>Ga0163144_10004118_pt1 | contig 32947 bp, 22 predicted proteins | sample OliLak19BULKMAT1_FD_123175 | JGI IMG/M metagenome (GOLD analysis project Ga0163144, IMG submission 123175) | Freshwater microbial mat bacterial communities from Lake Vanda, McMurdo Dry Valleys, Antarctica - Oligotrophic Lake LV.19.BULKMAT1 | ecosystem: Environmental > Aquatic > Freshwater >... | reverse complement strand
TTGCCAAAAGACCTGTTGCGGTCATCTGTCATTTCGACCGCAGGCAGAGATCTCAAACCGCCGCGGAACGCGATTTTTCTCTTGAGTCGAAATGACACCGCGGAGCATGAAACGTGGTTTGCGGATCCTTTGTGCCTGTCATCTCGACCGCAGGGATCAACTGTGCCTGTCATTTGCCTGTCATCTCGACCGCAGGGAGAGATCTCAAACCGCCGGTGACACGGACCTCATACTCTCCTGCCTCCGCGGCTGCAATGAGATCCCCATTCTGAAGTGCCGACCAGCCGCGTTCATAAGCTTTAGCTACTTCATGACCGATCAGTTGGTGCCGCACCGGCGCTGGGGTGCCGTGGTCAAACAGGACCTTCACTCACGCAACAGTGAGTGAGCCTCCAGCAGCGTGCTCAAGAACAGCCCTCGCTTGATCCAATGACGCCAGGAAACCACTCGACGAATTGACGTACTGACGCGTCGTCCTGAAGATTCTCGAAGAAGGCCGTGATGGGCACGCGCGTGCCTTTAAACACGCAGGCGCCGCTCATCCGCGCGGGGTCGCGTTCAGCAGCGGGGCAAGATGACCAGTCAAGCATGCGCGGAATGCTAGCTAGCACCACGAGCGTTTTGCGATCCCTGACGATCGAGCTAAGCGGGCGCCAACGGGAGGACGCTTTTACCTAACTTGCCGACACGGAAAAACAAAAGCGACAGGCCAAACCTCCGCATTCACGCAGCGGGCTATTACCAAAGGCAATATGCAACAAAGCGATCTACTGAGGCGACTCCAACCGTCACGGCCAGGGCTAGTGTAACAAACGCTTCAAATCGCGGCTGCGCGCGAACTAAGCTTAATCGTTAGGTGCCAGCCTCTGACAGCGCGATGCCACCGATCACGAATAACACCAGCCACGACAAGTGCCTGCCACGAGTGATGACCAGCGGCAAAAGGCCTCCAGCCAGGGATGTGTAGCCAATAACGCTGAGGGTGAATGCCGCGCCAGAATGACCTGAGCCTAGTAGCCAAAGCAGTGCGGCAAAGCCCCACCACAGAATCGTCGTGATGTGCCAAGCAAAGCGTAGAGTCCGAGTGGTGAACTCCGTGCCACCAAATAGCTCTGGCAAATTGTCACGACGAAACAGGCGCGTAAGTATGTAGCGCTCTCCGAGTACCGAGTGAGCGAGACCTAGAAGAAACGCTAGCGCTGCTGCAAGTTGAAGCATCGTTTGCTCCGCTACTTAAATACATTTAGACGACAAGTCGCCGGTCCCCTAAGTGTCCGCTAAACCTTAAGCACGCGTCAAGTTCCTCTCGTAGCCGCTCGGAAACCTTTAGGCAAATCGGTCAAGTTCCTCTCGTAGCCGCTCGGAGACTTTTAGGCAAATCTAATCATTCACGGATGGACGAGCCAAAGGCGTTGGATGGGATGCGTGCAAGACCTGCTGCGGCCATCTGCTCACCTGGCAATGTAAAGTTAATGCCAACGTCAGCACGATCGGGACATCGGCACTCATAAGCCAAGGCTTCGACTCGGCTTAAACTAGCCAAAATTTCCGCAAAACCACCCGCTCTTACCTAACTTGCCGGCACGGCCAAACAAAAGCGACAAGCCAAACCACCGCAATCACGCGGCGTGTGATTGCCAAAGGCGAAGACTAAAAAGCAGTCTACTGAGGCGGCCCCAACCGGCCCGGCCCGGGCCTGTCCAACAAAAGCTTAGATCGCGGCTGCACGCAATCTAAGCTTAGTCGTGAGCGATCGTCAACGGCACTGCGTGAATCGATGAACTCGACATCATCGATGTCATCCAAGTAAGGCTCGCAACAATCAGAATCTGAGATCGCTGGCACGGTGAAACGCAGTATGTCACCAAGCTCGATACGTCTCCCGAGGACGAAAGGGACGCCCTGATACAGAATGTAGAGTCTTGTCTAAGCGTAGCGATTTGGCTTGGATACTGTCAGAACAATGCTGTCGTATGCGACGAAATCTTGGTCGAAATCAATGCATGCACCTCGATGCCTGAATTGTTCCACTGATGCGCCGACCTGCACAGGCTTGCCGCTCTTGTATGGCGGCAGCCAACCTGGCTCGTGGCGGGCGGCGATCGCGCACGTGGTGCACAACAGCGTCACGACTGCAAGCGCATGAAATCGAACCGATGGACTCATCAAAAGACCTGCATTGGTGGCTAACGATAAGCTAAGCCGACGCCGGCCAAGATGTTTGCGTGAAAACCGCGACAGTTTCCAGCGGTCGTCTTCAGCGCCCGGTTAAACGAAGCCGCGACGGGAAGAATTCCCTGCGGATTGAACGTTGCGCCGATCTTCACGTCCATCCCTTCGATCCGCGAGGGGGCGATGTTGCAATCATTCGTGAGGAAAAGCCAGCATGACAATCTCCATCGACGCACACCGCGCGCGCTTCGACCTGTCCTACCGAGAACCATCTCAGGCACCTCAAGCGCAAAGTGCTTGCGGCGCAAAACCAGCGGCGCGGGGATGCAGATCGTGCGCACCCGATTGCGCCCAACTTCATTTTGCTAAACGACCTGCTGCGGCCGTCTGCCCAAGGCGAACATCTGGCTGGCGATGTAAAGTCAGCCCCGACGTCAAAACGATCCGGACATCGGCTCCCATAAGCCAAGGCTTCCACTGGCCTTAAACTAGCCAGAAACTCGATTTAAACTAGTCATAAACTCCCAAAAAACCCGCCGCTTTTACCTAACTTTCCGTCACGGCGACACAAAATCGACAGGCCACACTGACTTATCCACGCGGCGGGTCGATGCCAAAGGAAAAAACCAAAAAGCTATCTACTGAGGCGGCTCCAACCGTCACGGCCAGGGCTTACCCAAAAAACGCTTCAGATCGCGGCTGCGCGCGATCTAAGATTAGTGGTTAGCCCTCACTCCACCGAGCCTATTTCCACGACATCTCCAGCTTGCGGTGAGTGGCAGCACATTCCCGGAGCTACAAGTTAATGAGACTCTGATACGGAATGCCGACATCCTCGGAGATCGATTTGAAATAGGAAATCGAAGCCTCGTCAAGCCGAATTGTAATAGACTTTTTCATCATTGAGGCGTAGGGATGTTTTCTGGATTTCGAAAAAGCATATCCATCTAGCATATTATCACCATTAGGAATAGGTGAGCGTCTCGCTTTCAAAAGCTTTCCGCGCGGAAATGATGCGAACAACGCCGTGCGCGGCGCGCTAGTCGTGGATGGCGCGAGGTGAGAGCATGGTGTCCTTTAATTCCCAACTAGATTTAGACGACAAGCCGCCGATGCCGAAGTGCCCGCTAAACTTTAAGCCCGGGTCAAGTTCCTCCCGTAGCAACTCGAGAGAATTTAGGCAAACCTAATCATTCACGGATGGATCAGCCAAAGGTTTTGAATGGGATGCGTGCAGTGGTGTTAACGCGGCACGACGGGGCGCCAGTACATTTTTTTGAGGGCAAGGGATATTATTAGCCCTCACCCTTGGGGAGCGTGAGTGTTTACGCTGGCGGAGGGCATTATTGAAAGTATGAGCGCGCTAGACAGCAGGGTGAGCATGACGAACTGTTCTGCTGCACCTGCGCCGGTCACGTGGCCAGCGATGGCGGCGTAACACAGCATTAACACGTTCGCTGCGATGCATGCGGCGCGGAGGCCGAAGGCAGTTTGACCATACTGTCGATTCAATAAGTTTAAAACTCCGCCAAGCGCGATCGCGATTCCGGCGCCAAAGAACCAGACTTTGGCGCTTGGCGTTGATGAGAGACTGAATGTCGTTGCCATATGGAGTAGACCCAAAGCCAGGGTCACGATCGCAGATATTGCGTAAAGGGTCTTCACGGGATTGAGTTGTGCTCAGATGTGGCGGACTAATTTCTACGCGGGTTTCTTTGCCGAGAATACCGAATTGTTGAGGTTCGCAGCTCACCTCATCCTACGTTTAGAGGGATGCTTTCGGTAGTGCTTCAAGCTGTCTGAATCTGTTCATTGGTGTCTTTGAATATTTATTCGGATGCTTTCGCAAAGGCTCTTGGGTGTCTTTGAATGCTCTTTCAAATATTTTTTAAATATCATTTTAGAATGCCATAAAACACGTTTCACGCTCAGCAGCGCCAAGGTGGCCTTACCCGCTTACCGGGCGCTGATACCGATTTGCAAAGCATCCCCATAAAATGAGTATCAGACTTGCGATCAGCGCGAGCCACTTCATGGCGGACGCCAATGTCATGGCTAAGCCAAAGACGAATTCAGCCGCGGGAATGAGCGGGTTGTGCGCGACCGCCAGCGTGAGCCACGTCAGTAGATTTTCCGCAATGTCAGCCAAGATTGCAAGCATCGGGGCCATCCCGAGGCAGTTGAGCACTGTGGGTGGCTTCATGCTTACCTTTACTTCCGCGCGACGCAGGCCTGCGAGCCGCGCAAACGCCCAGCCTGCGCCGCGCGCCAGCACGTAGCCGTAGGACGCGATGATGAGGAAATCGACGGCCACCGCTTGGTTGGGACTGTGATAGCCGAGTAAGCCCGCGCTTGGCGACTGCCCGCTTAATAGCCATGCCAATTGCCATTGGGCAAAGCACAGGTTGGCGCTGGCTAGGCGCAGCAGCTCGTCGATCCACGCAAAAACTCCTGTAAAAAAAGCCCGGTTTCAGCCAGCCTGAGCGCGACTTACGCTCATGGATTCTGCCACTGCGCGCGGAATGACCGCTGCCTTGCTGGCTCCCGCTGGCTCCAGGCCCGCCGGAGCATGAAACTCGGTTTCAGCCAAAATCGGTCTGAGCCAAACTCGGTTTCAGCCAAACTCGGTCTGAGCCAAACTCGGTTTCAGCCAAACTCGGTTTCTGCCACCCTGAGCGCGACTTACTCTCATGGATTCTGCGACTGCGCGCGGAATGACCGTTCGAAGCGCGATGTGCTACTCCGTTTAGGCCAATAAACGCACTCACGCTAGCTGCAAAGCCATGAAAACACTGTTCGGATCGTCGATGTAGTCACCAAATGGCCCACAATAGGTGAAGCCAGCGCTCTGATAGAGTTTCCGTGCCGGGCGAAATGCTTGCATGGAACCGGTCTCAAGACTTAGCCGCTTATAATGTCGAGACTTTGCCACTTCAATGATGTGGGCGAGGATTGCCCGTCCGGCGCCTTTGCCACGATGTGCATTGGGAGTGCGCATGGATTTAATCTCGCCGTGTTTTGCGTCAAGCTCTTTGAGTGCACCACAGCCGAGCAGAAGCGGGCCGTCCCATAAGGTCCAAACGGTGATCTCGGGCCGGCGCAGATTTTCGATACCCAGAGCGTGGACGCTGTCGGGTGGGGATAGTTCGTACATGTTCTGCAGATGCTCGTTGAGCAAGTCATGCAGCGCAGGACGCGAGAGGTCATCAATTTCAATCTTCATGCATACAACCCGGTCATGCATACAACCCAGCCCCTATTAGCCATTGAACAGCCTGATCGTTTGTGTTTTTCGTTCGCGCCACTAGCTAGTGCTCGGTCTCGCCGTCGATGTGGCGCAGCCTACCGAACCGTGATTAGCCTATTCGCCCCAGTACCAGCGGATGAACGCGGTCAACTGAGAACCACCTTGCGCGGTGGGAAAGGCGATCTCCGCGTTTCCGGGCCGCTCAATATCGGCGTACTGATATTCCAAGCCATAGTTCCACGCGCCAGTCTGGCGCAACGCGGCGAGCGTAAATGCGCGCCCGCGCTGGTCGTTACGTTCAGCGCTAAAGTCTCTTTCCTGCACCGCGAAGCGCTCCACCCGCACTGAGACGGTCCAGTCTGACAGGCTGCGCGACAGCAGCAGATACTGCGTATTGAAGCTTGCCTGAACATTCGCGCCCGGCGCGAAACCCATCTTGGTGCGACCGCTCATGGCTTCACCCAGCAGCGTCCAGTTCGGCGAAATTTGCCAGCTAAAGCCGGCAACGGCGAAGCGGTTGCGCCAAGCGTATTCGTCGCCATCATGCAAATCCTGATCGCCGCGATTGTCATTGAGAAATACGGAGTAGGTTATTTCGGGCGTTCGCGCGCGTAAACGCAGGCTATAGCCCAAACGATCGTCCAAGTCCGGTCCAAACGGCTGGGTGCCAATATCGCGCTGCTCGCCAAATGGCATGCCCTGCCCTAGCGAATTGAGCGGCGGCAGCGGCAAGCTTTCCCCAAACACGCTCAGGCGATTGTGTAGCGCAAATCCGCGCCAGGCCAAAATCGCGGGTCCGGTGTCATTGCCCTGATAGACTTGCGTTTCCACATCGAAGCTTTGCTGCGCGCCTTGCCAGCGCCTGCTGAAACCAACACCAAGCGGGCGAAACTCTTCGCCAATCCAGCTGTTTAAAGCGGATAGATTCAAGGTGTACGGTGTTTGCCAGAAGGCATCGCTGTTTTCCATACTGGTGCCGGCAAAACTCAGCCCGGTGCGCACTCGCCAGCCCTCAACATCCAACGCGCCAAGGTCCACGAAAGCCTCAAGCAGACCCAGCCTGCGCCCACGATCCTCGGCGCTGCTGGTGCGTGCGAGCCCGCTGAAGTGAGCGCGCAGCGTCAGGCGCTCGGGATCTTCGCTGTCGAAACGCAGCCCGAAGCGCGATTCCAATGCGCTCCCCTTGCCGAAGCCCTGCACGTGCAAACCGCCCTCCAGCCAGGACGCAAGCGCAGGACTTGCGCGCCGAGCCTGCGCAGCAACCTGGGCCTGCGCATAGCCGCTCCAAGTCCAGGCAGCATGCAGTGGTGACGCGTAAAGCGCAAATGCGCATGCGCTGAGCAGAGAACAAAGGGCAACTGAATTGGGCTTGATCGGCATGTTGGAGATCGGCATGTTGGACATCCTCGCGTCTGACTTGGTTTTGGTGACGCTTGGACCGGAGCAACACGGCTTTTCTTTCGACTGACCCTTGAGTTTTTGCGCACACACCTCGGCCCGCGTAGGATGCCGGCGAGGCGCGAACTATAGCGATTGGTGTATTGAGCGAAATGGCACCGGATAAGAGATAGATTTAGAAAATGAAAGGCGTCAAAAAACAACATCTTCCCACCAGAATTTGCGTGCATTGCAAGCGGCCATTTACCTGGCGAAAGAAATGGGAGAAGAACTGGAACGACGTGCAGTATTGCAGCGATAGATGTCGAAGCCATAAAGCCCGCGCAGGATGCCGGTGAGGCGCGAACCGGGGCGATGGATGTATTGAGTCAAATGCCGCATTTGCGACCTCGTCCCGAACCACGGATGGGACGGGTGGAATGGGCTCTTGCTGATGCGCTACATCGGGCTGGGCTGGCTCATGCCTGAGCTGACCAGCGTCCGTCCGGGCGTCCTTCGAAAACGCGCTCGCAGAGCAGGCGGCCACCCCACCAGTAGCTCAACTCGCTTGGATGCTCGATGTTCCAAAGGCAAAGGTCGGCGCGCATGCCGCACTGCAATTGGCCTCGATCGCGCAGCCCAAGCGCGGCTGCGGCGTGTTGACTGGCGCCGGCCAGTGACTCTTCTGGCGTCAAACCGAACACGCTGCAGGCCAGATTCATCGCGGTGCGCAGCGATTGCACGGGCGACGTGCCGGGATTCAAATCGGTGGCAACTGCCATGGGCACGCCAGCCGCGCGCAGTGCCGCGATCGGCGGGAGCTTGGCTTCGCGCAACACCACGTAAGCCGCAGGCAGCAACACCGCTACGGTGCCTGCCCGCTTCAGCGCCGCGGCTTCGGCAGCTTCCAGGTACTCGACATGATCTACGCTGAGCGCGCCAAAACTGGCGGCCATGACGGAGCCGCCCAGATGACTAAGCTGTTCGGCATGGAGCTTGCGCGGAATACCCAGCGCTTGCGCGGCGGCGAAAAAGCGCGCGCACTCGGCAACGCTAAAGGCCAAGTGTTCACAGAAGGCATCCACGGCGTCGATCAAGCCCAAAGCATGCAGTTTGGGCAGCCATTCGCAGATCACCAGGCTAACGAATGCAGCGCGGTCCTCGCGATACTCCGGCGGCAGCGCATGCAGGCCGAGAAAAGTGCGCTGCACAGCCACCGGCAGAGCCCGTGCAAGCTCGCCGGCTGCGAGCAGCATGTCGCGCTCGGCGTCCAGCGTCAGGCCATAGCCCGACTTCACTTCCAGCGTGGTCACGCCATCGTCGATCAGCGCGTCGAGCCTGGGCTTTGCGCTACGCACCAGCGCCTGCACGCCGGCTGCGCGCGTAAGGCTCACGCTGCGCATGATGCCGCCGCCGGCAGCTGCTATCTGGGCATAGCTGCGTCCGGCAAGGCGCTGCTCGAACTCTTCAGCCCGATTGCCAGCAAACACCGCGTGCGTGTGGCAGTCAATCAATCCCGGCGTCACCCAGCGCCCACCGGCATCGCGCAGTCGGTTTGACTGGCGCATCATTGCTTCAGGCAGTTCGCGCATCGTGCCCACGAACTGAAGCACGCCGTCGCGCCATCCAATGGCGCCGTTTTGGACCGCACCATAGGGCCCGCTGCGCGCCAGCGTTGCCAGATTGGCATTGATCCAAAGCTCATCCAAGCGGCTGGTAGTCATTAACTTTGTCCTTAGATATCGATCCGCTGGCCTAGCAGCCTGTCGGACTTTCCTCGCCAGTGCGCCGGAAGTCCTCTTCGCTCTTCGCTTATCGACGTTTGGTGAAGGATTTTGGAGTTTCCAGTTCAATTCTGGACTTGTGGTCGCCACAAAGCACGTCCGGTCATGCGGACTGCGGGTGTGAACGGCGTCTGCTGCGTTGCGACGCTTACCCATGAGAAAGCCATTGGCTGCGCGCCGCGCCTTGCATCCATCCGTTCCGCCACGCGACGCATCTCACGCTGAAAGCCCGACCGGCTGCTGGCATTGAAAACGCCACCATGGTGACTGATTTCAAGCAAAGATCATGATGAAAACACCCAGAAAAGTCAGCGCCACGCCGATCAGCTTTCGGCGATCCAGAGTTTCGCCGAGCAGTAACCAGGCAAAAATCAAGATGAAGATCGAGGCCGTTTCATTGAGGATGGAAGCCACGCTCGCCTCAATGTATTTGTAGCCTGCCAGCCAAAGCAGCATGGAAAGGTATTGGCCAAGAAAGGCTCCAAGCCACAGAATGCGCCACGGGATTGCACCCCAGCTTGGCCAGACCACACGCTGCCCAAGCACCGGCACCAAAACGATCATAAACATGATGGCGCCCAACATGCGCACCATCGCGACCTGAAAAAAGGGCTCGGTTTCCAGCACGGGTTTAACCATGACGATGCCGACCGCGCTCAGTAAAATGGCGCCCACACCCAGCAGCACGCCTTTGCGTGAGACCTTGCCAGGTGCATCGGCGCGCCGACGATTGACCATATAGACGCCAAACAGGACGAACAAGAAGCCGGTCATTTGGAGCACGGTCAGGCGCTCGCCGAGAAACATGTAAGCGAGGAAAATGACGCTTGGACTGAACAGATTGCCAATGATGCCCATGCGCCCAGCGCCCAGTTCATTCAAGGCGCGGAAGTACATGGTGTCGGCAATGCTGATTCCGAGCGCACCGCTGAGCACGGTGATGAACAGAGCTTGAGTGCTCATGTTTGGCCAGAGCGAGCCGTGCGCCAACCAAACAGTGGGCAGCAGCATCGCCATAACCAAGCAATTCTTCATCAAATTCAATGCTAAAGGACTAAGCGACTCGCCCAACCGTTTATAAGTGATGACCCCTAGCGCCCAGGTCATTGCGGCGAGAATGGAGCAAAGCTCCCCGATCCATGGCATGAAACTATGCGTCCCGATAACAGCGGCTCCAAGGCAATGACCGATTGGCAGACCAGAGCAGGCTTCGTCACTGAGCTGGCAAGACAGCTGCACGAGGCCGGCACCACAGCCCCACGCCTGGAGCAAGCGTTGGTATCGGTAGGGCGCAAGCTTGGGCTCAATTGCGACGTTTGGTCTAGTCCAACCGCAGTTATTCTCACGCTTGCGGATCCCTGGAACGGCCACGAAGTGACCCGGGTACTGCGCATGGCGCCGGGAGATATCAACTTGAAGCGCCTTTGTGGCGTGGACGAGATTGCGGAGAACGTGCTGAGTGGCCAACTGGACCTTACCCAAGGTCTGGCGGCGCTGGCAGCGCTCAGGCGCCCGCCCTCAGCGCTGCGGCGTTGGACCGAAGCATGCGTTGCGTTTCCAATGGCATCCATGGGCGTGGCCGGCATCCTGCGCGGCACTGCGAACGACATTGCAACCGCGGCACTGATTGGCCTCACCATAGGTCTGATGCTTGAGTTGGCCAATCGGCGACCGCGCATTGCGCAAGCGATCCCAACCGTGTCCGCCTTGTTGGCGGCGCTGATCGCCGGCGTGATTGCCCACTTCGTGGCGCCACTGTCGACCAAACTGGTCCTGATTGCTGGACTCATCGTGCTGGTGCCCGGACTTACGCTGACCAGCGCAGCGGTGGAAATCGCCTCCCAGCATCTTGTCAGCGGCGGCGCGCGTTTGGTGGGAGCGCTGGCAACCTCGCTCAAGCTTGCGTTCGGCGCCTTGGTAGGAACCGCACTGGTGAATGCCATGCACTGGGAAGCGCTTCCCGTGCCTTTGGAGCGCATCCCCGCCTGGCAAGAGTGGCCAGCGCTGCTGGTGAGCGCGCTTTCCTTTGCAATGCTGTTCCGGGCGCGACTTCGCGATTGGCCGATCGCGGTTGGGGCAGCAATTTTTGGCTACCTCACGCTGCGCTTCACCAGCGCTGCGTTCTCGCCCGAGATTGGCAGCTTCCTAGCCGCGTTTGCGGTTTGCCTGGTGAGCAACCTGTTTGCCCGCGTTTACAACCGTCCCGGCGCTTTGGTGCGCGTGCCGGGCATTATTTTGCTGGTGCCGGGCACGGTCGGATTTCGCAGCCTTTCGTTCCTGATTGAGAAGGATGTCTTTCTCGGTCTCGACACGGCAGCCTCCCTGCTCTTGGTGCTCGCCTCGCTTGCGGCCGGCTTGCTGGTTGCCAACACGCTGCTGCCGTCGCGCAAATCGCTGTAGTGGAACCGATCGCGTGACGCTCACTCAGCATGGCGGAAATCATCCGCATAATCGGGGGCATTTCGAGCAGCGGGAGACATGTCATGCGGGGCGTATGGAGATCTCTGCCTTCGGTCGCGATGACCAGCCAGAACTATGGCTTGCCGCGTTGCCGCGCGCGATGAAGAGCGCCCTAGGAAAAGCGCCCCATGAAAAGCGGCCCGATGAAAAGCGGCCCATGAAAAGCGGCCCATGAAAAGCGGCCCGATGAAAAGCGGCTCGTCAACCGTGCCTGCCGATAGCCAAGCATTGACTCGGAGCTTGCTGCGATGGGCGCGGTATGCGCTGATCCTGCTCTGCATAGGCGCGCTGAATGTCGCCATTTGGCTGCTGAGCAACCTGCCCGTTGCGCTTGCGCCAGCCAGCGGAAAATTTAGTGGCGTTGCCTACGCGCCGTTCCGCGCCAATCAGTCGCCGCTGGCGGGTCGTTTCCCGAGCGAGGCCGAAGTGCGCGACGATCTCAAGCTGCTTGCCGGGCAGACCGAGGCGATTCGGCTTTACTCCGTTTCAGAGCTGCCGGAGCTGGCAAGCTGGGCTGCCGAATATGGCCTCAAGGTCAATCTTGGCGCCTGGCTTGATGGCCGACATGAGCAAAATCAGCTCGAGCTTGAGCGGCTGATCAAGCTTGCAGCGCAGGCGCCGAACGTTAATGGCGCCATTATCGGTAATGAAACTGTGCTGCGTGGCGAACTGAGTATCGCTGAGCTCAGCAGCATGCTCGATCAAGCGCGCGCACGCCTCGACATTCCGGTATCCACCGCCGAAAACTGGGATCTTTGGCTGGCCAAACCCGAGCTGGCTGAGCATGTCGACTATCTGGCGGTGCACATCCTGCCGTACTGGGAAGGCGTGCCGTCTGAGGACGCGTTTGCGCGCGCAAAGCGCAGGCTGGACGAGCTACAAAGCCGGTTTCCGGACAAGCCAATGGTCATTGCCGAGTATGGCTGGCCCAGTGCCGGCGAGCGCTTTCTTGAGGCTGGACCAAGCCTGCGCGTGCAGGCCAAGTTTGCGCGCGAGTTTTCCAACCTGCTTAAGGAACGGGGCATTCAGGGCTACTTGATGGAAGCCGCCGATCAGCCCTGGAAGGCAAGCCAGGAAGGCAAAGTTGGCGCTTACTGGGGCATGCTGGACGCGGACCGCCAGTTCAAGTGGCTGCTCACCGGTCCGGTGTTAACTGATCCCCACTGGCTGCTGAAAGCCTTTCTTTCCACTCTACTGGCGCTGCCGCTGGTGCTGCTGATGGTGCACCGGCTGCGCTACCTTGCGCTTTGGGGTCAGCTTGGCTTTGCGCTGATGCTGCAGCTTGGCTGCAGTTTGCTGGTTTGGCTGTTCGGGGTGCCGGCGGCGCTGTACCTGAGCGCGCTGGATTGGAGCATGTTTCTGCTCCTGTTTCCGGCTCAGCTCGCGATCGTGGGGATACTCTGGATAGGCGGCTTTGAATTTTTTGAAGCCGTCGCGCAGAAAGACTGGCGGCGGCGCTTCCACACTCTGCCAGCGCCTGCGATCAGCCCGATGGTCTCGATTCACCTGCCCTGTTACAACGAACCGCCCGACATGGTGATGCTCACGCTCGATTCGCTGGCGGCGCTGAGCTACCCGAATTTCGAAGTTTTGGTGGTGGACAACAACACCGAGCGCGAAGACATCTGGCAACCGGTGCGTGCGCACTGCGAAAAGCTGGGCGCGCGCTTTCGCTTCTTTCATCTCAAGCCCTGGCCAGGCTTCAAGGCCGGCGCGCTGAACTTTGCCCTGCAGCACACCTCCGCCGATGCGCAGATCATCGCGGTTGTGGACAGTGACTACGTGGTTGAGCACAACTGGCTGCGCGACTTGGTTGCGCATTTTGATGCTCCGAAAGTTGTGCTGGTGCAATGCCCGCAGGCGCATCGCGACTTTTCGACCAGCGCTTTCCGGCGCATGTGCAATTTTGAGTACGAAGGCTTTTTCCGGATCGGCATGCACCACCGGAACGAACGCAACGCCATCATCCAGCACGGCACGATGACGATGGTGCGCCGCAGCGCGCTGCTGACGGCGCAGGGATGGGCCGAATGGTGCATCTGCGAAGACGCCGAGCTGGGTTTGCAGCTGATGCAGCAAGGCGGCGAAACCCGCTATGTCGACGTGATCATGGGGCGCGGCTTGACCCCGGCTGATTTTGCCGCCTACAAGAGCCAGCGCTTTCGCTGGGCGTTTGGCGCCATGCAGATCCTGCGTCGCCATCGACGCGAGCTGTTGGGACGCGAGCTTTTGGGGCGGCATCGATCATCGGCCGAGCAGCTCACAAGCGGCCAGCGCTACCACTTTCTGACCGGTTGGTTTGGCTGGTTCGCGGACGCTTTGCATCTGGTCTTCAGCCTGCTGCTCATGCTTTGGACCCTTGGCATGCTGCTCGATCACACCATGTTCTCAATGCCGCTCAGCTTGTTCTTGGTGCCCGTGCTGGGCTTTTGTCTGGTGCGGGCGGTTTTTGGCATTGCCTTGTACCGGGCGCGGGTTGATTGCTCGTGGCGCGATTGCCTTGGCGCTTCGCTCGCCTCCATGGCACTGAGCCATGCCATCGCACGTGGCGTCTGGAAGGGCTTGATTGCATCGTCACATCCGTTCGAACGCACCGCCAAACAGCGGCGTTTACGCAAGCAGCCGCACGCCCTGCGTGCAGTACGCGAAGAGGCGCTCATGCTGCTGGGGCTATGGCTGGCCGCATCGGCAATCGCGTTCACGACGGTCGCTTCAGGTCCCGAGCAGTGGCTCTGGGTGACGCTGATACTGACTCAGTCGGCACCCTATCTGGCGGCGCTCGGAACTGCCGCCATCGCGGCCAGGGGAGCTAGTCTGGTCGGGCGTGGAGCAGATGCAACACTAGCAGCTGCGTAGCAGCGGCACGTTTATCGCGGTTCCCCCAGTCAGTCCGCGCTCAATTCCGAGCGTGCGGACGCAGCGAGCGTGCCAACAACCCAAGCCCACCGGCGAGCAATCCCCACATCACCAGCGTGTTGAACAGGGACGTGGCGCGCCAGTAGATGCCCATGTTCATCAGCACGCCGGCCAACACAATCACCACGCCGGAAAAGGTCAGAAGCCATCCCAACACGCTGTTTCCGTTAAAGAAAAGAATGCCAACGCCGAGCAGAAACGGCAGCAGTGAGAGTCCGAACGCGTTCACCCCGAAGAGCATCCAGGCGCCGGAATGCACGGTCACCTGATTGGTGATCAGCCAACCACCCGCAACGGCCATGCCCAAGCCAAAGAGAAACTCCAGCACGCCGCCTTCAGTGCCGCCAGCGCCGCGCAAGCGCTTCACCTCGTCCATAGCACGCTGCAATTGTTCTTGATTTGACATGGCTTCGTCCTCAAGCGTCCAGAGTGATGTAGTGATTCAATACGTAATTGTCGATCATGGCAATGAATTCATCCGTGATGCGATCGCCGCGCAGGGTGGCTACCTTTTGCCCGTCGACAAACACCGGCGCACTTGGCGCCTCGCCCGTGCCGGGAAGACTGATACCAATGTTTGCGTGCTTGCTTTCGCCGGGACCGTTCACCACGCAGCCCATCACGGCCAGCGTAAGGTTCTCAACCCCGCTGTGACGCAGACGCCACACGGGCATGCGTTCGCGTACGTGGTTCTGGACGCGCTGCGCCAGCTCCTGAAAGAACACCGACGTGGTGCGGCCGCAGCCTGGGCACGCGGTCACCATGGGGGTAAACGCGCGCAGGCCCATGGTTTGCAAAATCTCCTGAGCGACAATCACTTCCCGGGTGCGTGATTCGTTGGGCTCAGGAGTCAAAGACACTCGGATAGTGTCGCCAATACCTTCTTGCAGGAGCACCGCCAGCGCCGCAGTCGACGCCACGATGCCTTTACTCCCCATCCCCGCCTCGGTAAGCCCAAGGTGCAGGGCGTAGTCGCTGCTGCGGGCCAGCTCGCGATACAAAGCAATGAGATCCTGCACACCGCTGACCTTGCATGAAATCACGATCCGGTCGCGCCCGAGCCCCAGTTGCTCAGCATGCGCCGCGCTCTCCAGCGACGATCGCACCATCGCCTCACGCACCACCACATCCGGCGTTTTGGGCTGCGGGAGCAGTGCATTGGCATCCATCATGCGGCCCAACAGGCCCTGATCCAGGCTGCCCCAGTTAGCGCCAATGCGGACCGCTTTCCCGTAGCGGATCGCCGCTTCAATAATGGCCGCAAACTGGCGATCACGCTTGGCGCCAAAGCCAACATTGCCAGGGTTGATGCGGTATTTGGCCAAGGCTTCGGCGCACGCTGGCTCGTCTGCCAGCAGCTGATGGCCGTTGTAGTGGAAGTCACCCACAATCGGCACCTCAATTGACATTTGCTGCAGCCGCTCCACGATGCGCGGCACGGCAGCCGCGGACTCGGCGTTATTGACGGTCACCCGCACAATTTCAGAACCCGCGCGCCAGAGTTCGGCGATCTGTTGGGTGGTGGACTTGATGTCCGCGGTGTCGGTATTGGTCATGGATTGCACGACTACGGGCGCGCCACCGCCCACCAACACCTTCCCAATGCGTACACCAACGCTGTGCCGTCTTGGCCAAGCAGAAGACTGATTCATCGCTTGCTACTCATGATGGGAATCTCTAACAACCGACTGCACGATCCGATTGCAGCGGTGCGCGGTGCCGTGAATCCTCATGTACCCCTCTGTAACCGTTGTCCATGATGGCTGCTGCGCGCCGAGCGGCTTGCACGCGAACCGCTCGCTGTGGTTTCTAGAGCTTCCAAGGGATTCCGACCGTTTTGGCATGGTCGCTGATAAGCCCTGAATAAGCCGTGTTCGACGGACCCAGAGCACACCATGAGACGACTAAACCGAGGACCACATGGCATCAAGATCTTCCTTGCGCGGCGGCCGATCCGGGGCGCCCTGATCGCCCATATCCACTTGATCCATCTCGCTGACAAAGTTCAGCTGCTTGTAACTGCCGGTGTTTTCAATCACCTCAGTGCGCTTAAGCGGAGCGCACAGCACATATTCTTTGAGCGCGAATGGATCCGGGTTGCGCAACAACTCGGATTCGTCGCGCTCGTCAACCAGTGACGGCACCAGCAGCGTTGGCTCACCGATGCCCTCAAGCGCAAGCGGCGCCAGCACCAGCGCGCGGTGAATCACCTTCCCGCTGGTAGCCGCAGAAAGTGAGCGCACCACGGCCGCTTCGGCATGGCGGCTCAACAGCTCAACTCCGGCCTCAAGGTTGTCCGAATTGCCGCAGCGCAGCCAGCGAAGCACGCCGATCAGCCAATCGCGAGGATCATCATCCCCGGCTTCCACCAGCTGCGACAGCACAACCACTTCACCGACGCGGGCGCGCAAATTCTGCGCGTTCTCCCACACGATGCGATAGCCGCCCAAACTTTGGTCGATCACTTTCACGGGACTTAAGCTGGGACGCGATTGATCGCTGGAGGCTGCCGCCCAAGCCGCGGCGCGCTCTTTGTCGCTGAGCATCACGGAGGCCGACAAGCCATGCACAAATGCGTTCAGATCGCGCTCGCCCGCAAGCAAGTAGTGCGCAGCATGTAAGCCGATAGCGCCGTCCATCCGGTGCCCGGCCGGCAGCCGCTGATAGCGCCGTTCGCCGCTGAAGCCCCACGCCGTTTTCAGCCGCAAAAGCGTATCGCGCGACAAATTGGCGGTAGCGCCGAAGCGCCCCTTGGGCTGCAGCTGCGGCGCGCCGGAGGCAAGCGCTTGATCAAGCAGCTTGACCAATGGCAGGGTATTCAGACGCCATGGGCGCTCCACCTCTTGGCGCACGCCCGGGGCGGCATCCAGCAGTGGATCAAGCGAGAAGACGCCGTCGCCAGCACCATCAAAACGCAGTTCAACGAACTGCGACCACACCAAACACGCGGCCTCGACATCGACGATTTCCTTGGGCGTCAAGCGGTACGGATTGGTGATGAACAGTAAGATCGCCTGCATATAAAGGTTTTGAGCGGTGACGGTGAGACCTTTTAGCTGCACATCGGTGATGACCTTTTCATGCAGATTTTGGGAAACCGCGTAAGCCATCAGGACATGCAGATCACGCCAAGCGTGCTGTGGCAGCTCGCCGTAGGCCAGATAGGACTTCACGAACAGCTGGGAGGCATGGAAGATGCCGCGCGAAACCGCAGTTGCTGCGTACTTGCCGCGCAGAAAAGGCACCGCGCCTTTGGGGCCGCAAAGATCGCCCAGCACGATCCGGTACCCGGTCGCCAACTCGCGATGGAAATCGCGCAACACATTGCCGATCTGCTTTTTTTGGGTCGGCAGCGGTAGCGGCTGCCCGATGATGTGCTTGTCCATGCCGGACACCACAAAGCTCACCGGCTGGCGCATAAGCTCAAGGATATCAAGCCGCTGCAAGGGATCTACTTCAAGATGATTGAGGTCCTTCAAACCGTTGTAAAGCAGCCGTGCGGTGGCGCCACTGTTGGCCAACGGAAGCGCTTCAATCCAAAGTTTCACCGCCTTGGAGTTGCATGGAAATGACTCGCGAGCTGGCTTTTGCCGCGGCGGCAGTCCATCCACCAATAGTTCAAACTCCAGCCCTGTCATACCCAAACTCCCCCTACGCTACCCGTCCGACGACGGCCCCGAAACTCGGGCCTGGAACTCAGCAAGGCGGCGATTGTAGCCGTAGAGCGGGCCTGCGTGAGCGTGAATGGCGAGGCCTGGGCGTGAATAGCGAGGCCTAGGCGTGAATGGCGCGGCGTGAGCGTGAATGGCGCGCACGGCGGCTGCGCATGCACAAACGCCCCTGCCCGCACCTGACTCAGGTCCGGGGCGAAAGCGCAGCAATCCAGCCGGCGCCTATTCATTCGCCCTGATGCCGTCGGATTGCAGGGGCGCGATTCACCGCGTCCGGTCGCCAAAGCCCATGTCGTGCCTCCCGCCTAGGACGCTGGGTCCGGCTCATGCCAAGCCCACGCAAGATGCCCTGAAAGCTGAGCGTGAAGCTCCCGCGCAGGTCACGCTGCGTAAGGGACGCGAGGAAGCGCGCCGCTCCCTGCGATGCGTTGGATTTACTGCCACTTGGCCTCGGCTTACCTCAGGTCTCGGGTCGCTTCACCCCGAGACTGCCGCGTCTGCGGCTATTCTTGGCCAACTTGCCTGAGGCCAACCATGCGCTGCCCAGATCACTATCGAAACCTGCATTTTCCTCTCAATGCCTACGCTGTTGCGCTTTGGCTCAGCGAAGCCCGAGTCGATTCCCTGCACTACGGGTTTAATCCCGAGCACGGCGGCATTTTCGCGGCTCAGGCTCGCGCCACTGAGTTTCTGCTGCAGCGGCTTGCTCCGCCACCGGCGCGCGTGCTGGAGGTAGGCATTGGGCTGGGGCAAACCGCCGAGCGATTGCGCGCGCGCGGCTACGATTACACCGGCGTCACGCCGGACGCGCAGCAAATTGCCTTTTGCGCGTCGCGTTCGCCGGGTTTGCGTCTGCTTGAAAGCAAGTTCGAGGACTTGAGCTTGCCGAATGAATGCTTTGATGCGGTGATCTTCCAGGAATCGTCGCAGTACATGTCGACGCGCGCGCTCCTGCGCCAAGCTTCGGCCTTGCTTACGCTGGGCGGCCAGCTGGTGATCATGGATGAAGTTGAAAGCGGGCAGATCCACGCCCTGTTGCAGCTGGCAAGCGAGCAAGGATTCAAGCTTGTCCAGCAGCAGGATGTGACGCCGCGTGCTGCGCCCAGTCTGGACTATTTATTCACGCTGATCAGCAGCTTGCGCGCGCGGCTGCTGGCTGAGCTTGGCACCAGCGAGCGGGCCATGGACACCCTGCTGTTTGAGCTTGAGAAGCGCCGTGCTGCCTACCGAGCGGGCACCTACGCATACCAATTTTTTTCGCTGGAGCGGTCGAGCTAAGGCTGGAAGCCGTGTTTGAGACCGACGCGTGGCCCCTCGACAGGCGCGCGCTGCACAGACCTGCTCACCCCGAGCCGCAAATCCAACGCATCATGGCAAGGAGCGCGATTTCTCGCCTCCGGAACCGAATCGACGCACGTTTGGTTGGCACTTCGGCAGTCTCAGGGTGAACGGTCTTGAGGTGCGTGGGGGCCAAAAAGTTTCAAACCGAACCGGCTGAGATGCTCAATCAGGGTTCAGATTGCCATGCTCTTGTGCAATGATCCGCGCCGGTCTGAAGAACCTGCGCCGGCAATTCCGGGCGCACACGCGGTCAGAGTAAATTAATGCAACAAGACGAAGCGCATCGTGCGAGTGGAAATCTTCATGCAAATGGAAAAATCGGTGCCAAGAGAGAAGCTCGTGGCCATGGAGAAGCTTGTGCGAGCGGAAAAGCTGGTGCGAACGGACCCGTGCGCTTTCGCAAGCACCAACCGGAGCGGCGTTTGAGCGAATTCCGCACGCGATTTACCTCGCTGCCGCTGCCGGAGCGAGAGCAAGTCACGGGTGATCGTCGGCATTTCCTGTGCCAAAGCGCGCTCAATGTGCGCGAGCTCTCGATCAAGCACTTTCCTGGCCGGGCACCGGTTGAACTGGTGGGCCACGATCAGACCATCTTGGACCTCATGCAGCGCATTTCCAAAGTTGCGCGTTTTGATGAGCCGATTCTGATCACTGGGGAATCGGGCGTTGGCAAGGAGTTGGTGGCGCGCGCAATTTACCTGCTGTCGGGGCGCGCGAAAGGCGAATTCGCTGCGGTCAACTGTCCTCAGCATCAAGACGGGAACCTCACAGTCAGCGAGCTGTTCGGCCACGAGCGCGGAAGCTTTACCGGTGCTGCGGCGGAGCGCAAAGGCTGCTTTGAAGCAGCCGATGGCGGCGTGGTTTTTCTTGATGAAGTAGCGGACCTGCCGATGAGCGCCCAAGTCATGCTGCTGCGTGCCTTGGCGGAAGGCGAATTCAAGCGCCTGGGTTCGAACAAGGCGCGCCAGGTCAACGTGCGCGTGGTGGCAGCCACCAATCGCCCGCTGTCAGCCATGAAAGTGGGTGAGTCGTTCCGCGAGGACCTGTTCTTCCGCTTGCGCTATTTCGCGATTGATGTGCCGCCGCTGCGCAAGCGCGGCAACGACTGGTACCTGCTGCTCCGGCATCGCCTGAAAGCGCTGCAGGACAAACACGGCGTTGAGCGCCGATTTTCAGACGCTGCTCTGTATCTGCTTGAGTCGTATCCCTGGCCAGGCAATATTCGCGAGCTCAACAACATTGTTGCCACCGGCTACGCCATGGCTGACGACATTGAGATTGAGCCCAGAGATATTGAAGGCATGCTCGGCCGCACCCGGCAAACCAGCGACGATGTTGCCGAGACGCTCATGGCCGAGCTGGGCCACGGGCGGCGGAACTTCTGGACCATGGTGCATGAGCCTTTTCTCAATCGCGACCTGAACCGGCGCGAGGTGCGCAGCATCGTCCGGCGCGCATTGTCCATGTCCAATAACAGCTATCGCGAAGCGCTTGGGCACTTGGGCGTCGACGATTCGGACTATCAACGCTTCATGGACTTCTTGCGCCATCACGATCTGAAGGCAACGAATTGATGAACCCCATGCTCGATAAGCAGGCGCGGCCCGGAATCAGAAGCAGCGGCATCGCAAGCTACCTGCGCCGTTTGAAGGTCAGCCTTGCTGTTGCCCTCCTATTGGCCTCCGGCTGGAGTGCCGGAGCGCAGACAGAGCAACCCGGGATCACCAACAGCAGCGACCAAGTTCGGGTTTCACAACCGCGAGCCGGTGAGCTGAGCCTGATGCAGGCCATTAGCTACGCTTTGAAGCATTCGACCCAGCTTGAACTGCAGCGCAGCCAAGTTGCCCTGCAGGCGGGCGTTGTAAAGTCGGCGCTGGGCGCTTTTGATCCAGTGTTAACCCAGGACACCAGTTTGAGCTACGTCGAACAGGAGCTCACCGATCAGGCGAAGACCGCGCAGCGCTCCACGCGCAGCGATATCCAAGCGCTGATTGACGACTTCAACGAGCGTTTGACCAACGAACAGAACGTGCGTCGGGAATTGGGCGAAGTGCGTGCGGATCCAACCGGCACCAGCATTGAAAACCCCGACCTGCGTGCGCAAGTTGGACTGCTCAATCGATTGATTGCGGCGCAGACCGATCCCGCCATCCGCGCTGAACTGATTGCCCAGCGCAATGCCAGTCTGGACGCCGACATTGCTGAAAGCGATGCCGACATCATCGATCTGACGGATGACCGCGACAAAGAGGTCGACCGACTGCAAAAGCTCGGGCCGCCAGCGGAGATTGACACCACCTACGACGCCTCGATCTCGGCTGGCTGGCGCAAAAGCTATCGCAATGGTTGGACCTTGAGCGCTTCAGCGCTGATGACGGCTGCCGGAACGGACTTCAAGGGCAAGCGCCGGGCACCGCCATTTGGCGGCAAAGGCGTGCTCGATCTGTATCGCACCAAGCTTGGACTCGATCTGCGCGCGCCGCTTGGACGCGGGCGATCGCAGCTGGCCGCAATTGAGCAAAGCAGCGCCCTCGACTTGCGTGTCGCCGAAGCCTTGTTAGAGCAGCAGGTAGCGGCCGTGGTGCGCGACACCGCAAGCGCGTATTGGCAGCTGGTTGCGGCTGTCCAGCGTCTGGAAATTGCGCGAGACTCGCAAACGCGCCAGCAGCAGATTGCCGAATTGACCGAGGCTCTGGTGCAAGCCGACCAGAATCCACGCAGCGAGTTGGCGCGCGTGGCAGCCAGTGGCGCGGAAGCGCAAGCGCGCGTGATTCAGGCCGAGAGTGCTGTGGTGTCGGCACGCTTTGCGCTGGCACAAGTGCTTGGCAAACGCGCCGACACCTTGGATCAGGCGCCATGGCCAGCAGAAGGTTTCCCACCACTTGCTGAGGTTCTAACGCTCGACAAGGTCAGTTTGCTGGAAGTGGAAAACCGCAGTTTGCGCCGACGCGCCGACTTTCGCGCCGCGCTGCTGCAAACCGACAGCGCCGAGGTGCTAGCCAGCGCAGCCCAAGTCGAACTGGCCCCCAAGCGGGACCTTACAGCGGGCATTTCTTTCACCGGCGTTGCAGAAGATTCGTCGATAAGCACCGCACTCAAGGATGTGCTGCTGGGTCGCTATGTTGGACCCGGAGTGGACCTTGCTTACAGCTATGAGCGCCCATGGCGCAACGACGAAGCGCAAGGTCGCTTGCAGCAGCAAAACGCTCAGCTGCTGCAGCGCGAAATTCTGCGCGACGACATCATGCGCCGCTTGCGCGCTGGCATCGCACTTAGCCTGGAACGCCTGCAGCGCGCGCATGCGCAGGTGCTGAGCCTGCAGGACGCGACCCGTTTGTACTTGGAAAGCGTGGTGAACGAGCGCGAGCGCTTGCGCACCGGCGGCAGCACCGTGATCAATCTGCTGCTGACCGAAGAACGCGCCACCAATGTGCTGTTTTCATCCATAGCCGCGGAAGCGAATTACGCGGTTTCGCTGGTTGAGCTGCGCTTTGCGAGCGGCCTGCTGCTGAGCAAAGACCAGCAAACTGTCATGCTGGACGAGAAATCGCTGATCACCATTACCCCGGAAGAGCTTCTGGCGTGGTGAACCCTGTGCGCACACGACGCGATAGGTCAGCGCGCCTTACGCGCGTGCGCCTGGCGCTGCTGTGCTTTGGCTTGTTCCTGTGCGGCAGCTTAGCGGCTCAAACCGAACTGAGCGCGCGCGAAGCCATCCATTGGGCGCTGGACAGCAATACCGAAGTCGCCATCGCACGTACGGAGCTTGCATCCGCGCGTGGGCGTCAGCGCGGCACAGCCGGGCGCCTGGACCCAAGCCTGCGGATCAACGCAACCTTCGCCGGCCTGCGCGGCGAATTGATCCCCGCTTTGGTGCGTCAGCAAACCGGGAATCGCACGCTGCTGGAATCCTTGGACCGCGAATTCACCGATATTGCCGAGCAACTGAACCGCGAATTGGCGGCCAGTCCGAACACGGTTAGTTTGCAATGCGGTTTAGGCAACGAGATTCTGATCAACAACCGCAACATTTGCGAAAACCCAGAAGTTGCGCGCGAGCGCCAGCGTCTGGACACGCTGCTGACGACCTTGGCGCGCAGTGCCGGCGGTGACAGCGAGCTTGAGCTGGATATCGGACGGCTGCAGGATGATCTACGGCGCAGCAATCGCCAGTTCATTGAGCGACTGATTGACACCTTGCGCACCGTGGCGCGCGGCAATCGCAACGCGCGTCGCGATCTCGGCGAGGTGCCCGAGATTGAGATCACCAGTACGCTTACGCTGGATCTTTCCTGGTTTCATCCCTTGCGCAACGGTTGGAGCGTGACGCCACAGCTGATCCTTGAAAACAAGCGCGACAACTTCGAAGGCAAGCCGCGTTCCAGTCGCTTCGGCGGCAAGGGCCTGAAAATGGCTACCCGCTCTGCGCTCGGCCTGAGTTTTTCCGCACCTTTCGGACGTGGCGGGCGCGACAGCATCGAATCCGAGCAGAATGCCGCGATCTTGCGCGCCGATGCCAGCGAGCAGGCGCTGCGTTTTGCCGCACAGCGCAGCACGTCTCGGGTCTTGGATGGCTATTGGCGACTGCTCGCAGCGCGCCGCCAACTGGATCTGATTGAACGACAAATTCAATCGCGCGCCCAGCTCGTTGGGTTTTCCACCGCGCTGGCCGAAGCCGATGAGATCAGCCGCTCGCAAGTGCTTGAACCCGAGGCGCAGTGGCGTCAGGCGCAAGCGGATGCAATCCAGGCCAGACAGTCGGTGGAGGACGCCAACGAGAACCTGCGCTTGATCCTTGGGCGCGAACTCAGTGTTGCGCCTAACTTGTTCCCTACCAGCGATTTTCCGCCCTTCCAAACCACCTGCTTGCCGGACCTGGCCAGCTTGGCCGAAAGCGCGACGAGGGCACGCGGCGATCTGCGCAGCTTGGAACTTGCGCAGCTGGCCGCGGAGCAATCCAGCCTGCAAGCGCGTGATGCGCTGAAGCCAAAGCTTGATGTCAGTCTTACCCTCGGATTTGCCGGCCGGGAGGAAAATGAGGCGCTCTTGCAAGGCTACGAACAGTCGCTGTTCGACGGCTTGGCGGGGCCCTCGATCCTTCTGACCTTCAGCGGCGAACTGGCGGTCAAGAATCGGCGTGCCCAGGGCCAACTTGAGTCCAGCCTCGAACTGGCAGAGCAAGCGCAGTTGCGCCATCAGGAAGCGAGCTGGCAGCTGCGCCGTGAGTTGCTCGATACGCGCAATCGCGTTGACGCCCTGGCGCGCGAAGGCGAGCAGCGAAAACGCACAGTCGCCGCCTTCGAGCAGCTGCTCAGCGACACGCGTTTTGCGCTCAAGGCGGGCGAGCTGGAACCCAGCGACGCACTGACCACCGAACTGCAAGCGTTCGACGCCGAAAGTGCCTTGATCAGCGTGCAGCAGCGCTTTGCCAGTGCGCTTGCTGACCTAGGCTTTCGCAGCGGCGCGCTGATTGCCGAAAGCACGCCCATGACGGTTCGGCCGGGAGTCGAGCAATGGCCTTGGTCCTGCCGATGAATATTTTTAGCGTCGAAGTTAATGCGCAATATCGAAACCCGAAACGCGGTCTTTTGTCGCGTCACAGTCTTGCCGTGCCCGACCGCCCTGCTGGTCGTTTCCGTAGTACCGACTTTAGCGCCAGTTGGCGCCCTTACGCGCCAAGCGCTAGGAAACATCATGCATCCGTTTCACGCTGTCCCCCTTTTGCGGATTCACCACGCCGCGCCTTGAACACTGCCACCTGGAACAAACTTGCGCCCGGTCGGCTCCGATTTACCCCTGTTTGTTCGCCTCTGTAGGAGATCGCGACCATGTTGCAAGATCCAAAATCCATGTTCCGCAAGGCTGCTTTGGACAAGCTCGCCTCACCTGAGCAATTGGACGTATTGATGCAGGTCACCAGCCCGCGCAACTGGGCCATGCTTTATGCCTTGGGCGCATTGATCGTGCTGGTCATCGCGTGGAGCATTTTCGGCACAATCCCGACCAAAGTATCCGGTCAAGGCATCCTGATTCGCGGCGACGCCGTGCTTGCGGTATCCAGTTTGGCCACCGGGCAGATCACCGCAATGAAAGTCAGCGTTGGCGAGCAAGTGGTGGTTGGGCAAGTCATCGCCGAGGTGGGTCAACCCGCCATTGATCTGCGGCTGGCAAACCAGCGCGCACGGCTTGCAGAACTCACCCGCAATGACGCTGAGTCGATCGTTGCAGAAGCGGACAATCTCACCCAATCGCTGACTGCGCTGGATGCCGAGCGTTTGAGCGTCGACAAATCCATCGTTGATTTTCAGGCCGACGTTTCAGCGCTGCGCGAACGCATGGCGGTGCAGGATGACCTGGTCAAACGCGGCCTGTTGACGCGCAATACGGTGCTTGGCACGCGCAGTCAAATCGCGAGCAGCGAACAGGCAATCGGGCGCGCAAGCGTGCGTCTGGCCGAGATCGCAACCCAGCGCACAACGCTGGCGCGCAATGCCGACGAGCGTCGCGACGCCCGCCGCGTTTCACTCGATGATGCGCAGCGACAAATCGCCGAGCTGGAAAGCCAGCGCGAAGGCAGCACTTTGATCCGCTCGCCCTACGCCGGCCGCGTGCTTGAAATTGCCAGCAACACCGGTGACGTGGTCTCGCCGGGCCGCCAGGTGCTCACCATCGAAGATGAAGGGCGCCCGCTCGAAGCGGTGATCTACGTGCCGGCGCTTGAGGGCAAGAAGATCAAAGCGGGCATGGATGTGCGGATCTCGCCAAGCACGGTCAAAGCCGAGGAATTTGGCTTCATGCTGGCCAAGGTACGCAAAGTGAGCGACTTCCCGGTCAGTCCCGATGGCCTGCGACGAACCCTGCGCAACGATGCGCTGGTGGAAGTACTCTCCGGCAAGGGGGCACCGGTTGAAGTGCAAATTGAGCTGCAGCCTGATCCCGAGCTGCCGTCCGGCTTCCGCTGGTCTTCTTCGGTTGGCCCGCCCGCGCCCGTTTTCTCAGGGACGTTGGCGACCGCAACCGTAGTCGTTGAACGTAGACGTCCGATCTCGATGGTAATCCCGGTGCTCAAGCGCACGGTGGGAGCAAACTGATGGCTGCCGCTTCCACGACTGCGGCCGCGCCAGTAAAGAAGCCGCCCAATCGACGCATCAAGACCCCAACCCTGCTGCAAATGGAGGCGGTCGAGTGTGGCGCCGCCGCGCTCGGGATTGTGCTGGCGCACTACGGTCGCTACGTGCCGCTCGAAGAGCTGCGCCTGCAATGCGGCGTGTCGCGCGATGGTTCCAAAGCCAACAACGTGATCAAGGCCGCAAGGCACTACGGACTTGAATCGAAAGGCTTCAAGCAGGGCCTGGAATCGCTCTACGAGCAAACCTACCCGGTCATTTTGTTTTGGAATTTCAACCACTTTTTGGTGCTTGAAGGGTTCAAAGGCGAGCGCGTGTTTCTCAACGATCCCGCGCAAGGCCCGCGCACGATCGCTTTGGAAGAGCTCGACGCCAGCTTCTCAGGCGTGCTTTTGACCTTCAAACCAGGGCCGAACTTCAAGCGCGAGGGCTCACCGCCCGACATCATGGCTGCGCTACGCAAACGCCTGGCTGGACACGAAAACGCCCTCCTGTTTGCGGTGCTCTGCGGATTGCTGTTAGTGGTACCGGGCTTGGTGGTGCCGACCTTTTCGCGTTTATTCATCGATGAATATCTGGTCGCCAATCGCACTGACCTGATCGGTCCTTTGCTGATGGCCATGGCGATCACCATCGCATTTACCTCTTGCCTGACCTGGATGCAGGAACGCTGCTTGCTAAAGCTGGAAACCAAGATCTCGCTGCTCAACTCGTCGGCCTTCTTCAACCACATTCTGCGCCTGCCGGTGAGTTACTTTGCGCAGCGTTTTGCCGGTGAGATTGGATCGCGCATTTCCTTAAACGACAACGTCGCCAGCCTGATCTCGGGTCGCTTAGCGACCATCATGATCGACTTGGTTTTGATCGTCTTTTATGCCGTGCTCTTGATGCTGTACAACGTGTGGCTCACCCTGCTCTGCATTCTGCTGGCCTCGATCAACATCATCGCCACGCGCCTGGTGGCACGCTACCGCGTGGACGCCAGCCGGCGCTTGGCGCAGGAAGGCGGCAAGCTCACCGGGACAGCGATGGGTGGCCTGCGCATGATCGAGACCATTAAAGCGACCGGCGCCGAAGCGGAATTCTTTGCCCGCTGGTCCGGCTATCAGGCCAAAGCGCTCAAGAGTGAGCAGGACCTTGGGCGCATCAACGGCTACATGGCGGCGGTGCCGCCGTTCGTCAATGCCCTTATTACCGCCAGCATCCTCCTGATCGGCGGCATGAGCGTGATGTCCGGCGCCATGACCGTGGGCATGCTGATCGCATACCAGGTGTTGATGGCCAGCTTCACGCGTCCGCTCAATAACTTTGTGCGCTTTGGCGGCTCCCTGCAGGAGCTTGAGGCTGATATGAACCGGCTCGACGACGTGCTCAAAAATCCAATGGACCGGGCCTATGACCCCAATCGGATCGCTGACCCGCGCACGCAATCTATGATCAAGCTCTCGGGCGAAATCGAGCTGCGCGACGTCAGTTTTGGCTGGAGCCCACTGGAGCCTGCCCTGGTCGAAAACTTCTCACTGCACATCAAGCCCGGGCAGCGCGTGGCCTTGGTCGGTGGCTCCGGATCAGGCAAAAGCACCGTGGCCAAGCTGGTGACAGGTCTGCTTGAACCCTGGACCGGTGAGATCCTTTTCGACGGCATCAAGCGCGCAGAAATTCCCGCTGCCCTGATCAACAACTCCCTCGGGGTGGTTGACCAGGACATCTTCATGTTTCAGGGCTCGGTGCGTGAAAACCTCACCATGTGGGACGCCTCAGTGCCTGACATGTACGTGCTTCAGGCGGCGCGCGATGCGGTGATCGCCGAGACTGTGGAAACGCGCGACGGCGCCTACAACTCGATGGTCGAAGAAGGCGGCGGCAACTTTTCAGGCGGCCAAGCACAGCGCCTGGAAATTGCGCGCGCGCTGGTCGGCAACCCAACCATGCTGGTACTGGATGAAGCGACCAGCGCACTAGATACCGCCACCGAACGCCTGATTGACGACAATTTGCGGCGCCGCGGCTGCACTTGCATCACGGTGGCGCATCGCTTGAGCACCATCCGCGACTCGGACGAGATCATCGTGATGGAGCGCGGCAAGATCGTTCAGCGCGGCACGCACGATCAGCTGAAAACGCAGCCCGGTCTCTATCAAGAACTGATCAAGGAATAGCGCCATGAGCGAAACTGACGTGGCAGCAAACCCGCGCCTGCTGGAACGCTTTAAGCAATTGGGGGAATCCATTGAGCTGTCGGGCCTCAACCCACTGCTGCTCGACGACCCAAATGCGGTTTATCTGGTGGAGTCGGGCCGGATTGAGCTGTTCACAGTTGCCATCGAGGACGGCGCACCGCACGGACAGCGGTCCCATTTCATCGGGGTTGACGTCGGCGGCCTGATGTTTGGCATGACGCTGCTGCCGACTCTAGGGGCAGGCTTTCTTGCGGTTGGCAAGCTGGGCACGGTGGCATGGCGCGTTGCGCATTCGGCACTGGAGATGATGGCGGCGGATGAAGAATGCGTCGGCGCGCTGGCGCACGAAGTGGATGTGTGGGTCGAGACGTTGAGTCGCAGCCTGACGCGCGATATTCAGCCGCTGCCAATCGCGCACCACGCGATGACCGTGGGCAGTCTAGAACTGGCACACCGCAAGCGCGCGCGCGCTCAGAACGGCGTGATCTGGCTGGAGTGTGCCGATAGTCTGCTGCTTTACGTGGGGCTGGAAAATCTCGCGATGAGCTCGACCAGGCTGTTTCCACTCACGGTGGACACTTGGGTCGAGGCGTCGAATCCGGGCAAGCGGGTTGCAAGCCTGAAATCGCACCGAGGTTTGGCCATGATCGGCGAGCAGCGATTCTGGGACGGCCTGACGCTGTTTCATGAAACGCTCTGCGCTTGCGAGTTTCTCAACAAGCGGCTTTCAACCGTTGATGAGATCAACCGCATTGCCAGCAAGGCCGAAAACACCAAGCAAGCCACGGACGAGGCCTATGCAGAAATCTATTCGGTGCTGGCGCAACCGGGCAAGCGCAAAGCCGAGATTCAGATCGATCGCAGTGAACATCCGTTTGGTGCCGCGGCGCGTTTGGTGGGCGCCGCAATTGGGGTCGAAGTAGCCATCCCGAAAGATATTGGCAAGATCAAAGCCGTGGAGGATCGCTTGCAGGCCGTCGGGCGCGCAGGCCGCTTCCGAGTGCGCGCGGTTGCGCTGCGTGACGACTGGTGGAACCACGACCAGGGACCGATTCTGGCCATGTTTGCCGAGACCAAGGACCCGGTCGCATTGCTGCCGCTCAGCCCGACTCGCTACGAGTACATCGTGCCCAGCAATGGCCGGCGCGGCGTGGTGAGCGAAGAATTCGCCGCTGGCCTGGCGCCGTTCGCTGCCACCTTCTATCGCCCGCTCCCCGATGGGAAAATCAGCGCGGCTGGACTGCTGCTGTTCGGTCTCCATGGATTGCGCGCCGATGTACTGACCCTGCTGCTGGTTGGCCTGCTAATGGGTGCCTTGGGCGCCCTGACGCCGCTCTTCACCGGCCAGATCTTCGACTCGGTGATTCCCGAAGCAGAGCGCGGCATGCTGCTGCAACTGAGCATTGCACTGCTGCTCACCGCGGCCGCCAACGTGGTGTTCAGCAACGTGCAGCAGATTGCGGCGCTGCGCCTGCAGGGGCGCATGGACTATTCGATCCAGGCCGCGGTCTGGGATCGATTGCTGAATCTACCCTCGACCTTCTTCAGCACCTACTCGGCGGGCGATCTGGCCGACCGAGCGGCCGGTATCAATCAGATTCGTCAGCTCTTGGCGGGCGCCGGCATCAGCGCAATTCTGGGCGGCATCACCTCGGTGTTTTACGTTGTCCTGCTGTTTTATTACAGCGTCAAACTCGCCTTGGTCGCGATGGGGCTCACGGCGCTGTTTGTCGGCGTGAGCTTTACCGCCAACCTGATGCAGCTGCGCTATCAGCGGCAGATTCTGACCGTGAACGGGCGCATCGCGGGCTTGCTGCTGTCCTTGCTCTCTGGCGTGGCCAAACTGCGCACCAGCGGCGCCGAAGCGCATGCGTTCAAAACCTGGTCACGGCAATATGCCCAGGCACGTCGCCTGCAATTCAGCGCGGGATCAATCCAGAACGCGGTCCAGACGTTCAACGGCGTGTTCCCGGTGCTCTCCTCGATGGTGATGTTCTTCGCTATGGTCAAATTCACCGGCGGCGCTGAATCTGAAGGCCTGAGCACCGGCCAGTTCATTGCCTTCAACGCTGCTTACGGCGCCTTTTTGGGCGCCATGGTTGCGCTCTCCGAAGCATCGCTGAATCTGTTGCGCTCGGTGCCGATCTATGAACGCTTGCGGCCCATTTTGGAAACGCCGGCAGAAGTCGACAGCGACAAGGCGTCTCCGGGAGAACTGACCGGAGCAATCGACGTTTCGCACGCGCACTTTCGCTATCGACCGGATGGCCCGTGGATCCTCAACGATGTATCGCTCAGTATTCGGGCCGGCGAGTTTGTTGCCTTCGTCGGCGGATCGGGCTCGGGGAAAAGCACCCTGATGCGCTTGATCGTCGGCTTCGAGAAGCCCGAGAAGGGCATCGTCTCGTTTGATGGCAAAGACCTTGCGACTCTGGATCTACGCGAAGTTCGCCAGCAAATGGGCGTGGTTTTGCAGGACTCGCAGCTGCTGCCGGTGGACATCTTCCGCAACATCGTGGGCACCAGCTCGCGCACCATTGAAGAAGCCTGGGAAGCGGCCAAAAAGGTTGGGCTGGAAAAAGACATCCGAGCCATGCCGATGGGCATGCACACCTACGTCATGGAAGGCGGCGGCGGATTCTCGGGCGGACAAAAGCAGCGTTTGCTGCTCGCACGCTCCGTGGTTCACAACCCGCGCATCCTCATTCTGGACGAGGCCACCAGCGCGTTGGACAACAAGTCGCAGGCCCAGGTCACAGCCAGCACCGAGAAGATGCAGGCCACACGAATCGTCATCGCGCACCGGCTCAGCACCATCATCAACGCCGACCGCATCGTGGTGCTGGACAAAGGAGTGATCAAGGAAATTGGCAACTTCGAACAGCTGATGGCGCAGAACGGGCTATTTGCAGAGCTGGCGCGCCGACAGATCGCGTGATGGTGCTTTAAACCTGATTTGCATTGGGTCCCGCGGCTAGCCAAAGGCGGTCGCTCGCACTGGCTTGGGTGGCGGGATTCATCGCGTGCAAACCCTAGCGTGGGCTGGGCGGGAGATTCTCTTGATTTCGACCGGCTTGGTATCATCCGGTACCAGAAGGCGCGCATGGGCTTCGGCGAGCGGCCGCGATCAATCGCGCCAGTTTGGCGGACTGCTGCTGGAATTTGCATCGAGCCATGGGCCGTGGCATGTGCTGAGCCTGCGCACCGATTCGGTTGGAATTTTGCGGCAAAAGCCTCGCGTGACGCGTGTTCGGCTGCACCCGGACTGTTACGCAAACTGTCATGCATTCCAGGTGGTAGATGTAGCAATAGAGTCAGCGCTCTACTGCCCCGAACTGGCACTCCATTGCACTTTGATTACCCGCTGTTATAAAGGCGTGAAAGCCTTTTCTTTCAATGGCTTACAAGTCTTTCGGAGGGCAGAAATGGGGGCCTGGAGTTGGCACGCCACATGCCTATTGGAAGCCGCCGCTCAACGTTCGCGGTTTTTCCAAATCCATCCAAAGGAGCAATGCAATGAGTGAAGTCAGCCGTGGTGAAGTAATCGATATCATCGTCAAATCCGCTCTTGAGAACCCGGCCTATCGCGCCGCGCTTCTGAAAGATCCTAAGGCCGTGTTGGCCAAGCAGATGAATACCGAACTGCCGTCCAACCTGACCGTAAAAGTGCTGCAAGAAACTGCCGACACGATCTATCTGATCGCACCGTATGTGGCACCGAAAGAAGGTGACGAGCTGAGCGATTCGGACCTCGAGCGCGTCGCTGGAGGCAAGGGCGGTCAGAAGGGCGACCGTACTGAGAACAACAATCGCTACACCTGTAATGACTCGATCGGTATCGGTACCCGCGTCGAAGTGCACGTAAGCGCCTAATCCGCGTTCCAAGCTGCGGCCGGTCGGTCGCAGCTTCTTCAGTCAAGCAATCCACCCACAATTCGGAGCAATTCCATGAGTGATGTAAGCCGCGGGCAAATTCTTGATTTGGTCGTCAAATTTTCGCTTGAGAATCCCGCCTATCGCGCTGCGCTGCTGAAAGACCCGAAGTCGGTCCTGGCTAAGCAGCTGAACACCGAACTGCCTTCAAACATCACCGTGAAGGTGCTGGAAGAAACAGCGGACACGATTTACCTGATTGCGCCGTACATCGCACCGAAAGAAGGTGACGAGCTTAGTGACACGGATCTTGAGCGTGTGGCTGGCGGCAAGGGCGGTCAGAAGGGCGACCGTACTGAAAACAACAATCGCTACACCTGTAACGATTCGATTGGAATCGGTACCGCTGTGGAAGTACACGTCAGCGCCTGATTGCGCTATCGGGCTGCGGGTGTATGCCGCAGCTTTACTCGCCTGCAGAGCAGCGCGCGTGCGCGCTTAAAAGCATTTCCAGATTGCCCGCGCTTGCATCTTTCGGCGTCGGTCACAGCGCCTCATGTCGTGCCTCAGCAAAATCGAAAACATGAAACGCCGTCTTCTCCGCATGTCGGCCCTGCTCACGCATAGGGCCGCGCTTTTCGTAGTCATAGTGCCGTCTATGTCGCATCTTGGCGCCTCCTCTCGCCTGGCCCTGCGAAAAACCCATCCGCTGCTTTTTCGCCTCCCTATTTCTGATTCACGACAGCAGAGTTCCAAATCATGAGCGAAAGCCCGAGTCTTCAGCCTGCCAGCAACGAGA
>Ga0163144_10004117_pt1 | contig 32953 bp, 31 predicted proteins | sample OliLak19BULKMAT1_FD_123175 | JGI IMG/M metagenome (GOLD analysis project Ga0163144, IMG submission 123175) | Freshwater microbial mat bacterial communities from Lake Vanda, McMurdo Dry Valleys, Antarctica - Oligotrophic Lake LV.19.BULKMAT1 | ecosystem: Environmental > Aquatic > Freshwater >... | reverse complement strand
TCTCGGTGTTCTCGGTGTTCTCGGTGGCCTTCTTCTTCGTCACGCAGCGCCGTTGGGCTGACGCAGGCAGCCCAACGAACTGAGCGCCACCCGCCAGCTAAGGCTTCAGCGTATACCCTTCGCTGCGCGCGACATAAGCGGCGGCCGCCAGATCGCCGCTGACGTTCAGCGTCGTGCGGCACATGTCGAGGATGCGATCGACGCCGAGCACGACAGCGATCAGCGCCGGGTCGACGCCAATCGAGGCCAGGATGCCGATCACGAACGGGATCGATCCGGCCGGCACGCCGGCAGTGCCGATGCCGCCGAGGATCGCGAGATAGACCACCATCAGCTGCTGGGCGAGTGTCAGTTCGACGCCCGCAAGCTGTGCGAGGAACAGCACCGTGATGCCTTCATAGAGCGCCGTGCCGTTCTGGTTCGCGGTGGCGCCGACCGTCAGCACGAAGCTGTTGATCTCCTTCGGGATGCCGAGTTCTTCCTCGCCGATGCGCAGTGAAGTCGGCAGCGTAGCGCTCGACGAGGACGTCGAAAATGCCGTCAGCATCGCCACGCGGATCGCGCGAAAGAAACGCAGCGGTGAAATCTTGGCCAGCCACCAGATGACGGCGGAGTACACGCCAAAGAGGTGCAGGCCCAGCCCGATCAGCACCGTCCCGACAAACCAGCCGAGCGAGGCCAGCAGACCGATACCGAACTGCTGCACGTTGTTGAACACGAGGCAGAACACTGCGACCGGCGCAAGCTTCATCACCAGCCCGATCAGCTCCGCGACGATCGCGCTGAGACCTTCGAGCGCGCCAATCAGCGTCTGCACGCGTTCGCGCGGCAGCAGGGTGGCGCCAAGGCCGATCGCGAGCGCAAAGCACATCAGGTGCAGCATGTTCGGGATGGGCGTGGCGAGCGACGCGAACGGATTCTTCGGCACCAGGGTATCGACGATTTGCGCGAGCGGCGCGGCAGCCGTCGGCGGCGGCGCGGCGGCAACCTGCGCCTGCGCCGCATCGCCGTACGCCGCGCGCAGGGTGTCCGCTACCGCCGCATCGATCTGCAGGCCCGGCGCGATCACATTCGCCAGCGTGATGCCGATACCCACCGAGATCGCCGACATCACGATTGAGAACACGAATGACTTGATGCCCACGCGCCCCAGCCGCCGCAGATCGCCAATGCCGGCCACCCCAACGACGAGCGACGCGAACACCAGCGGCACCACGAGCATCAGCAGCAGATTCAGGAACAGCTGGCCGACGGGCGCAGTGATTTGCGCGGCGAGCCAGCTGCCGGCCGGCTTGAGGACGGCCACTTCGTGCGCGACGGCGCCGGCCACGGCACCGAGTGCGAGACCGATCAGGATTCGGGTGTGCAGGGCGAGCGGCGCTCGCGCGTTCTTGGCGACTGCGGTCATGCGGTACTCTTGGGTGCGTGGCCGGATCTTACGAGGCGGCCGCGTGTGCTGCGCAGCTTGCGTGCCAGATCGCGCCCGATGGTGCGATCGAGGCCTGCGCGCACCTCAGGATAGCGGACCAGCAGTTCATTCAGCCGCGTGGTGTCGATGCGCAACAGCCGACAGACGGCAAGCGTAGTCACCGTCGCCGATGCCGGTGCATTCGTCAACAGACTCATTTCGCCAACGAATGATCCATTCTGCAGAATCGACACTACGTGGCCGCGCACCTCGACCTCGGCGAGTCCGTTGGCGATGGTGTAGAAGCTCGCGACCGCTTCGCCTTCGCGTGTCAGCACGCTGCCGCGCGGCAGTTCGATCCACTCACCGGCGTGCAGCAGACGCCCGAAGTTGAGGCTGTCGAGTTCGGCGAACAGGCCGCGCTTCAGGAGGGCAGCATCTGCGTCGAGCTGCAGCTGGCGGCGTTCGCGCAGTAGCAGGATCAGCATCACGAAGTTGATCGCCACGAACACGGCATTCCAGCTGATGCCCACCCGCAGCGGGCTGCTGGCGCCGAAATAAAAATAGACCGCCTCGAAGGCCAGCGACACGATCGCGATCACGCGCAGCCATAACATGTTCGTGAACAGGTAGGACGCTGCCAGCAGCGTGTAGCACGCTTTGCCGGCCCAGTCTTCCCAGCGCACGGTCTCCAGTAGCGAAAGCATCGGGGTCTTCCTCCTTGAGCAATCGGGAGAGGCGCCGCGCTTCAGTCGTGCGGGCGCCTCGTCAATTCGGCGAGGGCGCTCAGGAAGGTCGGAATCGGTAACGGCTTGCTGAACCAGCGCGCGATGCCGGGCACGTCGCCGCGCTCGGCGACCTCGTTATACCCCGTGCCGATGATGATCGGGAGACTCGGCGCCCCGGCCCGCACGGCGGCGGCGGCAAGTTCGAGTCCGCTCATCTGCGGCCTGGTGAGGTCGGTGACCAGTGCCGCAGATCGCCGGCATGGCCGATCACCGGCGTGAGCTGCGTCGGCCGTTCGTCGGCGACGGCGATGCCAGCCGGCAGATATGTCCCCAGCATCTGACAGGTGCCGGCGATCACGGGCTGCGCGGCAATGACCTCACCCGCCGCGCCTGGCGGCTGCGCGAAAGCCAGCATCTGCCGGACGAGATCCCGGCCGCGTTCGCCAGCGGTGACCATCTGCTGCAGATAACGTATGAGCTTCGGGTCAGCCGACGTGTCTGGCCGGTTCCGGGCCAGGGTGACGTAGCCCGGTGTGGCGGCGAGAATGTTGTTGAACTCGTGCGCGATGCCGCCGGTAAGCTGGCCGAGCGCTTCGGCTGTCGGTGTGTATTGCAGCCGGATCCACCGGCCACGCCGCTTCATCGCAAGCCGGCGCCACGGGATGCGCGGCCAGCACCGACACGCCGCCGCCGTTGAGACTCGCGAGGCAGCCGTTGGTACTGTTGCCCAACAGCGCCGAGGCCTGTGCCAGCGCGATGACACTGGCGTCGCCCCCGCCGCCCGCCCCGGCGAGCTGTTCGAGCACGGCCCACTCACGGCGCAGCGTGTCGTCGCGCAAAGAATTCATGGTGCGGCGCAGTGGTCCTTTGTATCCTGAGTTCACCGGTCTGATGTCGGTTGCTGGCTCGCGGCCGACACCCCGGTCACCGGCGGCGAGGGTCGACACAATACCCTCAGATCATCGGGTCTGAAGGTCCGTTGCAGGAGTCCATGACGTGATGCGTTTCAGGCACACCGTCGGCGCACGGGTGTACGGTTTCGAAGACCTCAAGAGCCTGCTGGCCAAGGCCTCGCCGCCGCGCTCGGGTGACAGTCTGGCCGGCCTGGCGGCGCACTCCGCAGTCGAGCGCAGTGCGGCGCGGATGTGCCTTGCGGCGCTGCCCCTGTCGACCTTCCTCAACGACGCGCTGATCCCCTACGAGCGCGACGAGATCACGCGGCTGATCCTCGATACGCACGACGCGGCGGCGTTTGCCTCCGTCGCGCATCTGACGGTGGGTGACTTCCGCAACTGGCTGCTGCTCGACACCACGACGCCCGAAGTCCTGGCCGCGCTCGCGCCGGGCCTCACGCCCGAGATGGCGGCGGCGGTGTCGAAACTGATGCGCAATCAGGATCTGGTGCAGGTCGCGCGCAAATGTCGCGTCGTCACACGCTTTCGCAACACCATCGGGCTGCCGGGGCGACTGTCGGTGCGTCTGCAGCCAAATCACCCGACCGACGATCCGAAAGGCGTGGCCGCGTCGATCTTCGACGGCCTGCTCTATGGCGCCGGCGACGCGGTGATTGGCATCAACCCGGTCAGCGACAGCCCGACGGGGCTGATGGCCCTGTGGCGCATGCTCGATGAACTGATCGCGCGCTTCGCCATTCCCACGCAGTCCTGCGTGCTGACGCACGTCACCAGCCAGATCGCGGCGATTGAGCGTGGCGCGCCGATCGATCTCGTGTTTCAGTCGATCGGCGGCACCGAAGACACCAACCGCAGTTTCGGCGTGTCGCTGGCGCTGCTCGCCGAAGCGCGCGAGGCCGCGCTGTCGCTGCAGCGCGGGACCGTCGGCGACAACGTGATGTACTTCGAAACGGGCCAGGGCAGTTCGCTGTCGGCCAATGCGCATCACGGCGTCGATCAGCAGACCTGCGAAGCGCGTGCCTATGCGGTCGCCCGCGCCTACGCGCCGCTGCTGGTGAACACGGTGGTCGGCTTTATCGGCCCCGAGTACCTCTACGACGGCAAGCAGATCATCCGCGCCGGCCTCGAAGATCACTTCTGCGGCAAGCTGCTCGGCCTGCCGCTCGGCTGCGACGTCTGCTACACGAATCACGCCGAAGCCGATCAGGACGACATGGACACCCTGCTGACGATGCTCGGCGCCGCCGGCGTCACCTACATCATGGGCGTGCCGGGCGCGGACGACGTGATGCTGAACTACCAGAGCACTTCGTTTCACGATGCGCTGTATCTGCGGGAGGTGCTCGGGCTGCGGCATGCACCGGAGTTCGAAGCCTGGCTCGAGCGCATGCAGGTCACCCGCGGCGGACGCCTGCGCGAACGCGGCGCCGATCACGCGCTGGTGCGCGGCCTGCTCGCGGCCCAGCCGACATGAGCGGGCCGTTGCCGCCGGCCAACAGGTCGCCAGTCGAGGCCGATCCCTGGGCTGAACTGCGACGCCACACGCCGGCGCGGATTGCGCTCGGCCGGGCGGGGGCCGGGATGCCGACTGAGGAAGTACTCGCCTTCGGTCTGGCGCATGCGCAGGCGCGCGATGCGGTCCACACCCCGCTCGACGTGCCGGCGCTGCTGGAGGCCCTCGGCGCCTCCCGTTGGCCGGCGCTGGCGGTAGCCAGCCGCGCGCCCGATCGCGCCACCTACCTGCTGCGGCCCGATCTCGGGCGCAGCCTTTCGCCGTCCGATTTGCCCCTGCTCGCCGCCCGGGCGCGCGGCGCCTGTGAACTCGCATTCGTGATCGCGGACGGCCTGTCGGCGCTGGCCGTGCAGGCCCACGCGGTGGCCCTGCTCGACGCGACGCGCACGCTGCTCGACCCGGCCTGGCGGATCGCGCCGGTGTGTGTCGTCGAGCAGGGACGGGTGGCGGTCGGGGATGAAATCGGCGCCGCGCTGAACGCGCAGATCGTCGCCGTGCTGATTGGCGAGCGGCCCGGCCTGTCCTCGCCCGACAGCCTCGGGGTTTACCTGACCTGGGCGCCGCGGGTCGGCCGCCCGGATGCCGAGCGCAACTGTCTCTCGAACATCCGGCCCGCCGGCCTGCCGCTGGCCGACGGCGCGCGCAAGCTCGCCTGGCACCTGCACGAGGCGCTGCGGTTGAAACTGACTGGCGTCGGGCTCAAGGACGAGAGCGATAGCGCAAGCTTGCCGGCCGTAGGGGGCCGGCTGGTAGCTCGGGAAGCGGACGAATTCCCCGGCACCTGATCCCGCGAGGGTATGGTGCGGGGGATCCGGCCCGGTTCGGGACGGGATCAGTGACGGGGGCTGGCGACCGGCGCCGGAAACACGTCCGCGAATTGCGGGCGGTTCAGCATCTGGTCGAACATCTTGCTGCCGGTGTAGAGACCGGACATCCCAATGGCGCCCAACTGCTCGCAGGCGGGCCGGATGTTCGTCGCATTGAGGTACGGAATCGTGCAGTAGCCCTCGGCTGCCGTGGCGTTCATGCCCATCGACAGCGCCGCCACCAGGGACCCCACCATCAGCATTGCGTTGCGGTTCATTGGTCATCTCCTAGGTTTGAAGCTGGCTGCCGCAAGGCCCTGGCCTGTCATCTCCACGCGCCGGGGCTTGTCTTGCTGCTTTGCAACAAAAGATAGTGCCCATTTGCCTCTTGAGCAATAAGCCTCTGACGGAAATACTGTTTCCTGCGAGTGAACAATCAGGCGGCACGGCGTGGATAAACTGGCGGGGATGGCGACCTTCATCGCGGTGGCAGACTGCCAGAGCTTCTCGGCGGCCGCCGCGCCGTTGCGGCTGTCGAAGGCGATGGTCAGCAAGCACATCCAGCAACTCGAGCAGCAGCTCGGCACGCGCCTGTTCGCCCGCACCACGCGGCACTTGCGCCTGACCGATGCCGGCACCGCCTATCTCGCCGGCTGCCGCCGTATCCTCGGCGACCTCTCCACCCTCGAACATGAGATTGGGCACTTCAGCGATCAGCCGCATGGCCTGTTGAAGGTGCACGCGCCGACGTCCTTCGGCAGCTTCCAGCTCGCGCCGGTGATCGCCGAATATGCGCAGCGCTACCCGAGCGTGCAGGTGCAGCTCAATCTCAGCGACCGGCCGGTCGGCCTGATGGAGGAGGGGGTCGACGTCGCGGTGCAGATCGGCGCGCTCGCGGATTCGAGCATGATCGCGCGGCGCATCGCCGAGGTGCAGCTGCAGATCTGCGCGGCGCCGGCCTATCTCGCGCGCCACGGGGTGCCGCAGACGCTCGCCGATCTCCCACCGCACAACTGCCTGCGCTACAGCCAGGGTCAGCGCAAAGGCCTGTGGCTGTTTCGCGCTGCAGGCGAGGACGTGACCTTGCGCGTGCACGGCGACTTCGAGGCGACGACCGGCGATGCCGTGCGCATGGCGGCGCTCGGCGGGCTCGGCCTTGTGCAGCTGCCGAGCTACATGGTGCGGGAGGATCTGGCGGCGGGGCGGCTTACTGCGGTGCTGACGGCCTATGCGCCGACGCCGGTGCCGCTGTTCGCGGTGGTCGCGCACCGTGACCTGTCGGCCACGGTGCGCGAATTCGTCGATCTATTGGCCGAGCACTTCCACCATCGGGCGCCCGCGGCCGACTGAGCTCAGTGGGCCTGCCCGACCTGGGCCGGCGCGCCGTGTTCGATCTTGTGCGGATCTTGCGGATGCCAGCCGACGATGTACAGCATCACCAGGAAGCTGATCGCATAGGCCACCACGATATGCCAGCCGTGACGCAGCCACAGGCCGACCGAACGCGTTTCCGGATAGAGATTCGACAGCGCGACACCGGCGCTCGATCCAAACCACATCATCGAACCCCCGAAGCCGACCGCGAACGCGAGCACGCCCCAGTCGTAGCCGCCCTGCTTCAGCGCAAGCGCGGTCAGCGGGATGTTGTCGAACACGGCGGACACGAAGCCGAGCCCGTATGCTGTCTGCCATGATGCCGCCGGCAGGGTTTCCACCGGCATCAGCGACGCGCAGGTCACCAGCGACAGCAGGAACACCGAGCCCATCGCCGTTTCCGGCATCAGCTCCCAGTCGTGACGGCGAATCTTGATGGTGGCCAGGATCGCGAGCCACACCGCGACGCCGATGAACGGAAAATGTTTCGACTGTTCCGGGTAGTGCGTATTGACGACGATGTTCGTCATCATCGCCGCGACCAGGATGATCGCGACGATCGCAATCCGCCCCCAATCGACATGCGTGTGTTGGTGCGCGTGCTTGAGGATCGGCGAATGACGATGCTGCTGCATCGCCGCCGGGATGCCGAAAATCACGAGCGCGATGACCGCCGCGACATAGGCGTGCGTGACGTCGAGCGGCGCAACGCCGTCGATCCACATCATCGTCGTCGTGGTGTCACCGACCACGCTGCCCGAGCCGCCGGCATTCGAGGCCGCGACGATCGCCGCCAGATAGCCGATGTGCACTTTCGCGCGGAACAGCTGGTGGGCCATCGCGCCGCCGATCATCGCCGCGGCGATGTTGTCGAGAAAGCTCGACAGCACGAACACCATCACCAGCATCACGAAGCCGCCCTTCCAGTCGTCGGGCAGGTACTTCGGGAGGATCACCGGCACGTGGCTCTTCTCGAAGTGCCGCGCGAGCAGCGCGAAGCCCATTAGCAGACAGAACAGGTTCGCGAGCGTGACCCACTCATGCTGGAAATGGCCCAGCAGGCCCATGAAGCCCGCGCCGGTCTTGAAGCCGGTGAAGATGAGCTTGTAGCCGATGATGGACACGAGTCCCGTCAGGGCGACGGCCAGGGTGTGATGGTGGAACAGGGCGACGCCGAGCAGCGTCATCGCGAACAGAATAAATTCGGCCGGAATGCCGAACAGCGCCAGACCAGGCATGCATGCCCCCCAGATCGTTTTTGTGCGAAGCTCGCAGTATAGGGGAGGCGCGCGCCGCGCAACGGGCTGGACTATCCCCCGGACAGGCGGCCCGCCGATGGCCGGGCGGCGCGCGCCGCACCGACTTCGCGGGCGATCAGGGACGACACCCAGGTCACGAATACCTTGACCTTCGCCGACAGGCGCCGGCTCGGCGGATACATCACATACAGCGGTATCTGGTCGGGCTGCCAGTCCGGCAGGATGCGCACCAGCCGGCCCTCGCGCAGCGCCTCATCGGCCATGAAGGTCGTCATCTCGATCACGCCGAGGCCGGCGAGGCCGGCTTCCAGATAGGCTTCGCTGTCGTTGACCGCGAAGCGGCCATCGAGCCGCAGTTCGAGCCGCTCGGTGCCACGGTTGAAGTTCCAGGTGTCGGTGGCGCCGAAGCGGGTCGAGAAGTAGCGCACGATATCGTGATCGTGCAGGTCTTTCGGATGCAGCGGTGTGCCACGGCACTCAAGGTAGCCCGGCGCCGCGCAATACAGCAGGTCGAGTGCGCCGACCGCCTGAGCGATCAGGCCCGAAGCGAGCGGCGAGCCACCGCGGACCACGCAGTCCACCCCCTCCTCGAGCAGGTCGACAGGCCGGTCGCCGCAGCCCAGTTCCAGGCGGATTTCGGGGTAGAGGCGGAAGAACTCGGGCAGCGACGGCACCAGGAAGCGGCGGCCGAAAGTCGCGCCGACGTCGACCCGCAGCCGGCCGTGCAGCATCGCCCCGATGCCGGCGATCGCGTGCTCGCTGTCTTCGATGTCGGCGAGGATGCGCACGCAGCGCTCGTAATAGGCCGCGCCGTCGACCGTCACGTTGACGCGGCGCGTGGTGCGGTTCAGCAGGCGCACGCCGAGCCGGGCCTCGAGCCGCTGCACGAGCGTGCTGACGGTCGCTTTCGGCAGGGCCATCTGTTCGGCCGTGCGCGTGAAGCTCGCCGTGTCGACGACACGCACGAACACTTCCATGGCCTGCAGGCGGTTCATCGCGCTTTATTATTCACACACCTGAACATTGCATTTGAAAATAAACGGTTTGTAAGCAAATTGCGAACGCTTATGATGCGCTGCAGCTCCCAAAATCCGGATCCGGCCATGACCGCGACGTCCTCGCCCTCTCCCATGCGCCTGCTCTTCGCCGCTGGTCTGCTGTGTGCCCTCGCCGCCTGCGGCAAGCAGCCCCAGGACGCCGGCGCGCCACCGGGCATGGCGAGCGGGCCGCCTCCGGTCACCGTCGCCGCCGCGATCACGCGCGAGATCCAGGAAGTCGATGAATTCGCGGGCCGCATCGAAGCGACCCAGCAGGTCGAAATCCGCGCCCGCGTGAACGGCTATCTCGATTCGATCCACTTCACCCCCGGCGCCGAAGTGAAAGCCGGCGATCTGCTGTTCGTGATCGACCCGAAGCCGCTGCAGGCGCGCCTCGCGGAAGTGCAGGCGACCGTCGCCAACACCCGCGCCCAGCTCGATCTCGCCAATCTTGAACTCGCGCGACAGCAACAGATGTTGCCGGACCGCGCCACCTCGCGCCGCGAATATGACACCGCGGCGTCGCTCGTCGCGACCCTGCAGGCTGCCCTGCGCGCGAACCAGGCGGCAGTCGACGCGGTGCAAGTCGACCTCGGCTACACGCGCATCACCTCGCCGATCGACGGCCGCGTCGGCAAGGACGAGCGCACGATCGGCAATCTCGTGCAGGGCGACGCGCCAGATTCGCCGCTGCTGACGACGGTGGTGGCACTCGACCCGATCTACGCGACCTTCGAAGCCGATGAAGGCGCCTTTCTCAAATACATCGGCGCCGCGCGCGGCAAGTCGCTGAAGGTCGATGTGGGACTTGCGAACGAACAGGGCACGCCGCACGCGGCCGAGCTCGTGTTCATCGACAACCAGTTGAACCCCGCCAGCGGCACCGTGCGCATGCGCGCGCTGCTGCCGAATCCCGACCGTCAGTTCACGCCTGGCCTGTACGCCCGCGTACGCCTGTCCGACAGCACGCAACCGCGCCGCGCTGTGATGGTGGCCGATCGCGCCATCGGCACCGATCAGAGCAAGCGCTTCGTGCTCGTGCTCGACAAGGACAACAACGCGCAATACCGCGAAGTGAAGATCGGCCGTGTCTACGACGGTCTGCGCGTGATCGAACTGGGGCTCGAAGACGGCGAGGTGATCGTCGTCAATGGCCTGCAGCGCGTGCGCCCGGGATCGCCGGTCACGCCGACCAAAGCCGGGATGGTCGAACCCGCAGGCGTACCACCGCCGGCGGCCGGCTGAGGCGGCGGGCTCGTGAACATCTCCCGCGCCTTCATCGACCGTCCCGTCTTCGCGGCCGTCCTCTCAATCGCCATCTTCGTCGCCGGCCTCATCGCGATTCCGTTCCTGCCCGTGTCCGAATATCCGGACGTAGTGCCGCCGTCGATCGTCGTCACCGCGAACTACCCGGGCGCGAATCCGAAAGTGATCGCGGAGACCGTCGCCGCACCGCTCGAAGAGCAAATCAATGGCGTGGAGAACATGCTGTACATGTCGTCGCAGGCGATGAGCGACGGCGTGCTGAACGTGACGGTCACGTTCAAGATCGGCACCGACCCCGAACTTGCCGAAACCCAGGTGCAGAATCGCGTGCAGCGTGCCTTGCCGCGGCTGCCCGCCGAAGTGCGCCAGATCGGAGTCATCACCCAGAAGCAGTCGCCGAACCTGACGATGGTCGTGCATCTGCTGTCGCCGGATGCGCGCTACGACGAACTCTATCTGCGCAACTACGCGGTGCTGAACATTCGCGACAAGCTGCGCCGGATCCCGGGCATGGGCGACACCTTTGTCTTCGGCGCCGGCGATTACGCGATGCGCATATGGCTCGACCCGAACAAGCTCGCGTCACGTGGCTTGAGCGCCAGCGACGTGGTGCGCGCCATCCAGGAGCAGAACCAGCAGGTCGCCGCCGGGGTCGTCGGCGCCCCGCCCGCGGCACCGGGTACCGAATTCCAGCTGTCGGTGAACACCCAGGGGCGTCTGTCCACCGAGGCCGAGTTCGGCGCCATCATCGTGCGCACCTCGGCCGACGGCGGCATCCTGCGCCTGCGCGATGTCGCGCGCATCGAACTCGCGGCCAGCGAATACTCGCTGCGCAGCCTGCTCGACAACAAGCCGGCGGTGGCGCTCGTCGTGTTCCAGGCGCCGCTGTCGAACGCCATTGCACTGTCCAACGACGTACGCGACACGATGGAGGGGCTGAAAAAGGACTTCCCGGGCGGGATGGACTACCAGATCGTCTACGACCCGACGCGCTTCGTGCAGCAGTCGATCAACGCCGTGATCGCCACCTTGGTCGAGGCGGTGCTGCTGGTGGTGGTGGTCGTGATCGTGTTCCTGAAGACGTGGCGGGCGTCCGTCATTCCGCTGCTGGCGGTGCCGGTGTCGATCATCGGCACCTTCGCCGTGATGCTGCTCGCCGGATTCTCGATCAACACATTGACGCTGTTCGGCATGGTGCTCGCGATCGGGATCGTGGTCGACGACGCGATCGTGGTCGTCGAGAATGTCGAGCGCAACATCGGGATGGGGCTGTCGCCGAAGGCCGCAAGCTATCGCGCGATGCAGGAGGTCAGCGGGCCGATCATCGCGATCGCGCTGACGCTCTGCGCGGTGTTCGTGCCTATCGCCTTCATCAGCGGCCTGACCGGCCAGTTCTATCGTCAGTTCTCGCTGACGATCGCGATCTCCACCGTGATTTCGGCGATTAATTCGCTGACGCTCTCGCCGGCCCTGGCCGCGCTGCTGCTGCGCGGCCACGACGCGCCGAAGGACTGGCTGACGCGCACGATGGACGCCCTCTTTGGCTGGTTCTTCCGCGCCTTCGACGCCGTGTTCCAGCGCAGCGGATTCGCTTACACCTGCGCGGTCCGGCGTCTGCTGCGGGTCAAGACCCTGGTGGTGATCGTCTATGTGGGCCTGCTGTGGGTGACCTGGCAGGCCTTTCAGTGGGTGCCGAGCGGCTTCATTCCGAGCCAGGACAAACAGTATCTGATCGGCTTCGCGCAGCTGCCGGACGGGGCCTCGCTCGATCGCACCGAGCAGGTCCTGCGCAAGATGACCGATATCGTGCTCGCCACGCCGGGTGTCGAGAACGCGGTCGGCTTTCCGGGGCTCTCGATCAACGGCTTCATGAACGCACCGAACGCCGCGCTGATGTTCGTCGGCCTCGATGCCTTCGACAAGCGCACCACGCCTGAACTGTCGGGGCCTGCGCTCGCGCAGCAGGTCAACATACAGATGGGCGGCATCCAGGACGCCTTCATCGCCTTTTTCACGCCGCCGCCGGTCGATGGCCTCGGTACGATTGGCGGCTTCAAGCTGCAGCTCGAAGACCAGGCCGGCCTCGGGGATGAAGCGATGTATCAGGCGTTACAGGGCGTGCTGATGAAAGCCTGGCAGACGCCCGAACTCGCCGGCGTGTTCTCGAGCTACCAGATCAACGTGCCGCAGCTGAACGCCGCCATCGATCGCGAGAAGGCGAAGCAGATGGGCATCGACCTGAACGACCTGTTCTCGACGCTGCAGATCTACCTCGGTTCGCTGTACGTCAACGACTTCAACCGCTTCGGCAAGACTTACCGCGTGGTGGTGCAGGCGGACGCGCAGTACCGCTCGCGCGCGGAGGACATTGCGCAGCTGAAGACACGCAACGCAGCCGGCGAGATGGTGCCGCTCGGCGCGGTGCTCGACGTCGAGCAGGCCTTCGGCCCGGACCGCGCTATCCGCTACAACGCCTTTCCGTCGGCCGACATCAACGGCGCGGCGGCGCCGGGCGTCAGCTCCGGGCAGGCCCGCACGGTGATGGAAGGCCTGCTGCGCGACACCCTGCCGCGCGGCATCGCCTTCGAATGGACCGAGCTGACCTATCAGGAAATCCTCGCCGGCAACACCGCTGTCCTCGTGTATCCGCTGTGCGCGCTGCTCGTGATGCTGGTGCTCGCCGCGCTGTATGAAAGCTTCCGGCTGCCGCTTGCGATCATCCTGATCGTGCCGCTGTGCATGCTGTTTGCAATTCTCGGCGTCTGGTACACCGGCGGCGACAAGAACATCTTCACGCAGATTGCGCTGTTCGTGCTGATGGGTCTGGCGTGCAAGAACGCGATTCTGATCGTCGAGTTCGCGCGCGAGCTCGAAATCCATGATCCGACCATCGGCCCCGTGAAGGCCGCGCTCGAGGCCTGCCGGCTGCGGCTGCGGCCCATTCTGATGACGTCCATTGCGTTCATCATGGGCGTGCTGCCGCTGGTGCTGTCGAGCGGTGCGGGCGCCGAGATGCGCCACGCGATGGGCGTGGCGGTGTTCTCCGGGATGCTCGGCGTGACGCTGTTCGGCCTGTTTCTGACCCCGGTGTTCTATGTGCTGTTGTCGAAGCGACCGCCGCAGCCCCCCGTGGCGACCATGACAGAAGAGGAGCCGGGCGTATGAAACTGCGCACACTGTCGGGTCTGTGCGCCGGCTACGCGCTGTCTGCCTGCTCACTCGCGCCGCCACTCGAAACGCCGGCGGTCGACGTGCCGGCGGCCTACAGGGAAGCGCTGCCGGCGATCGACGGCACGTGGAAAGAGGCGGCGCCCGCCGACGGCGAAACCCGCGGCGAGTGGTGGCAGGTGTTCAACGATCTGCTGCTCTCGGCCCTCATCGCCGAAGCCGGCAGCGCGAACCAGAACCTCGCGGCGGCCGGCGCGCGCATCGCGCAGAGCCGCGCGCTGGTCAAGACGGCAAAGGCTGATCGCGTGCCGCGCGTCGACCTCGGCGCGGGCGCCGCCCGTTCACAGCCGACGAACGTGATCCCGGGCCTGCCGGGCAATCTCGACCTGCCGCCCTACGATCTCTATCAGGCGCGACTGACCGCCAGTTACGAAGTGGACCTGTTTGGCCGCGTACGCGACGCTGTGAACGCGTCGAACGCGGATCTCGGGGCGCAGCAGGCGCTGTTCGAATCCCTGCGCTTGAGCCTGCAGGCCGATGTCGCGCGGCTCTATTTCCTGATCCGCCAGACCGACGCCGAAATCGACGTCGTGCGGGAGGCGATCCGCTTCCGGCGCGAGACCGTGCGCATCCTCGAGCGCCGGCTGGTGGCCGGTGACATCAGCGAACTCGATAGCGTGCGTGCGAAAGGCGAACTCGCGAATGCCCGCACCGATGCCCTGAGCCTCGACCGCACGCGCGGCCAGCTCGAACACGCGCTGGCCACGCTGCTCGGCCGCGCGCCAGCTGCGTTCAGCCTGACGCCGGCGCCGCTGGTAGCCGCGCCCCCGGCCGTGCCCGCCGGCCTGCCGTCGGCGCTGCTGGAACGCCGGCCCGACATCGCGGCGGCAGAGCGCCGGCTGGCGGCGGCGAACGCGCGCATTGGCGTGGCGAAGGCGGCGTTCTATCCGCTGCTGAACCTGACGGCAGACGCTGGCGTCGCGGCGGGCGACATCGGCGATCTGTTTCAGTGGTCGGCGCGCACGTGGACGCTCGGCTCGCTCGCCGGCACGCTGCTGACGCTGCCGATCTTTGACGGCGGCCGCAATCGCGCGAACCTCGCCCGCGCCGAAGCGGCGCTCAGCGAGGAAGCGGCGGTCTATCGCCAGACCGTGCTCGGTGCGTTCACCGAAGTCGAAGACGCGTTGATCGGCCTGCGCACGCTCGCCCTGCAGACCGACACCGTGCAGCTCTCACAGGACACCGCGGCGCGCGCGGTGACCATTGCGCAGCGGCGCTACGAGGCCGGTGCCACCGGCTACCTCGACGTGATCGACGCGCAGCGGGAAGCGCTGGGCGTGGACCGTCTGCAGCAACAAATCAGCGGCGAACGGCTCGCGACGACGGTCGCGCTGATCAAGGCGCTGGGTGGCGGCTGGTAGGCGGGCCGTCGGCGCGTGCTTGCCGATGTCGCGCGACCCAGGCGCCGTGAGCTGTCGTGTGCGGGTTAAGATTCAGTTAAGCCACGGCCACCTATTGTGCCGTGCGTCTGTCAGACGCACGGCTGTCCCGACGCGGATGGCCGTCAGGCACCCTCACAGGACGAACCTGCGCACCGCGCCGGACTCGCCGAATTGAAAGAACCGAAACATGAATATCCGCCTCCTGATTGCCTGCCTGGCCATGGGCCTGCTGGCTGCCTGTAGCCAAGAATCTGCCACTACGGCAGCCGATGCGGCGAGCGCCGCGCAGGAAAAAGCGGCGGCCGCCGTCGGTGAAGTGAAGCAAGCTGCCGAAGCCACTGCCGACGCGGCGGCGGCGGCCGCTACCGCGACCGGTGACGCTGCGGTCGATGCGACGGCGAGCGATGCGGCGAAGAACGTCGTCGCCGACACCGAAGCGAAGGTCAATGACGCGATGGAAGCCGGCAAGGCAGCCATCGACGTGGCGGTTGAAAAGGCCACTGGCGCCGTGCCCATGAAGCCCTGATCGGCAGCGCCGCCCCGCCACGCGGGGGCGGCGCTCTTCTGTGTCTGCACGCAGCGCGGCCACCGTGACAGAATCGAGGCTCTTCCAAGCCCCGGCCACCCGAGCATGACCCGCGACAGCCACGTCCCGTCCGTCAATCCCGCCCAAATCCGGGGGCCCAGCCGCGACATCTTCGCAGCGATGGGCGAAGACAACATCTTCCGGATGCTCGAAGACTTCTATCTCGAACTCGATCGCGCATCACCGGCGCTGCGCGCGCTGTTCCCGGCCGACCTGGTCGAAGCGTCGAAGAAATCCGCCGCGTTTTTCGTCGGCCTGCTCGGCGGCCCGCCGCTTTACTATCAGCGCCACGGCAATCCGATGATGCGCGCCCGCCACCTGCCGTTCACGATCGACGACACGCGCCGCGACGAATGGCTGGCCTGCTTCAACCGCGTGCTCGATCACGCAATCGAGCGCTACCAGTTTCCGGCTGAACACCTGCCGGGTTTTCGCGACTTCCTCGCAGGCTTTGCCGGCTGGATGGTCAATACGCGGTCCGACGGGGGCTGATGTATCCAGCCACGCAGACACGGAGGGCACGGAGGCTGGAAAGATTAAGGATGATGAATATCTCGCTGTCACCTGGATTCCGGGTAGGGTTACAACCCAGGCCGTTCTCCCTCTTTCCTCTGTGTCTTCCGTGGCTCCCTGGCCGCACGGGAGAAGCCTTTCAGCCCGCAGATGCGTCGAGTCCGTAGCGCCTGATTTTGCGGTAGAGGGTGCTGCGGGAGATGCCGAGGCGGCGGGCGACTTCGGACAGATTGTCGCCGTGGGCGGCGAGTTCGGCCTCAATGGCGGCGCGGGTCATGAGGCTGATGCTGCCTCGGGCCCCGGCTTTGCCATCGGTAGCCTCCGGCAGGACGGGATGACAGAACCCTTCGGGCAGATCGGCGAGCTGCAGTTCGTCGCCGTCGCCGAGCACGTACATGCTTTCGACGACGCCGTGGAGCTCGCGCACATTGCCCGGCCAGGGGTAGGCCTGCAGCGCGGCGAGCAGGGCCGGCTGCACGCGCTTGCGGCCGAACCCGTAGGCATCATCGAGGCGGGTGATGCACCGTTCGAGCAGGGCCGGCAGATCGTCAAGGCGTTCGCGCAGCGGGGGCACGCGCAGGCTCAGGACTTTGAGTCGATAGTAGAGATCGAGGCGGAATCGGCCCGTCGCGACGGCGTCATCGAGATCACAGTGGGTCGCGGCGATCACGCGCACACGCACCGGGCGTGTCTGATGGCTGCCGACGGGCGTCACGGCATCGTCTTGCAGCACGCGGATCAGGCCCACCTGCGCGTCGAGCGGCAGCGCGTGGATTTCATCGAGAAAGAGCGTGCCTTCGTGCGCTTCTTCGAAGCGACCGGGGTGGGTCTCGCTGCCGAACAGTGCGCGTGCGGCATGCTCGGGCGCCAGCGCACCGCAGTTCACCGCGAGCAGCGGCCCCCGCGCCGACTTCGACGCCTGGTGGATCGCGCGTGCGAAACGCTCCTTGCCGACCCCTGATTCGCCGAGCAGCAGCACCGGTGAGCCCGCGCGCGCCATGCGCGCCGCGCGCCGCTTCAGTTCTACGAGCGCCGCGTTCGCGCCGGTGACAGCTGCGAACGCATCGGCAATCTCCGGTGCCGTGAGTGCGGCGACACCGGGCAAACGCGCTTCGCGCAGGGGCTCGAGCACCAGCACGCCACCTTCCCAGACGTGCGCGCGCCCGGCATAGGGTTCGATGCCGACCAGGCGTGTGCGCGGCGGCAGCGCGGCAATGCACTCGGCGAGCGACGGTTCACCGGCGGACTGCACGAACGGCCGGCCGCGTTCGAGTGGCGTGCAATCGCGGCCGTCGGCAAACCAGGCCCGCGCGAGATCGTTCGCGGTGACCACCCGGCCCTTGCGGTCGAGCACGATGACTGCGTGCTGCGTCCAGCGGCTCGCGTTGGTCTGGTACCAGTGCAGCAGCTGGACGGCGCGCGCGAGTTCGCGCGACTGGAGGGTCTGTTCGATCTGATGGGCCGCGGTCACGGCGAGCGCGAGGCAGTGTGATTGGTGGTTATCGCCGAAGCTCGTGACGTCGACGACGCCGATCGTCGCGCCGTCGATCGAATCGCGCACCGGCGCGGCCGAGCAGCTCCAGACTTTCGCGACCGACAGAAAGTGTTCCGCGCTGTGCACCTCGGCCGGCGCATTCAGCGCCAGTGCAGTGCCGATGGCATTCGTGCCGCCCGACATCTCGCTCCACGCATAGCCGGGCGCGATACAGTCGCGCGCACCGCGATCCACGACCGTCGGGCTGCCACAGACGTTCAGCAGTGTCCCGCTCGCGTCCGCCACCAGCAGGCAGCTCTGCGACTGGCTGAGGATGTCGCCCAGCACCCGCCAGGTGTTCTCCGAGGCCTGCAGCAGTTCGGCGTTCGCCTCGCGCAGCACCTCGAGCGCCGTGCCCCGGTCACGCGGACGCTGTGTCACCGGCTCGACGCCAATCTCCAGGCAGCGCGCCCAGGAGTCGCGAATGAGGTCCCGCACCTGCAAGTCTGCCTTCGAGCCGCGCTCCACCATCAGCTGCCACGCGCGATCGACCTGCTTGCGATAGAGGCGGTCGGCTTCGCGCGGCGTGCGTCCCAGAGCGTAGATGTCCATGGCGAGGGATCTTGGCGCCGAGCCGTCCCGCGATACAAGGTGTTCCGCAACGACACGCGGTATCGGTTGCAATCTGCGACATCGTCCGACGCGCCAACGGGGCCGCGACCGGCATCGGGCCGGATCCCGCTCGGGGGCGCGGCGGGCTGGCGCCGGAAGCCCAACGAGCGTCAGCCCCGGCGACGCACCGACGGTGGCGTGAAGAATGGGCTGCGCCCGGTCAGTGAGAGCGGCCGCGCTGCCCGATAAACAGATAGTACGGTGCCCGCAGTCCGGGCAGGTAGGGCACCGGCCCGCGACGTTCACTGAAGTAGCGTCGCGTGGTACGTGCGGCGAGCGCGTCGATGTGTGCCGGGTTCAGCCGGACGCCGTCGTGGCCAAACCAGCGTGACCAGCCCTGGCGCATCAGCCAGCCGTGACGGACTCTGCCATCGACCGGTTGGGCGGCAGACACATAGAAGTCGACCACCGCGAGTGTGCCACCTGGCCGCAGCATCCGGCAGGCATTGTCGATCACCCCTTCCCAGTCCGGCATCATCGTCAGCGCATACGACAGCAGGACATGGTCGGCGCGCTGCGCCGGCTGCCAGCGAACCGCATCGGCTTCAAACACGCGCACGTTTGGCAGACCCGCCACTCGTTCACGCGCGACCGCCACGAGCGCCGGGCACAGATCGACCAGGCTTACGCTCAGATCGAACAAGCGGTCGCCGAGGAACCCGAGATTGCGCCCGGTGCCGGCACCGAGTTCCACCAGATGCGCACCGCGCGCTGGCGCCAGCTCGGCCATCAGCTCACGGCGGCCGTGCAGCAGACGCTCCCGAAATGCGTCATAGCGCGCTGCTTGCGGCGCGTAGAAGGCCTGCAGCCGCTCGGCGTGATCGCCGCCAACCGCCTGGCCGCGCGCCAACTGCCACAACACTTTCGCGTCGTCGCGCAGCTGCTGCGTGCTCATGCGCGCACGTCCGCGATGTGGAAACCGGCATAAGTGTGTACGCGATCCGCGCGCGACAGGGCCTGTGCCCAGACATCGTGAAACTGCAGCCATGATCGCAAGGGCATCCGCTCGGGGCCGGCATGGACCTGCGCGAGATAGGCCGGTTCGGCGTGCGCGCTGCGGAAAATAATCCGTGCGTCGGCAGTCGCCCGACTCAGAATGAAGTCCCATTCCTCCTGCAGGGCGGCCGGGTGATAGCTGCTCATCCAGTCCATGTGATCGAGCAGCACATAACGCGAGATCTGGGCCGTGTGCTGCCGCAGGAATTCGGTGACAGTCGTCGTATGGGGATGGATGCGATCGACAAGCCCGGCGCGCAGGGCATGAAAGCCCGTGTGTGTCAGGTACTCGGGACAGCGGTCCGGGGCGTATTCACCGTGCACGTACAGCGAATAGAAATAGTTCGAACTGATGGGCAGTTCACAGGCAATGTAGGTGAGCGCATCGCGAATGAACGCCGCGACACCGCCCGGATGCTGCGCGACGACTTCGCGGCGCTGCGGGTGCGGCACGCCGAGCAGGCTCAGGGTCACCTGACGCGACAACGCCCAGTTCATCGGCCTGCTCCACAGCAGCGGCGCGATGTGGGCAGCGTACAGTTCGCGCTGTGCGGCGAGCGAGGAGGTCGTGAACAATCGCTCCAGCGCTTCGCGCAGTCCGGGGCGCAACTTCACGTACTCGTGGAACGCGCGCGCCACCCAGCCCGACAGGCCGCGAAAGTACAGCCCGCGCCCCTGCGGTGAAAACCAGCTCCCGCGCTCGTCCCAGAACTTGCGTGCAAACGGGGAGAGATCCTCGCGCAGTGCGTCGCGGTACAGCGCGGCGAAGTGGGGGTGACGTCCGCGTCCGAACAGGTCAAAGAAGTCCCCGTGTTCGAGACGCCGCAGACCCGCCAGTTTCAGTTCCAGCAGCGCAGTCTGGCGCGAGTTGGCGTCGACCGCGTGGATCGCGCGCGGTGCCTGCAGCGCGTAATCGAGCACGTTGCAGCCGGCGCTCGTGATCACCAGCAGTTCATCCTCGGGACCGAGTTGCAGCGCCTGCCGGTCGACCGCCGGATCTTCCCAACAGGTGTTGTAGACCAGCGCGCGTGAGTACACGGCATTGAAGACGGTTTGGTCGAAACGATCCGACAGCGACAGTCGCCGGGGAGTGGGGGCGCCGGACTCGCGGCGCGCGGTGGCATTGCGCATGGCGCGCACCTTGAGGCCGGCTGATGACGTTGTCGTGACGGGCACATGTCTGACGAATGACGAATAATGAATGCGCATTGCACGCTTCACGCCGTTGACGCATGCGCGTCATGTTACTGCAAAGCGGCGAGCGCACGCTGGCTTTGGTCAACTGAAGGAGACGCGGATGAATCGCAACCCGAAACGACCGGGGCGCCACTACCGCACGGTCTGGATCTCTGATGTGCACCTCGGCTTCCGGGGCTGCAGCGCGGACTATCTTCTCGAGTTTCTCCATTCATTTGAGTGCGACACGCTTTACCTCGTCGGCGACATCATCGATCTCTGGCAGATCAAGAAGCGCCCGTGCTGGCCACAGGCCCATAACAATGTCGTGCGCACCATCCTCGGCAAGGCGAAGCACGGCACGCGCGTGATTTATGTTCCCGGCAATCATGACGATCCGTTGCGCGAATACGACGGGATGATCTTCGGCAATGTGGAGATTCAGCGCGAAGTGATCCACGAATGCGCCGACGGCCAGCGTCTGCTGGTACTGCACGGTGACGAGTTCGATACGGTGGTGCAGTGCTCGCCCTATGTCGCCAAATTCGGCGCCCTCCTGTACGGCTGGCTGATTGAACTCAACCACGTCGTCAACTGGACGCGCCGCAAATTCGGTTGCGACTACTGGTCGCTTGCCGCATTCCTCAAACACAAGGTCAAGAATGCCGTCCAGTACATCGGCAACTACGAAGCGGCCGTGACGCATGCAGCGCGACAGCGCGACGTCGACGGGGTGGTCTGTGGCCACATTCATCGGGCAGAGATGACGCGGGTCGATGGTCTGTCGTATCTGAACTGCGGCGACTGGGTCGAGAGCTGCACGGCGTTGACAGAGTCGGCCGACGGCACTCTGGCGCTGGTCGAATGGTTAACGGAACGACCCTCAGACCGCATGCCGCTGCCGGTGGCGGCATGAGCTCGGCAGCGACGGCGATCAGGCACGACGGGATCAATTCCATTGCCCTGGTGACAGATGCATGGGCACCGCAGGTCAATGGCGTCGTCACGACGCTCGAACACGTGGTGGCCCAACTGGGCGAGATGGGACATCGGGTGTCGGTGATCAGTCCTGGCGACTTTCGCACGGTGCCATGTCCGACCTATCCGTCGATACGGCTGGCCGTGTTTCCCGGTGCGGCCGTCGCCCGCCGCCTGCGTGAGCTGCTTCCGGATGCCGTGCACATCGCTACCGAAGGTCCGCTGGGACACGCCGCGCGCGCGTTCTGCAGGGCGCAGGCTTGGCCGTTCACCACCTCGTTTCATACGCGGTTTCCGGAGTATGTCCGGGCGCGCGCGCCCGTGCCGCTGCATTGGAGCTACGCCTATCTGCGGCGCTTTCACGGCCCGGCAGCGCGTACGCTGGTGGCTACCAAAACAGTCTCCGATCGACTGGCAGCGCGCGGTTTCAGAAACCTCACGCGCTGGATGCGGGGAGTCGACACCGGGCTGTTCCGGCCCGTCGGCAAACACGCGCTCGACTTGCCGCGCCCCATCAGCCTGTTCGTCGGACGCGTCGCCGTCGAGAAGAACATCGAAGCCTTTCTCGACCTTGATCTGCCCGGCAGCAAGGTGGTCATCGGTGACGGTCCCGATCTCGGCAAGCTGCGCGCACGCTACGCCGACGTGACGTTCTGTGGCCAACTGCGCGGTGAGACGCTGGCCTCGCATATCTCGGCGGCCGACGTCTTCGTGTTTCCCAGCCGCACCGACACCTTCGGTCTCGTGATGCTGGAGGCGATGGCGTGTGGCATTCCGGTTGCCGCGTATCCGGTGCCCGGGCCGCTGGACGTTGTGGCGCCCGGCATTTCCGGCGTGCTGCATGAGGATCTGGCCAGCGCAGTGCACGCTGCGCTGACGCTCGATCCCGAACCCTGCATCGCCTACGCCAGCAGCTTTTCGTGGCGTGCGACGGCGGAAATGTTCCGCGCCGCGCTGGCACCAGTGCCGCGTGCCTGATCGCCGCCTGCACAAGCGCCGACAGGGGGACGCCGCGGTCCACAAGATGCGCAGATCTCGTCGGGATCAGACGGGCGTGGCGAGCAAGGTCTTCACGCGCGCGGTGTCGTAGATGACGAGCCGCTGTCGGAAGCGCAGGCCCTCGGGCGTGTCGACCAGCGTGTCGTAGTAGCTGCCGGCCTGGTAGACCTCGGTGAAGCTGTCGTTCAGCGTCTGCACGACGATGTACGACGACGCCACCTCGATGGCGTCGTCGCCCTTCGCAGTGATGCGCACGCCCGAGATCGCGTGCCGATAGCGGTGGGCCTGATAGATGTTGGCGTGGCGCAGGGAGTGCACGCGGTCGAGCATCATGCCGTGGCTGTCGAGCAACAGCAGCGGGATCTGGTAACCGTGGGCGTGATTCTCGCGCGATACCATCCGGTACAGACCGTTCGCGACGAACAGGTTGGGCCAGTCCTCGAGCCGATCCTCGTCGAGGCAGGCGCAGTAATCGGCAAACAGGCGATCGATCCGGAAATACAGCAGCAGGTCGTCCGGCAGCGTGCTCATGCCCACCCCATCAGGCCGCGATAGCCACCCCAGAAGCTGCGAATCATGTGTTCAGTGATCAGGCTCGTTTGCCGGTCGCGCGCTTCGTCGCCCATGCCGAGATAGGACGCGTCGCCGTGCGGACTGGCACTTACGCCCCGCTGCACGAGCTCGGTGGCCTCCGTGTCCTCCATCGATATATAGCCGGCCGGGCCGGCGAGGTTCGCCTGCCGATACCGCAGCGCGCGCAGATCCGGATCATCGTCGCGGTAGCCGAAAAAGTGGAACACGAGCTCGAACTCGTCGACCGCCTTGGGCAGGACCTGCCGCACCGCGAGCGTGTTGTGGATCTGCTGAATCACGGTGGACGGAAACAGCGTGTGGATGTTGTTGCTCGTCTGTTCAGCGAATTCGGGGCGGACGCGCAGCATGCTCGCGTCGTTGAGCTTCACCTTTTCCTGGTAGGTCTGGATGCCGGCGGCCTTGTAGGCGGCGGCGGTGTTGTCGTTCTCGCGCGGCGTGGTGGTGATGATCGAATGCAGGCCGCGCGGATCGACGATCGTGCGGCCCTGCATGTTCGAGCGGTAAATGTTGAACGTGGTATGGAACAGGTGCAGCAGACTCGCGTGATAGGGATCCTTGACGTTCTCGTAATACAGCTTCCAGTTCGACTTCGCATACTGTCGCGTGCAGCCCAGATACTCGACCGGCTGGTGAAAAATGCGGTCAATCCACGGCAGCATCAGCGGCCCCAGGTAGTCCTCCAGGCTTTCGGTCCCGGCCCCGAGCGTGCCGAAGACGAGGCCGCCACGGGCGGCCACGCGCACGGGCGTCAGCGAGTTGGCCTCGAGCGAGAAGTCCTCGGGCATGCCGGTCTGCGCGTTGAGGCCGCCGCGAAACGGCACGCCGCGCAGCCGGCCTTCCTGATCGTAGGCCCACTGGTGATAGACGCAGGTGTGCACGCGGGCATTGCCACGGGGCTGCCGGCAAACGAGTGCACCGCGATGCGCGCAGCGGTTCACCCAGGCCTTGAGCTGGTCGTCCTTCGTGCGCGTCACGACCACCGGCGTGGTGCCGATGAAGGTCGACTTGAAGTCACCGGGCTTGCTGATTTCGTCGTCGAGCGCGAGGAAGTGCCAGGTCGGCCCGCGAAAGATGCGCGCCTGCTCGCGTTCGAAGATGGCAGGGTCGGTGAACACGGCGTAGGGCACGCTGCGTTCGTCGGGCGGGTTTGCCCACGGCGAGGCGTCGGCGTCTGCAGAGCGGTCGGCGGGGGTGCCCATCACGCGTCTCCTGCCAGCTTTCGATGCGCCCACTATATTCGAGCCGGGGCCAGCCCGTCAGGGCGCGTCTGGCGAGCTTGTCTGCGCGCCGGTTCGTGGCATGCTGGGCACCGGTACACGAATGTCAGCGGGTTCAGCGCGATGTGCGGCTTTTGCGCCATGGTGGCCGGTCAGGCCCACTGGACGGAGACGGGATCCGACGCGGCCTCCGGCGCCGTCAGCGAGGATCGCGCGCGGCGGCTGGCGCGGATCTACCGCGTGAGGCTCGTCAACGCGGTGATCGCGCACTACGGCTGCGGGATTGAAGACTGGGCGCTGGGCGAGTACATCGTCCGCAGCCAGACCGGCCGCAGCGAAATGGTGCCGGCGCTGCCGCAGGTATGGCAGGTGGTCGAGCGGATCGCGGGGCGCGCGGTCGACCCGCTGGACCCCGCTCTGCTGGCGCGTCTGCGTGCGCTCGACGACGCATGAGCAGTTATCGCGAACTGATTCCGCTGACGGTGCTGACCGGCTTCCTCGGCAGCGGCAAAACCACCCTGTTGAACCGCTGGCTGCGCGATCCGCGCCTGTCTGACGCGGCGGTGCTGATCAACGAATTCGGCGAGATCGGCCTCGATCACAACCTGGTCGAGCCGCTGGACGGCGCGCCGGTGCTGCTCGCGAACGGCTGTGTCTGCTGCAGCATCCGCGACGATCTCAAATCCGCGCTGTTACGCCTCGACGAACGGCGCCGGCTCGGCGCGGTCCCGGCCTTCCGGCGGCTCGTGATCGAAACCACCGGCCTTGCCGATCCGGTGCCGATCCTCTCGACTTTGTTGAACGATCCGGAACTGCGTCATCATTACCGTCTGGGCGCGGTCCTGACCACCGTCGACGCGGTCAACGGCGGGCGCGATATCGCGCAGCGTGAAGAAGCCCTGAAGCAGGTGGCGGTGGCGGACCGGCTGGTGATCTCGAAGACCGATCTGGCGACACCGGCAGCAGTCCGCGCCCTGCGCGCGCAACTCGCGGCCATCAATCCGCGGGCCGGAACGCTCGACGCGGCGGCCGCCGACGCGGGGCTGCTGCGCGCCGCCGATGTCTATGACCCGCAGTCACTGCCGGCGGATGTCGCGGCCTGGCTCGGCGGTGAGGGTGCGCACCATCATCATCCCGCGTACCAGACGCTCGGGCTGACGCTCGATGAGGCGATTGACTGGACGGCCTTCGGCCTGTGGCTGACGATGCTGTTGCACGTGCACGGCAACCGCATTCTGCGCGTCAAAGGCCTGCTGCGGCTGGCTGACAGCGACACGCCGGTGGTCATCAACGGCGTACAGCATCTCGTGCATCCGCCGTTCCATCTCGCGCGCTGGCCGGATGACGATCGGCGCTCGCGGCTCGTGTTCATCACCGAGGGCCTCGCGGTCGACGCCCTGCGGGAATCCCTGGCGGTGTTCAACCAGCTCGGCGCCAGATTCAGGCCGGCGACGGATTGCGCTGCTTGAAGTCCTGACAGATCGTGTTCAGCGTCACGAAGCGCACGCCTTCGTGATGCCGCATGTGGTCGATCAGGCGCTCCAGCATCATCAGCATCTGCGGATGACCGCAGGCATCGGGATGCAGGCAGGCGTTGTAGATGCCGTAATCCTGGTTGCGATACACCCAGTCGAACTGGTCCTGCCACATCTGGCCGAGATCGCGCGGCGGCACCCAGCCGTGACTGTTCGGGAATTTCTTGACGAACATCACCGGCGGGGCATCGTCGAGATACCAGCTGCACGGAATCTCGACGAGGCTGGTCAGCGGGCCTGCCTCCCAGGGCTTCATCCAGCTCGCGGCCGGTTTGGTGTAGTCGATCTTCGTCCACTTGTCGTCGCGCCGCAGGTAGTACGGTGAGTGGTCGTTCTCCATCAGGCTGTGGTCGTATTCGATGCCTTTGGCGAGCAGCAGGTCGATGGTGTTCTTGCTGAGCTCCCACCACGGCGCCGAGTAGCCCTTCGGGGCCTTGCCGCAGAGTTCGACGACGAGGTCGAAGGTCTTGTTCAGCACGTCCGACTCCTGCTCCTTCGACATGGCGAGCGGATTCTCGTGCGCATAGCCATGGAGCCCGAGTTCATGGCCCGCCTGCGCCACGAGCTTCGATTCCTTCGGAAAACTCTCCATCGAGTGACCGGTGATGTTCCACGTCGTCGTGATGCCGTATTTGTCGAACAGATCGAGCAGGCGTGGCGTGCCGACCTTCGCCGCGTGAACGCCGCGCGAGATGTCGCACGGGGAGTCCTCGCCGCCGAACGAACCGAGCCACAGGGACACGGAATCGAAATGCACGTTGAAACAGATCTGGATGTCTTTCTGCGCCATGCTCGTCACTCCTGGAAATTGACCCGATTCAGGTGGAAGCCGCGGACTGGCGCGCCGATTGCCCGCAGCACAGCCCACAGACAACAATAGCCCGTTACAGCGGCTGCATAGAGGATGCCATCATGACCCGTCCAGTTTCCATCGCGGTCTGTCAGTTTGTCATCAAGCCGGTGAAGAGCTTCGATGCGTTTGCGAAACAGGTCTGTCGCCTGCTCGATCAAGCCAAAGGCGCCGATTTGGTGCTGTTCCCTGAGCTCTTCACGCTGGCCCTGTTCACCACCTTCGAGGACTGGCGCAACCGGCCGCTGAAGGAGCTGGTGAAGGTCGATCGCTACACGAAGGCCTACCGGGCGTTCTTCGCCGACGAAGCAAAGCGGCGGCAGCAGCATATCGTGGCCGGTTCGCACCTCGAGAAGAAGCGCGGCGGCTTTTTGAACGTGGCCTATGTCTATGGGCCGAACGGACTCGTGCACACGCATGACAAGACGCACATCTTTCCGGCCGAGGCGCAGTGGAAAACCGGCGAGGGCGATCGCATGCAAGCCTTCGATCTGCCGTGCGCCCGGGTCGGCCTGAACGTCTGTTATGAAGCCGAGATCCCGGAGTGTGCGGCGACGCTCGCCGAGCAGGGCGCTGAAATCATTCTGTGTCCGTCGTTCACGTTCAGCGAGTACGGCTTCTGGCGCGTGCGTCACAGCGCACAAGCACGGTGCATCGAGAATCAGCTGTACTTCGTGCACTGTGCGACCGGCGGCAAACTGCCAAAGGGGCCGTTGCCGAACGGCTGGACGCGCAGTTCGATTCTGTCGCCCTGTGATACGCCATGGCCTGCCCCGAATGGGGTCATCGCGGAAGCGGACACGAACGTCGAGATGGTGTTGCACGGCACGCTCGATCTCGATCTGCTCCAGCAGAATCGGGCGCACGGCGTGGCACCGACCTTCCACGATCGCCGACGCCGCGCCGACTGCTACCGCGCGTGGCCGTCGCACCTCGATTTGCCGCAGGCCGCCCGCAAACGCAAGGTCTGAGGGGGTGCGCGACAGGCAGCGCCTGTCGCACACGCTGGCGGTGCGACAAATTGCCACATTCCGCGCGCACCACTTCGTTGGTAGAAAGACGCCGCCAACGAAATCGCCCGGAGCGTCACATGAACATCGTCAGACGTGCCCACCACGTCATCCGAGCGGCTCGCCCGCTCATGCCCACTGTCGCCGTCTCGGCCCTCGCCCTCGCCGCGCCGCTGGCGGCCGAAGACACCACCTCTGCGCCCAAGGGCAGTTCCTACCTGACCCTTGGCGAGGTGACCGTCACCGCCAACCGCAGCGGCGCGCTCAGTGCGCGCGACGTGCTGAGTTCGGTGGACATCCTCGGCGCTGAACGCCTTTACGATCAGCACGTTGACAACGCCTGGGAGCTGTTCACGCGCGCCCCCGGCGTGATGACCACCGAGTTCAACCAGGGCACGACGTCTGGCAAGTTCTCGTTCCGGGCCTTCAACGGCGAAGGCGAGATCAACGCGGTGAAACTGCTGATCGATGGCATCCCGAGCAACAGCAACGACGGCAACATGCCCTACATCGATGCGATCTTTCCGCTCGACATTGAGAGCATCGAAGTCGTGCGCGGCACCAACGATGCGCGCTACGGCCTGCACAACATTGCCGGCAACGCCAACATCAATACCCGCACCGGCGGCAACTACACGCTCGGCCGCGTCAGCTACGGCGGTGACGACGCCCTCGACACCCAATGGTCGGCCGGTCTCGACCGCGGCGGTTTCAGCCAGAACTATTTCCTGGCCTGGCGCGAGGCCGATGGCTTTCGGGATCACTCGGCGTTCAAAAAGTTCAGCATCGCCGGCAAATGGTTCTACACGCCGGACTATCTGCCGTTGCGCGCGGGCCTGATTGCCCGCTGGTTCGAAAACGACGCCGACGAGCCGGGATACCTGACGCGCACGGATGCGCGCGCGACGCCCGAACTGTCCTACCCGTTCTCGGCGACGGACGGCGGCAAGCGGGAAATCGGCAGCGTCAGCGGGCATCTCGAGGTCGATCTCAGGGCAGATCTCGTCTGGACACTCAAAAGCTACGTCAATCTGCTCGACGATGCGCGCTGGGTGCAGTTCAGCGCCGCGGTGTCCCAGCAGGAACGGCTCACCCACGAAACGCACTACGGCGCCGTCACCACCCTGACCTGGCGACCGCGCGTGCAGGCGCTCCATGACTTCGCGGTCGAAGGCGGACTCGACGTCCAGCAGCAGGACAACGCAAGCGAGCGATATCTGGACCGCGCGCGTGTGCGGCAGCGGCAGACTCGTGAACAGGCTTTCGATCTGACGAACCATGGCGGCTACGCGCAGATCGTCATCCAGCCTGTGCACTGGCTCAAGCTCGTGCCCGGCGTGCGCGCCGATGGCTATGCGGGGGACTTCGAGAGCCTGCTGAACCGGACGACGGCCGACATCAACGATTACGGCACCATCTGGCAACCGAAGTTCGCGGCCGCCGTCACGCCGCTCGCGGGCTACGATATTTATGGCAACTGGGGTCGCAGCGCACAGATTGGGCTCGCCGCCGGCACCTACAAGATTGCGCCGCGGGTGACCGATCTCGAACCGTCCATCAACGACGGCTGGGAGGCCGGACTCAAGTTCCAGCCCACCCGCTGGCTCGACGGGCGCCTTGCGTACTGGGAACAGGTGGCCTCCGATGAAGTGCGGCGCAAGCTGAACGACCCGACCGGCGACTTCGACAACGTCGGCGCCACCAAACGGCGGGGCGTGGATCTCCAGTTCAATGTGGCGCCGACGGCGCGCATCGACACCTGGTTCGCCTACTCAGTCCAGGCGGCGGAGGTCGAGCAGCCCGGGCCGACCGAGCCCACGCTGCGCGGCAAGGAGATCGATCACACGCCGGACTACATCCTGTCCGGTGGTATCGACTATCGTGCCACCGGGCGCTTCAAGACCTCCGTGTGGACCTACGCGCAGGGTGACTACTTCCCGGAGCGCACTAATGCCACGGATGAATTCGGCGGCTACTTCGTGCTGAACCTGTCGCTGGCCTATCAGGTCACGCCCCAAGTGGGGCTCGAGTTCCAGGTGCGCAATCTGAGCGATGAGCACTACGAATACGTGTGGCATGACGGCACGCAGACGCTGCATTCGCCGGGCGACGACCGGACCTTCTTCGGCGCCGCGAACCTGCGCTTCGACTACTGAGGAAGGCGGGCATGCGGGCAGCGTTGCGCAAACTGCATCTGGTGCTGGGGCTGACGGTCGGCGCGGTCTTCGCGCTGGCCGGGTTGACCGGCAGTGCGCTGGTGTTCTATCTGGAACTCGACGCGCTGCTCAATCCCGCGCTCGTGAACCGCATGCCAGCAGCGCCGCGGCGCCCGCTCGAAGACTTCTACGCCGCACTGCGCCAGGCGCATCCCGCGCGTGAGGATGGCTGGCGCCTCGAAATCCCGGCGTCGCCGGCGCGCCTGATCACCGCTCGCTACTACACGCCGGTCGAAAGTCGGCAGCGCCTGTTCGCGCCGCTCGTCGTCGCCCTGGACCCGGCGACGGCGGAGCTCGTCAGTGTCCGGCTGTGGGGGCGCTATGCGGTAACCTGGCTCTACGATCTGCACTACTCGCTGCTGCTCGATCGCAGCGGCCGCGCCCTGCTCGGCGCGCTCGGTGTGCTGATGTTCGCGGGCCTGGTGACGGGGCTCTGTCTGTGGTGGCCACGCGGGCCCTGGCGGGCGGCGCTGCGGCTCCGGCCGCGGCGCGGCGCGGCCCGTCGCGTGTTCGATCTGCACCGGGCGACGGGCTTTTATGGCCTGGTGCTGCTGGTGCTGCTGGTCGTCACGGGCGTTTGCCTCGCCCTGCCGGATCAGCTGCGGCCGCTGCTGCAGCGGATGTCGGCGCTGCAGCAGGCGCCGGTGCTGCGCTCCGCGCCGACCGGCGGCGCGCGCCTGAGCCTCGACGCCGCCGTCGCCATCGCGCAACGACGCTTTCCTGCCGCGACGCTCGCGTGGCTCGAAACACCGCACGGGCCGCACGGCGTATTCCGCGTCAATCTACGGCAGGCCTTCGAGCCGAGCCGGCGCTTCCCGCGCACCAACGTGTGGATCGAGCAGTACAGCGGTGACGTGCTCGCGGTGCGCAATCCGCGTGACGACGGGGCGGCGGATGTTTTCCTGAACTGGCTGCATCCGCTGCACAACGGCGAGGCCCTCGGGCTGCCCGGGCGTCTGCTCGTCTGCGCCGCCGGCGTGCTGCCGACCCTGCTGTTCGTGACCGGCCTGCTGCGCTGGCGCCAGAAGGCGCGCGCGGCGGCGCACCGCCGCCCGGCCTGAGCCGCGCCGCGCGGGCCTCCCGTCGAAAATGCCAACCGGATGACTCCGAATGGGGGAGCCGGCTGCTGGCCGCGCTGACGTAGGGTCAGGCGCTAAAGGACACCGCACGCGCGACGCTATCGCTACCGCTCCATGCGCCGCCGCGAATGCAGGTGCACCGATCAACTCCGACCGGGACGGAGACGGCCATGCTCAATGAGAAAGCGCAGGTCATGATCCTGCTGCGGGAAGCGTCGACGCTGGACTGCCTTGCCGCCGCGCTCGACATCGTCACCGGCCACACCCGGTCCGCCACGCCGGACTGGCCGCGCATCCGAGTCGCCGTCGATGCCATGCTCACCGGCGCGCGGCCCCGGCCCGCGTCTGGCCCCACCGCCGCGCCACTGCCGGCCCGCAAAGCCGGCTGAGGCCCGCGTTCGCAGCACCGCGACGGCGCGGTGCTACCATCGGCTTCAAGCGCGGCTTCCGCCGCGAGGAGGCCGCTCGATGATCGACGTCTACTACTGGCCCACGCCGAACGGTTGGAAAGTCACCATCATGCTCGAGGAATGTGGCCTCGAGTACCGTGTCCTGCCCGTGGATATCGGCGTTGGCGACCAGTTCACACCCGCATTTCTCCGCATCTGCCCGAACAACCGCATGCCGGCCATCATCGATCACGCCCCGCCCGGCGGTGGCCCGCCGCTGCCAATTTTCGAGTCCGGGGCAATCCTCGAGTACCTCGCCGACAAGTCCGGCCGCTTCCTGCCGCAGGACGCCGCCGGGCGTTATCGCGTGCTGCAGTGGGTGTACTGGCAGATGGCGAATCTCGGCCCGATGATGGGCAACGCGAACCACTTCAAGAACTACGCGAAGAGCCTGGTCAGCGACGTCGCGCAGCTCGAATACGGCACCAGGCGCTTCGTCGGCGAAGTCGATCGGCTGTGCGGCGTGATGGACGCGCAGCTGTCGGCCTACCCGTTTCTCACCGGCGCCGACTACAGCATCGCGGACATCATCAGCTGGCCGTGGGCGATGCTGCTGGACAAGCTGATCGATGAACAGGTCTGGACCCGCTTTCCCCACCTCCAGCGCTGGGTCGACGAGGTCGGCGCGCGGCCGGCGGTGCAGAAGGGTCGCCACGTGCATCGTGAATGGGGCGAACGCAAGCTTACGGAAGACGAAGAAAAGACGCGCCGCGCCCTGCTCTTCAACCAGACCAACGACACCGTACGTCAGGCGCGCGAAGCCGCGGCGCAGGCAGTGCGCTGATGGCCGGCGAGCATGTCTATGCGGTGACGACGGCCGACTTCGAGCAGCACGTGATCGGCGAATCGCAGCGGCGTCTGGTACTCGTGGATTTCTGGGCCGCCTGGTGCGGGCCCTGCCGCTCGCTCGCGCCGTTGCTCGAACAGCTCGCCGTGCAGCACGACGGTCGCGTGGCGGTCGCCAAAATCGACAGTGATGCCGAACCACAGTTGTCATCGCGCTTCGGTGTCCGCAGCCTGCCGACGCTGATCCTCTTCAAGGGCGGCGCACCGGCCGGCCAGATCGTCGGTGCTCAGCCACTGGCGGCCCTGAATGCCTTCATCGCGCCGCATCTCGACCGGCCGAGCGATCGCCTGCGACGTTACGCGCAGGAGATTGCTGCAACCGAGCCGGATGCCGCCATCACGCTGCTTGAACAGGCGCTCGCCGAGGATCCCGAGAACTTCCGCATCCACGCTGAACTGGCGGCGCTGTGCATCGACGTCGGCAGACTCGAACGCGCGGCCGAGGTGCTCGATGTGCTGCCGGCGCGCGAGGCGGATGACGCCTCGAAACGCCAGGAAGCGCGCCTGCGCTTCGCCACGATTGCACAGGGAGGCCCCTCGCCTGAAGCGCTCGACGCAGCGCTCGCGCACGAACGGCCCGACACCGCAACGCGCTACTACGCGGCCGTGCGCAAACTCGTCAACGGTGACGTGCCAGGCGGCGTCGACGAACTCATCGCCATCGTGCGCACCGATCGCAAGTACGGCGACGATGCCGCGCGCCGTACCGCGCTCGACGTTTTCACGCTGATGGCCACGGACGATCCGCGGCTGCGTGAGTTCCGCACGGCGCTGGCGCGGGCTTTGAACTGAAGCGTGGGTCTACCGGGGACAGTCCGCGATTAATTTTGATCACCAGTAATAACGAC
>Ga0163144_10004116_pt1 | contig 32955 bp, 22 predicted proteins | sample OliLak19BULKMAT1_FD_123175 | JGI IMG/M metagenome (GOLD analysis project Ga0163144, IMG submission 123175) | Freshwater microbial mat bacterial communities from Lake Vanda, McMurdo Dry Valleys, Antarctica - Oligotrophic Lake LV.19.BULKMAT1 | ecosystem: Environmental > Aquatic > Freshwater >... | reverse complement strand
GGATTCCTGCACGTCAGCGACGTCGAGTATCAGTACTATAAGCATCTCGTGCAGGATGAGCCCGAGGAAGAACAGGACCCCGGTCGCGGCGGTCGGCCCCCGAAGCATCTGAACGAACGCAATGCCCGCAACAAGCCGCCGATCCAGCGGGTCTTCCAGCGCGGAAGTGAAGTGCTGGTGCAGGTCATCAAGGAAGGCATCGGCAACAAGGGACCGACGCTGTCGACGTACATCTCGATCCCCGGTCGCTACCTGGTACTGATGCCCGGCCTGCAGCGGGTCGGGGTCAGCCGCAAGATTGATGATGAGAAGACTCGCCGCCAGCTGCGGCAAACAATGAAGGCGATCCAGCCGCCCGGCGGACTGGGATTCATCATTCGCACAGCCGGGATTGATCGCGAAGAATCCGATCTTCGCCGCGACCTGAATTATCTCCTGCGGTTGTGGGAGACGATTGTCCGGAAACTGAAGAATTCGCCAGCGCCGGCCGGACTGTACGAAGAGAGCGATATGATCATTCGCACGATTCGTGACATCTACACGGGCGAAATCGATACGGTGCTGATCGACGAAGACGCAGCCTTCGAACGGGCTCGCGAGTTCATGAAAATCGTCATGCCCACTCACATCAACTGCGTCAAGCGATATGAGGGCACGGAACCGATCTTCAATAAGTTTGGGATCGAAGAAGAGATCGCCCGCATTCAGGACCGGCACGTGCCGCTGCCCGGCGGTGGTTCGCTTGTGATCGATCAGACGGAAGCGCTCGTTGCCATCGACGTCAACAGTGGCAGCTTCCGGGCGGACAACGATGCTGAGAAAAGTGCCTATCTGATGAACCTGCGTGCCGCTGATGCCATCGCGCGGCAGATCCGGCTGCGTGACCTCGGCGGCGTGATCGTCAACGACTTTATTGACATGCGTGAAGAACGCCACCGACGCGGCGTCGAACATGCGCTCCGCGACGCTGTCATGCGTGACCGGGCTCGCACGCGGGTTCTTCGCATCAGCCCGTTCGGGTTGATCGAGATGACCCGCCAGCGCATTCGTCCTTCATTGCGGCGCAGCGTCTATGAAAACTGCCCGAGCTGTAACGGGGTAGGGCAGGTCAAGACGGCCGAGAGTCTGTCGATCGAAGTCATGCGACTCGTCATGGCGTCTGCTGTTCACGCGAATGTTGCCAGGATCGTTGTCGAAGTTCACGACCGAGTCGGCAATTACCTCAACAACCGCAAACGCAAAGATATCACCCGGATCGAAGACGAAAACGAAATCACGATCAGCATCGTGACCAAATCGGACGTGTTCTTCGAGCACATGACATTCCGAGCCGAAGACGCAAACGGACGCGAGGTGTCGCTGAGCTGATTGTTCGGAGGTTCAGGGCAACATGATGAGTGATGGTGTCCAATCCGTTCCGGGAATCCTGGTGGCAAGTCCAAAACTTGCTGTATTTCCGACTCGAAGAATCCGAAACTCGACGCTACACTCAACGATTCGGCCTGCCGCTCAACAGGGGACTGTGAATTTGTACAGTCTCCTGGGAATTGTGCGCCGGAGCCAAGGCCTTTGAATTTCCGAAGTTTGTGAGCTAGTTGAAGCAGGTTTTTCGATGTTTGCTGTGATTGTCGACGGAAACCGTCAGCATCGTGTCCAGGAAGGCGGCTTCCTGTCTATAGATTATCGTGGCGAGATCGAAGCAGGGTCGTCGATCACGTTTGACCATGTCCTGCTGGCCAACGCCGGCGGCACCAGTCTGATCGGGGCACCTGCGATCTCAGGAGCCACCGTTGTTGCACAGGTTGTGATTGCCCAGGAAAAGGGGCCGAAGCTCGAAATCCAGAAGCTCCGTCGCCGTAAGAATTCACGCCGTCATACAGGCCACCGGCAGAAGCACACACGGCTGAAAATCACGTCGATCACGATTCCCGGGCTGCAGCCGGTTGAGCAGCCGGTTGAGCAGCCGGTTGAGCAGACTGTTGTGGAGTAGAGCGCAGGCAGACTGTGCTCCGGAACAAATCTGGCGGGCCGAGTTGACGACTCTTCTCGTTCTTTGCCGGTGCCTCGACATTGACATTCTGTTGGATCCGACAGATACGGCATCCGCATCGTTGTGTCATCAAGGACATACGAATGTTGTTGACCGGCCCTCGACGACAGTCAATCGCGCCGGAAGCGGAACATTTGCAAGAGCCAGTTCTTTTCCTGATTTCCAGCGGATGATGACTTGTTCCGCGTGTGCGGACGGCCCGCAGCCGAACGTCAGCAGTTTTTCGTTGCTGCATTGGTAACCGTCACCGGCAGAAACCTGTTGAGTCTGAACGACGTTCCCGATTTGTACGCGGACGTTTGAGCAGACGGCATCGCGGCTGCCGGATGTTCCCACGAGGCGAACGCTCAGCCAGTTGCTTGGCGCATCTGTTGTGTTGGTCAGGACAACAGACGGCTCCTCCAGATGCCCGATCACAAGATCCGGGCGACCGTCTGTGTTCCAGTCAATTCGCGCGACAGCTCTGCCCAGGTGGTTACGAGCGAAATACGAGCCCAGCGAGCCGGGATCCATCAGCCGGAGTCGCCCGCTCCGATAACCGAACATCTGAGCGGGCATTTGATATGGCCTTCCAAGATGCCGCAGGTCATCAATATGGCCGTTGGCTACAAACAGCTCAGTGCTTCCATCAAGGTCAGCATCCAGAAACTGGGTACCAAAACCAAGGACCGACAGGGACGGCTGACGGATCTCGACGTCTGTTCGGTCATCCCGGAAAAGACCGCCGCCAAGCCCGCGAAAAAACGCATGGGATTCATAGAGAAAATTCGTCACAACAAGATCTGGTTTCCCGTCGTGATCGGGATCTCCCAGAGCAATTCCCATCGATCCTTCGGCCTTGCCAAGAGCACTGACCGCCAGACCGGCTGAGAATGCAGCGTCAGTCCAGGTGCCGGGTTCGCTTTCAACTTCCAGCAGCAGAAAATTCGGCGTCGTATCGTTGGCCACGCAGATCGCTGGCCGGCCGTTCCCGACGGGATCGAAAACGAGAACGCCCAGTCCTTTTCCGTCGGAAGCCGAAGTGAATCCTGTCGCGGATGTATCAGCAAATCCTCCCTCGCCGTCATTGAGCAGCAACCTGTCATCCGCGCCGGAGAACTGCGATGGTGAACAGACCACCGGACGGCCGTCGCCGTCTGCACAGATTCGGCTCAGGACATCGTTATCTGACAGATAACCCGCGACATACAGGTCCGGAAGCGAATCACCATTCAGATCGGCGACAGCTGCGCTGGTCATCCATGCGTCAGCCGCGGTGCCAGGCAATGAAGCGGAACTCGCATCTGAAAAAGTGCCGTCGCCGTTGTTGTGCCACAGCAGAATACTTCCGATGCTGGCCACCACCGCATCAGGAAAGCCGTCGTTGTCGCAGTCTCCGATGGCAACACCCTGACCGAAATCCGCTCCGCGAAAAGACGACGCTTCGGAACAGTCCGCGAAACGTATTCCTCGCTGATTTCGAAACAGCACGTCCCGGACGTTTCCGGGCGTGCCGCGCAGTGCCCAGTCTCCTCCCTGCGAGAAAAAGACGTCGGGAAAAGCATCTCCATCAAAATCTCCGACAGCCACTCCGCCGCCTGTGTACGTGAACATGCGTCGGGAGGAGATGCCGCCGACTCCGTTCTGGTACTGGAACGAGAGCCCGATCTCGTCGGACTGTTCGAGGAACGACAATGATGGCAGAGCAGCAGAGTCCGGCTCATGCGCACCATCGCCGGATATTTGTGTGCGCACAGGTTCTGCCAGGATGTCCGGGCTGAGAGACAGATGGATCGCGGGGTTGTCAGCATCCCGAACGAGCTGCAGTGGTGCATTTTCGCACAGCTTCGACATCTGCTGTACAAGTTGCTCGAGGGCTTCGTTGTCCGAAAAGCGAAGGAGCCCCAGCTGCGCCCAGCCGTAGGCTTCGAGCACACGATCGCACTGCTCGTAATTGCGGATCATTTCGATCAGAGCCGCTGGAATCACTTCGTCACCGGAGAACAGTGCCCGGTCCTGAGATTCATGCAGAAGATGGATTCTTCTGACCTGGTCAGCGAACGCTTCGGCCGTTTTTTCATCACCGGTGGCGAAGAGGATCTGCGAAAGCTGAAAACAGGCTTCCTTGGAATCCGGTGCCAATCGGGCGCAATGCAGGAATGCTGAAAATGCGGCAGCACGATCGCCGTGATGCAACTCAAGGAAACCGATGACGTTCTGGATCGCGGGAGACTCAGCAGAATTCCCGGGCAGCTGTTCCTTCCAGAACTCCAGTTGCCCGAATGCGCTAAGCTGCAAAAGGTACTTTCCCAATTCCGCATGTGCCGCCAGCAATCCGGGCTGCTGTTGAATGGCGAGACGGCAGTACCTGACTGCCTCAATCGGCTCCAGCCGGGCATCAGCAAGTCTGGCCATCCCGAGCAGCGGACTGGCAGCCGTCTGGTCTGCAGCGATGGCTTTGCGAAGCAGCTCCTCGTCGCTGATTGCGCCTGATTCCCGAGCCAGTACAAGCAGCAGATCCGACGGCTGTCCAAGCTGGACAAGGCGAAGAATGTGTGGAATGGCTTCGAACCGGCGTCCGCAGGCAGCCAGCAGTTTCGCCAGCCCTTCATTGGCTGCCGGATGATCGGGATTTACGTTCAGCACGGCACGGTAGGTCACTTCCGCCTCGGCGAACCGATACAGTTCCATGTGCTGTATCTCTGCTTTGAACGCAGTCGCTGCAACGTCCGTTGATGCTCCGGACGCCTGCACGTCGAGGTGCTTCAGTGCCCTCAATGGACTGCCGGAGGCCAATGCGCTCCTTGCCGCCAGAAGCCTTGCCACGCTGTTCAGGGGTGCAATCGTGACGGCCATGCCGGCGTCGGCTTCGGCTTGCTCATACTGGCCCCGAAGGAAGTGCTGCCGGGCCCGCAGCAGCAGTGTTTCCGGCGACTCATTCGGTGCCGCAGTAATGACCCAGGCTGCCAGAAGGATCACGGCGATGGTGATCGTCAGGAAAACCAGAGTCCACCTGCCAAAAAACGGCGAGTCCTGCCGGACGGGTTTCTCGTTCGACGCCACTCCCTCTCCCCGGAATTAAACTCCGCGCTTCCCAAGCATCATGGATGATGCATCGACCGGTTCACAGACACTTGAAAAGTTTCCCCCTCCCAGATCGCCGGTGCTGAACGATTCTCAACGAATACCAGGCGGACATTCAGAGGAGGCCGCGCAATACGATCGCTTCCGCCCGAAGGCCATTGAACCGTGACACTGTCAATTTTCGCACAGGCTCCGACGCCGAACTGGAGCACTCGCTCATTCGAAGCCTGATAACCGTCACCGGCACAAAGCTGTTTCTGCCACACGAAGGATCCGGCTGTCACAGTCACTCGCGCGCCAATCGCGTCACGCGCCGAGTTCACCGCATGCAGTTGAACATTGACAAAGTTTCCCGGATTCGCGGTGTCATTTGTTACGAGTGGCGATCGGTCGAGAATATTGGACACCACAAAGTCCATACGTCCGTCGCAATTCCAGTCGAGACGCGCGAGGCCTCTGCCAAGCAGTTCCCTGTCGAAAAACGATCCGATGCTGTCACCCTTCAGTTCTTCAAACTGACCGTGTCCAAGATTGCGAAAGAACAGCGACCGCATCCTGAACAGACCACCTTCATCACGATAGTCGTAGACATGACCGTTCGCCATCACCAGATCGCTGTGGCCGTCGCGGTCAGCATCAAGAAACTGAGTTCCCCATCCGACAAAGGGAACGCCGGGGGCTCCGAGCCCCGACCGACGTGTGGCGTCCACAAACAGACCGGAACCGTCCTGAAGGTACAGCGTATTCGTTTCATCTGCAAAGTTGGTCACAAACAGATCGATGAGTCCATTGCCGTCAGCATCGTCGGCGGCCACGCCCATTCCGGCCATGGGCAGGCCGTGTTCGCTGAACGCGACTCCTCTGACCATTGCCCGATCTTCCAGCTGAATGTTACCGGGGCCCGGGCGAGGTGAATTCAGCAGCAGGTAATTGGCCACCTGATCATTGGCGATAAACAGCGAAGGCCGCCGCGGGTCCTCCATGACGAACGCGACAACTCCCAGCCCCTTTGAGCCCTGTTCGGGGCACAGATCCGGTACATTCACAAAGTTGCCGTCACCCTGTCCCAGGAAAAGGCGATCCGGGCAGCCGTCGAAAACACTCGGAGAACACGCGCGACCGTGGCAGATGATGTCGATCAGTCCCTCGCCTCGCAGATAATTCACGTCGAAGAGATCCGCGTTTCCGTCATCGTTCAGGTCCGCCACCAGGACGCTTGATGTCCATTCACTGAAACGGAGTCCTGCGGCCACGGACACATCCTGAAATGTCCCATCGCCAAGATTCAGAAGCAGCTGGTTCTGTCCGAAGTTTCCAACATACAAATCCTGAAATCCATCATTGTTGTAGTCGGCGGCCGTACATCCCTGGCCGTAACCCAGGTCTCCGGGCAGTGCTTCAATTGAGACTTCGCTGAATCGCTGACCAAGCCTGTTTCGATACAAGGTATCGTGATTCTGCTGACTGACTGACGGATACGGCTTGCCATGTTCCCAGTGGTCCCCCTGAGAAAAGAACAGATCGGGGAAAGCATCTGCGTCAACGTCGATCACAGCCACACCACCGCCACCCTGCTCAAACATGCGGACGCCCTGGGTCGAAGTGTCCTCTCCGTTCTGAAAGGCAAAGTCGATCCCGTTCGGTTCGTCTGTAAACTGAATGGAGCAGCTCACGGCCTTCGGCGAAGTAACGACTGGCCCAATCTGACGAGCAATCAGTTCCTGCGCGGATATCGGAGCCCAATCCGAAAGGTCGTGCTTCAACGACAAATCGAAACCCGCAGCAACCTGGGGAACCGATTCATTCAGCTTTCCGGAACACCTCGCAAAACATCCGGACGGCCATTCCAGATTCGGAAAACTCTGCCTCGTGACGACACCCCAGGCACATGCTTCCCAGTAGCGACCCATTTCTTCCAGGAGGCTGGAAGCCTGCTGCAGATAGTCCCAGCGTTTACCTTCGTATCGCAGCACATTATCGAGCGTCTGCGAGAGCGCGATCATCTGCTGAGCGCGCTGCGTGAATTCCTGAGCGGCAGGGTGGTCGAGCGCAGTCAAAACCTGCCCCAGCTGGTAACAGGCTCGGCGATGAGCAGGTGCGATCCTGAGGCACTTCCAGAACGCGCCGGCCGCCGACTGGAGATCTCCGGAACGGCGAAGCCATAGGCCGCACACGAAGGAGATCTGAGGTGAATCGAACGAACCGGGGGACAGTCCGGACAACCACCTGTGAAAAGCAGCGTCGGACTCATCCAGCAGCAGTTCACCAAGAAGACCATTTGCTGAATCTCCAACGGACTCAGAGTAACTGAGCGACTGGTCAGCAAGCAACGCCTCCAGTTTTTGCCGCGCCTCAACGGGCCTTCCCTCCCAGAAAGCATGAGCCGCGAGGCCGAGTTTCACTGCAGAATCGTCCGGAACCAGCTTCAGACATTCCAGCAAGTAATCCTCTCGTTCCACCGGACGCTCAAGGTCTGCCAGCAGGGTCAGCTCTTCCAGAGTCGCACTTCCGGAACGAACCAGTGCGAGATAATTCACTCCCGCTTCCCACTGCCGCCCCGTTGTACTCAGCAGGAACGCGAGCCGCTCATGGATGGCCATGTTCGACGGTGTCCGGGACAGCAGGTCGCGATATTCGATCTCTGCCGCAGAGAGGGCACCGAGATGTCTGCGAATCTCCGCCGCGGCAAATCGAGCCTCCAATGCTTCTGTCGAAGTACCGACTGAAGCGGACTGGTAATGCAGGAGGGCAGCATCAAATCGATTCAGCTTCGTCGCTGCTTCGCCTGCGACGAGTGACGCGGCCACAAACAGTGAGGAATCACTCGGCACCTTTCCGGCGAGAGACTCAGCCCGTTCGAACTCTTTCGCCGCCAGTGCCGTTCGTGCTTCACGGAGCAGCGTACCTGCAGGGCGGGTATTCTCCGAACAGCCCGCCACCAGCACAGCCGCCGACAAAAAAAGAGCCGTCCGGAAAACTCCGGATGACTCGATCCTGGCGATATCAGCTTCACACATTTCCATTGACTTCGATCAAGGCGAACACCTATTCCAGCGTGTATTCGAACTTGTTCTCTTCCCCGGCTCTCACGTCGGACTTGAGGGGGGTTGTGGATGCATCTGTATAAATATCGGGAATGCCGGAATCTGATCCGGATGCGGACTCCGATGCCTCATGAGATTTCTCCGACGGAACACCTTCGGCAGAGTGTTCAGGGTCGGCGGCGGATTTCTTTGCCACCGATTTCATGATGATGACTGTGTAGACACCAGGAGCCGCTCCGTCGCCAGCGTCGTAGGTGGTCAGTTCAAATTCACCGACATCATTTGTGCGTCCGATTGCGGCGGGGGTGCCTGGTGTCGTTGGAGAAAATGACACTGTGGCACCTGCAATCGCCGCGCCACCCATGATGACTTTGCCGGAGACAGGAACGACGTCCACTCGACGACCGCCCTCACCGCCGCCACCACAGCCACTGATGCTGGCCATACCAATCGACAGAATCCCGGCAACGATTGTCCTCTTCATCTGTACTCACCCGATCAGCAAAGGAAAGAAATGGGGAGAGATGTTCCATCTCTCCCCACAAATCATGAATTCACTGAACTTTGGTAAATCAGAACTCACCGATCACTTCGCCACCATTGATTGAGCCCAACGCTCCCCAAACGCCGTATGGACTTGGCGACCCATTGCTCACTGGCGGAGTGGCGGCAGCGTTGCCAGCATCAATGTTCTCGCTGATAAAGCGGACAGAGCCATCACCGAGCAGAACCTGAGCTCCACCCGTGTGAAGGCTGGAGGGCTCAAAGACGCCGTCGTACCAGTCAGAACCGTTATTTGCGATGCAGGACGCTCTGTTGGGCCCGAGAATCGTGGTTGATCCTGTAAACGCCATTGCGGCGTCCAGCCATCGGGTGCCAGACCAGCGTCGGATCGCACCTGCATTGACATACTCTCCGCCTGCACCGACCTCCGCCAGGCAGACTGACGCATTCACGCGGTAAGCGGTTTGCGGCAGTGCATTTGACATGGCACCGGAACGAATATTTGTTCCGCCGGGCTTTGCCTTAATTCTTTCCGTCATGCAGATCGTGTTGCTCAGGCCGTCTGTAACATCGCGAAAGCTGCGGCTTCCGGACACACCCTGGCCGCCGATGAAGAAGCCTCGAAGTCCTCGTCCGCCATTGCCGCTCCATGCAGGATTACTGTCCCAAATGGAGTCGCCTCGCGAAAACATATAATTTGAGCCCACTCGAGGACTTTGCTCAGTCGTATCGGAATCTGAAGGACACATCAGAAACGGCAGCTTGGTTCTGACGGCCTTGTGGTTTGTGTCCCACGGTGTGAAGTTGCTGCCACTGTAGTTCTGAGTACCGTTGACCGAAGCTGCGGTGCCGCCACCCTGAATTAAGGCAAACAGATTCGCCTGCTCAAGGTAAGGGAGCATGCCTTCCATTCCGTTGTGACGAAAGTTGTTGAAGACGCAGCCCATCGGCGACTTGTTGTGCGTGTCGTGGTAATTGTGGACCGCAAGTCCCAGCTGCTTGAGCTGATTCTTGCACTGTGTTCGTCTCGCGGCTTCTCGCGCCTGCTGGACAGCAGGCAGCAACAGGGCAATTAAAATCGCAATGATGGCAATCACAACCAGCAGTTCGATCAGCGTGAAGGCCGTTCGGTCAGGACGTCGACTCATGAAACTTCTCCTTGAATGCAGACTCAAAAATGCAAAGAAAACGACAGTATGCAGAACGAGAATTCTCAAGAAACTCGCATAATTCTAATCGGCACTGAACAAAGAAGCGCGGGAGTTTGGGAAAAAATTTTGATTCTGCAGAGTCGTCGGATGCTTCTGCTTCGTCGAATCGGTCTTCTGGCGACAAACGGCCTGCGACATGCTCCCTGAGATTCCCCCGAGCCAGCGTACTCGTTCGAAAGTTCCTCCGGTTATGAAACAGGGTGAGACTTGAAGTACTGGCAACATTTGATTTCCGTTCCCGGTCGGCTTCGGTCAAATAGATTCCGTTTTGGTTTCACATTCGTCCTGATCGCCTGCACGGGGTTGATTTTCAGAGACTGCCTGCGAAGCCTCGGCGCGTTGATTCCGAGTACTCCCGGACTTTCGTCCACTGTTCCGCTGCTGAATGCCTGGACAATTGTGCATAACTCCGATTCATTGCGCGACGGCATGCTTGATTACTGGAACGCCGGGATCTTTTCACCCGAGGAGGGCACGTTTACATATTCAGAGCCTCAGCCCGCCACGCTGATTGTGGCACCGGTGCTTTGGCTCACGGGATCCCCGGCACTGGCCTACAACCTGTATCTGGTCGTCTCGCTGATTCTGAACGGATGGCTTACGTTTCTGTTCCTGCGGCAGGTGCGCGTCCGAAACATAATGGCCGCGTCGGCAGGATTGGCGATGACGCTGCATCCGCTGGCACTTCAGCAGCGAGACGTCATGCAGCTGGTCCCGATGTGGGGGATCATCTGGGTCTGGACAGCTGCATTCCAGCTGTACCGTTGCCCAGGGCGGTCAACAGGGATTTATCTGGGGACTGCCGCTGCGACGGCATTTTTCACCAGCGTTCATCATGGAGCGTTCATGCTGCTGGCCACGTTGCCGGCGGGAGTTGTGCTTGTCCCTTCAAACATGTCGCGCCGATGGCTGAAAGCCGTCACCGTTTCCGTGTTGACGTTCGCGGCACTTGTCGTTCCGCTGCTGTGGCCGATGTACAATCGACTGACTGCGATGAACTTTTCGCGCACTCCGGAGACTGTACAGTCACTTTCAGCAATGGTTTCGGACTACAGCGTCACACCGTCGCAGGCGTGGTTGCCTGTCAAGCCGCCTGGGACGCGAGGATGGAATCTGAATCCAGGGTATATCCGTTGCGGCCTCGCTGCATGCGGCATCGTATGCGTGCTGTCGGGTCGCGGCCGCCGGCGCACTCGCTGGACGCTGTTTCTGCTGCTGATGGGGACTGTCTCCCTCTTGTTTTCACTCGGACTGAATCTGCAGATAGTGGGCTGGACGCCGTGGCAGACTGTCTCGCGTCTGGTTCCCGGATTCGCTCTGGTTCGGAGCCCATTTCGATTCGCCTATTTCGTTCAGATGTCAGTTATACTGATCGCCGCGATGGGTCTTGATTTCCTGGACCGCCTGTTGCGCCAGAAGGTGAAGAACCCCGTCGCCCGGACACCGTTCAGACTCCTGACAGCGGCGTTGGCACTCCTGCTGGCCTTTGAAGTCCCCCCGCAAAGAGGCAGCGTCGTGGGAGTGTCAAACCTGAACGAACCTCCCGCATGGGCCGAATTCCTGCGTGGGCACTCGGCAAACGGCGGCTCCGTCCTGTGCCTTCCCTATGCTGCGGGAAATTCCGTCCAGGATTTCGAACTGACCACGAGGTGGATGCTGCTCAGCACTGAGTTTGGACTGCCAATCGTCAACGGCTATTCCGGTTTTTTTCCGCAATCCCATTTCGACTTTCAGAAGGAGCTTTCCCCAGACGCCTTCAGCGAAGCCAGTATTGAAATGATGCGCCGAAGTGATGTCCGGTATGTCGTCCTGCATCTGAAACTTATGGATCACGAGCAACTCGTTCCCGAAGGATTGTTCACGCCGGTGTTTCATGATTCCGGGTCTGTGATTGTCTATGAGCTCAGCCCATGAACGCTCGCCAACTTGAAAAACTCGGCATCCCGCGGCACGCAGCAAACGAAGCGGTCCGCGCGATTCAGTTGCTGCTGGAATCCCCGGGCTTCGATCGTCGCACGATCAAGGATCGACTCATCCAGGTGGCTGAGAATCCGCAGCTGTTCGTCGGCGATCCGATCCTGGATGAACTCGGCCGCGCGCTGACGGAATCCGGGACGCCGCCGGTTTGTGAACCGATCGCCTATCGCACATGGGGCGACAATATCGACGAAGGTGCGCATCAGCAGATGCGGGATGTCTGCCGCGTACCGGCTGCCGTCGGAGCGGCGCTGATGCCGGACGCGCATGTCGGTTATGGATTGCCGATCGGAGGAGTCCTGGCGACTCAGGACGTTGTGATTCCGTATGCGGTCGGCGTTGACATCGCATGCCGGATGAAGATTTCCGTGCTCGACATGCCCGTGGAATCGATGGACCGCCGGTTCGATCACTACCGCAGTGCGCTGGAGAACGGGACTCGGTTCGGAGTCGGTTCAACTCACAGGAAACCGCAGGATCATCCTGTGATGGATGAAGACTGGTCCGTGACGCGCATCACTCGGGAGAACAAGGATAAGGCTCGCACGCAGCTTGGAACGTCGGGTTCAGGGAACCACTTCGTCGAGTTCGGCGTTGTGACCGTGACGCAGCATTCTCCGGATCTGAATCTTGAGCCCGGTCAGTACGTCGCTCTGCTCAGCCACAGCGGAAGCCGGGGAACCGGAGCGTCGGTGTGCTCGACGTATTCCAACATCGCTCGGCAGAACATGCCGCGTCAGCATCAGCACTTCGACCGTCTGTCGTGGCTGGACATGCAGTCGCAGCCTGGTCAGGAATACTGGGCGGCAATGAATCTGATGGGAGAATACGCCTCGGCCAACCATGCGGTGATCCATCGTCTTGTGACGCAGCTTCTGGGAGCGCGCGTGATTGCCGGCGTGGAAAATCATCACAACTTCGCATGGCTGGAACAGCACAATGGCCGAGACGTCGTCGTGCATCGCAAAGGCGCCACACCTGCGGGCGCGGGAGTTCTGGGAGTCATTCCAGGCTCCATGGCGGACCCCGCGTTCATCGTTCGCGGCAAGGGACTTCCGGAAAGTCTGAACTCCGCAGCGCACGGCGCGGGCCGAGCCATGTCGCGCACGAAGGCTCGTGAGAAATTCAACTTCCGTTCGGTTCAGAAGACTTTGGAAAAGCGAGGGATTCGAATTCTTTCCGCAGGTTCCGACGAAGTACCGGGCGTCTACAAGAACATCGAACAGGTGATGGCCGAACAGACTGATCTGGTCGAAATGATCGCGCGGTTCGATCCGAGAATCGTCAAGATGTGTGGCGACGGCAGCAAGGCGGAAGATTGAGGGGCAATCCCTGGGCCGGCGCTGCGGATACCGTCGCTTTGCGGCGAGCGGCTGGGCGTCAGCCCACCGAGCAAACCGAGGTACTTCCTGCCAGTGAAATCTCCGAGCGAGAATCCTCGGAGGGCTGACGCCCTGCCGCTCGCCGCGTGGTCAGTCGGCGAAGCCACGGCTGCCTCCGCAAAAAACAGGACGACGCATCAGGCGTCGTCCTGTTCATTTCGTCAGCGTCAAGTCAGGCAAACACGCTTACGCTGTAACGCCCAGCAGTTTGCAGGCGTCTTCATAGCCGGCGGCATGGAAGCCTTGCTCGTCCTCGCGGTTGTAGCCGTAGGAACTGGCAGTGACGCGGGCGAGGGCGGTGATCTGCCGCCAGCGGAACGCGGAACGAGTCGTGCGGAATTCTTCTCCGACGGTGTGGAAGAACTTTTCACCGTGCAGCCGACCATCTTCGCTGATCGTGTACTTGATCAGCGTCTGGAAGACGCCGTCCACCGCGAAGCCCTTCTCGCCGTAGATCTGAATCGCTGCTGAGGCGCGACCCTGATCATTGGCTTTGACGGCGTCTTCGCATTCGGCCAGGAGTCCTGCAGCGTCGGTCGCCTTGATGGACTGGCGGTGTTCATCGAGTGGATAAGCGTCTCCCGGGTGCGGCGAATGGCTGGCACTGTGGTAGGCTGCCACGATCAGTCCGGAAACTCCGTGCTTCGCATCAGTGTTGCGGGCCATGTTGCGGAACGCGTTCGTGGCGTCGGAAGAGTGCACGCCCGATGAGTCACCGTGGGTCCGCCATTTGTCGGCTCCCTGGCGCAGAACCAACATGTTCGATGCCAGCGAAATCGCTTCGCCGACCACTTCCGGATCGATTCCGTCAGCCAACGCTGCAGCAACCGCATCGGCTGAACGGGCAGGCGGTCCGTTATAGACCGTGCGAGCCAGCTCGTCGACAGCCGCATCGCCCGGATCTTTCTTCCCGAGCGCCTTGCCCACGAGCTTGTACTGATCGAGCAGTTGAGGAACAAGAACTCGAATCGGGTTGTCGGGATGGTTGTGCCGTTTGTGCTCCTGCTCGAAGTCGACCATCTGGCGAACCGATTGCCTGAGCAGCGTGTGGGCGTATTCTTTGCCCAGGAGGCCAATCAAACCATACGTCCGGTGGGCGAAGACGAAGCGATGCACGTTGATGTCGTCCTGGACGGCCGGCTGCAGGGCATTGAAGGCTTCCTGCGGCGACGCATTGGCCAGCGTGCCGAACAGTTTTTCCGCCGCGTCCAGATCTGCGTTGCGGCAGGCGTCGCGAACCTTCAGACCCATATCGCCTTCAGCGGAATGCTCTGCAGCGTGCAGCGCCATCAGAGTTGCCCTGGAGGCTCCGCCATGCTGCTGACACTGCTGCGAGTTGCGGTAGATGACCTTCAGAACCGGCAGCGACTGGCGATCGGAGGGCAATTGTTTGGTCATTTCCAGTGCCGGGAGCATCGCCATTGCCGTGTGATAACCGACGTAGTCCTGTCCGCCGAAGGCCTCAGCATTTGCCAGCGCAGCGGCTGAGATGAGCTTCTTGTTGTCAACTTCACCCGCTTTCAGCATCGTAATCAGGATGGGTTGCAGTTTGTCCGGCGGCGTGGTGCGAATCAGTTCCACGAGAGATTCATAAGAACCCAGCTTCAGCGCGTCCGGCCCACGCTCCGCGAAGGCAGTTGAAAATCCCAAATTGCCTGCAACCGTGGTGCCGAGACCAGCAATCAGCATGCCGCGGCCGACATCCACCAAGAATTCGCGACGAGAGGAAGGTATCATGGGCTTCTCCTGGAGAGGAACGAAAGTGATCTTGTCGTTACCGTGGGCAACGTCCTGCAAAATCAAGAACGACTGCGCGTTACACGAAAGTGTAATGCCCGCCTGTTACAACTTGTAAGAACCTGTCCAAGAACTATTCCGAGATTGTGCGCCGCGGGTGGCAGCGAGACGACCCGCGGCTAGCGCCTTGCGGCTCACGAAATCGCGGTCTTAATGTTAGACAGGTGCTAAGCGGAGCGGCTTCTCAACTGTTTAACGCCCAGCCGGATAAACAAGGGAAGTGTGCAACGCCAAAAAGGGCCTCAGCGTTATGCCACAACCCATTTGTCCATCAGCAGACAGGCTCCGGGACTTCGCCCTCGGTCGCTGTGCGGGCAGTGAGTTTGAAGCCGCCGCCGAGCACGTCGAAAGTTGCCAATTCTGCCAAACACGGCTGGAAGAGCTGGACCATTTCAGCGATCTGCTCGTGGACCAGCTCCAGCACCTTTCCGCCACCAACGGGAGTGACGCGTCCAATCAGGACGAGCAGGCCTGGGCGCGTGCCGTCCTGACGGGTAACGCTCACTCCGGCTCTGTTCAAATCGCTGCCGATGCTGGTCGCGGACTGGCTCGACGCCTCCTTCAGGGTCCCGTCTGTCTCGATCGCTTCGAGCTCCGCTCCGAACTGGGAGTCGGTTCGTTCGGTTACGTCTTTCAGGCCTGGGACCCGCGACTGGAACGAATCGTCGCACTCAAAGTCCAGCGTGCCGGCAACTTCGCATCCGCAGAGGACGTGGAGCGATTCCTCCGCGAAGCACGCAGCGCCGCGCAGCTTAAGCATGCGGCAATTGTGTCGCTCTATGAGACAGGACAGACCGAGGACGGCGTCTGGTTCCTTGTTTGTGAATTTATCGACGGCCCTACGCTCGAAGCCCGCGTTCAGAGCGGACGACTCGAGGTGCGCGAGGCGGCTGCCATCGCCGGCGAACTCGCCACCGCCCTCCATTACGCTCATGAGCACGGCGTCATCCATCGCGACATTAAGCCCGGCAACATCATTCTGGACCAGAAGGGGCGAGCGCACCTGATGGACTTTGGTCTGGCCAAGCGTGACACCGGAGACCAGACCATGACCTCCGACGGCCGCGTCCTCGGCACGCCCGCCTACATGTCGCCTGAACAAGCGGCCGGAACGTCGCATCAGGTCGACGCACGCAGCGATATCTACAGTCTGGGCGTTGTCCTTTATGAGATGCTCACCGGCGATCGACCGTTCCGCGGTGACCGCCGCGCCTTGCTGCGGCAAGTGCTGGACGACGATCCTCGCCCGCCGCGTCGCGTCTGCCCGGATGTTCCTCGTGACCTGGAAATCATCTGCCTGAAAGCCATCAGCAAGTCGCCCGGTCGTCGCTATCAAAGCGGTCGCGAAATGGAGGCCGATCTGCGGCGGTTCCTTGAAGGGCAGCATCCGCTGGCTCGCCCGATGGGAAGCATCGAACGGACGTTCCGCTGGTGCAAACGCTATCCGCTGGCAGTCAGCGTCTTCCTCGCCGTCATCTTCGGCTCGATCGCTGGTCTTTGGTATTTGTCCAGTCTTTCCGAGTTCTTTGTCCGTCAGACAGCACTTGAAAGTGCCCGGCTGGAGAACAAGATGCTGGACGAAGTCTGGCGGTTCTACAGCGAGGAAATCGAGGACATCGATTTCAAGACGTCGGGCGTGGCCATCACCGAAAATTACCGCAAGATCCATCCTTCACTGCCGTTGCCGGCGACGTTCTCCATCGACCTTGGGGAACGTATCAGTCGCCGCAACCCAGGGATGCAGGTCCGTGTCTATGGTCGCCATCCGTGGCCGGGGCGCGAACAGGGAGGCCCGCAGGATGACGTGGAACGCACCGCACTCGACTGGCTGGAAATGCATGCCAAACCTGCCGACAATCCGCAGCAGGAATACACGCGATTCGTCGAAACAGGTGCCAAGCGCGAACTGCACTATTATGCCGCCCGCCATATGGAGAAGAGCTGCCTCGGCTGCCACAACGACGTCAGCCCGACCAGCAAAAGTCCCAAGCGAGACTGGCAGGTAGGGGACGTTGTCGGCGTTTTGAAAATCGTCCGCCCGCTCGACCGCGAGATTGAAAACACGCAAGCTGGTCTCCGCGGGGCGTTCACCCTGATGGCGTCCATATCCACATTCCTCGTCGTCCTCAGCATCGCCGTCACCGCCATTTCACGGCGGCGGCACGGGGACCGCCTATGACCCACCCTTCAGACCAACGTGGCCCCGGCGGTTCTACTTCCCGCAGCCTGCTCAGCGAGGCCCGCATGGCCGATGCCGAGGCCTGGGAACGTCTGGTGACGCTCTACGCGCCGCTCGTCGCCGCCTGGTGCCGCCGCTGGGGAGTCCTTCCGCAGGACATCGCGGACGTGCTGCAGGACGTCTTTTCCGCGGTGGCCGCCCACCTTGGCCGTTTTCGCAAGGATCGCCCCGGAGACACCTTTCGTGGCTGGCTCCTTGTCATTGCCCGCAACAAAACGGTGGACTATTTCCAGCGTCGCAGCCGCGAACCAGATGCTGCCGGCGGAACCGAAGCGTCAGCGCGGTTGCAGGGGATCCAGGATCCGGCATCGAATGAACACGCCCAACGCGACCTTCCGATCACAGGCGAAAGTTCAACAGACGACCTCGTCTTCAACGACGTCCTGCTGCGTGCCCTCGAGTCCATCCGCGGCGAATTCCATGAGCGGACATGGCAAGCCTTCTGGAAAGTCGTCGTCGACGGCCGCACCGCCAGCGACGTCGCCGCCGACCTCGACATGAAACCCGGCGCCGTCCGAGTCGCCAAATCCCGCGTCCTCCTCCGCCTCCGCCGCGAACTCGGGGACGTTTTAGAATAGCAAGCAGCAAGTAGGTTATGCTTCAGCATAACTCGTCTGCTTCGGTCATTGACACCGTCACTTTTACCGCGTGTGGCCGAGTTATGCTGAAGCATAACCTACAACGACTGATGCCGATCAGGGGGATGCGACAAAGTCACTGCGATGAGAACTCAACGTGATCGCACTGGTCCCGCGTCAAGTAACGCAACCCTGGACGTTCTGACATGGGAATGACAGTTGGTGCAAGTCATCGTCAGGCGCATGAAGCCCAGCGAAGTGCCTTCCGGATCTTTGGCTTCCGCCATCCGCTGCAGGAACTCCGCCGCGGAGACAAAATCAACCGTGTCCTGCACAAAGCGAGGACTTGCCATTCGCTCCCAGGCTTCGTGCCGGCTGAGTTCGATCATCTCGATGGTTGTTGTTCGTATCAGTTCAAAGTCTTCGCGGGCCACACCTTCCAGCGTTCGCTGAGCAGCTGCCAGTTTCCTCGCCATGAACTTTTCCATCGCAGTCTTGTTGGGAGGCGCCGCGATCTCATCCTGTGCGGCAGTGTCAGTCGCCACGCGGGGCGTGCCGAAGACAGCCATCGCTGCGAAACTGATCATCAGTACTGTCAGACCGACCTGCAGTCCGAAGCGCGAGCCTGGAATCACCATCAGAACGCTCCAAATGAAGAGGTAATGTCTTTCCCGGAAGTCTCAAGTCCTGATCGGAATGCTATTTGTCCGACTCAGCCAGCACCACGTTGCGGACCCATTCGTGGCACTTCAGACATTTCATGGTGACATTGACCCAGGCCATCGACGTCCCGTCCATGTCGTTGTCTTCCGCGTCCTTCTGCAATTCTTCGACAGCGTTGATAAACTCCCTGCTGTAGCGCTTGTACATGATGTCGTTGGAAACGCGCCACTGTTCTTCGCGGCTCATCTTCATCAGTGTCTCAGCTCCTTCGGCCACCATTGTCAGGTCTTCCGTACAGAGCCCTTCCAGGATCGCGTTGGATGCATGCAGCTTCTGGCGCATGAACTTCTGCAGCGGATGCACGGGCAGATCCTTTTTGTCCGCCGAGCTTTCATCCTTCGGAGGTGGATCAGACTTTTTCGTTTGTCCAGGCTGCTCGTTGTCCTGTCCGAACGATTCTGAGAAAGTTCTCAACAGCGGTATCGCTGCAAGAATCGCGAACATCAAACACAGTTTCACAATTCGATTGACGGATGACATCGCTATGCCTCTGAATTCTGCAGGATCGAGAATTGCCGCCGCGCACCCGCAGTTTACTCTGCGGTAAGCCATGCGCCGTTCTCCCGGCGGCAAACATCCTCGGCACCGTGACCTGCAACCCAGCGTCGGAATCGGCAGGCGGCAGCATCCGTCGTGTGTGGAAACGGTGTTTTGCCGTCATGGAGAATCCCTGTACTCTACAGCAACGCCGCGAAACTGACAGGCCCAACAAGTGCAGACCTCATCCCGAGAGGCACGAGGCACAAAGCGGTCGGCGATCTGACGGTATTAACCATCTGCATTCCGCGCGGCGTGTTCAACGACATTCACGAATTGGATTGAAAACCGCGTCGCTGCATTTCAGCACGACTCTGGTTTTGCCTCATGCAAAGCAAGTCGGTTATGCTTCAGCATAACTTTCTCGCCGGGATCCACTCAAGGATCCTGATGTTGAGGGAGTCTCAGAGTCCTCATCCTTAGAACACAGCCAGCATGCAGCCTGCCGACAAGCCGAAGATCATCGCCGTGATGCCGGCCTACAATGCCGAAACCACACTGGAGCGGACTCTTCGGGACATCCCGCCGGGAACGGTCGACGAAATCATTCTGGTCGATGACTGCAGCCGCGATCGAACGGTGGAAGTCGCTCGTTCGCTGGGACTGACCGTGATCCCGCATGAAAAGAACACCGGTTATGGCGGCAACCAGAAGACATGCTACGCGGCCGCGCTTGAACGCGGTGCGGACATCGTTGTCATGATTCATCCGGATTATCAGTATGACAGTCGAGTCATCCCGATTGCCGCCGAACTGATCCGGCTGGGCAACTGTGACGTGATTCTCGGATCAAGAATCCGAACTCGTGCCGAAGCACTCCAGGGAGGGATGCCGGGATGGAAGTACATCGCCAACCGCTGTCTGACAGTCTTTGAAAACGTTGCCCTCGGCCAGAACCTGGGCGACTTCCACAGCGGTTTTCGAGCCTACCGCCGGGAGGTTCTGGAAACGGTTCCTTGGCAGAAAAACTCCGACGACTTCGTGTTCGACACGCAGTTCCTCGCTCAGGCTGTCTACTTTGGTTTTCGACTCGGCGACATCCCCGTCCCCGTCCGCTACTTCGCCGAAGCTTCCAGCATCAACTTCCGCCGCAGCACCCGTTACGGCCTGCTCACTCTGTGGGTCATGCTGCAGTTCTGGCTGAATAAGCTGGGCCTGTGCAAGTCGAGGATCTTCCGGAAAAAGACCAACCCAGCTGCCGCATCAAACCCAACTGAGTGAGTTTTCACGTTGGCATGTCCTGTCCAGGATCGAAACGGTTGAAGGCGAGAGTCAATAGCGGGACCAAGGCTGCGCATTCTATAACCAGGATAATGCTCGCAGGTATCAACGCGGCAATGGGTGATTGATAAATCGCCGCCCCAGGGATTGCGGCACCGCCGGCCAGGGAAAATCCCAAACCGACGATCAGCATTTTCAGCGACATGAAAATCATCTGTCGGCCAGCGTTCTGAAAGTCACCGGGAGCGCCCTTTGCCATGCGCGTGGGATAGAGATAGAAGACCAGTTTGTCGATGGCGAACAGTATAAAGTTGAACGGGAGCGTCAGGACGGCTGCCCATGCCAGCCACATCGCCCAACTTGGGAAGGCGCAGCACAGGACCAGAAAGAACGCCGCCTGGATGAACGACAGCAGAACAACGAAACCCAGCAATTCGCCGAGCACGATCGCGACCGCAGGGATTGGCAGAGACTTGAGAAAGCCGATCCGCTCAATTTCGTTTTGCTGTGTCAGGCTGATGAGGAAGCTGGCATAGGCCATAACGGCTACGCCGACAAAGGGAGCACCAGGCTGATCCGGATGAGACTGATGAATGCCGTACGTCAAACCGCCTGCACAAAGAACAGCCGCCACCAGGAGCCAAAGCAGCTTCAGTGACGTGCGGAAAGTGGTCATCATTGTTTGCCAGACGATCGGACCGACTCCGGCCCAAAACGGCGGATGGGGAAGCCGGCGTCGCACGATCTTTGAACTCGGCGATCCCGGAAAATGCCAGACTCCTTTCGCTTGCACCCGTTTCAATCGCGCCGTGAGTTTCTCACTGACCGCAAGGGCGGCTTCCAGCGAGAGAGCGTCCAGTCGATACACGACGGTGAGCAGCACCGCATCCATCGTCAGCGCGATGCTCGCGGGGAGCAGAAAAGAAGCGAAATCTGTCGCAAGGATCGTGCGCGCAAAAACCTGAAACGGCGCCAGCATCCAGGCTCCGGCGAGTGTTTGCCGAAATGCGGACGTGATGGCTGCGATGCTCGGGTCCGGGACTTGCTGTACGGTCTGGATGACAGCGACCGACACGACAGCGCTCAGGCAATAGCCCCCCAATCGACGGAGCCAAACATGAACTCGCTCCTGTAATACTTGCCGGACGAAGGCGACGTTCATCGCCAGCAATTGCAGGAACAAAAACGCCAGCATCGTTCCAAACACGGCCGCGCCCCACATGTGAAGTTTCGCGGCGAGGACCAGCGACATGAACAGGCTGGTCGTAATAATTCCCATGAAGCTCTTGAGCAGCTTGTACGACAGCAGTTGTTTACGAGTGAACGGCGCAGGGAACAGAAAGGCGACCTCGCTGGCTGTGAAATACACGGTCGCCTCTCCCGTGGAGAACAGCACTGTCCAGGTTGTGAAAGCACACAAACCGAACGCGATGAGGTCACTCAATCCGTCTTCGGCGAATAGGCCAGGCGGCGGGGCCACGGCAGAAAATTTCTTCTCAACGGTCGTCGAGAAGACAAAGTAGCCGAGCATCAGTAACATGAAGCCCGCATAGAACAGGCCGCGAGACGTCCGCAGGCTTCGGCAAAACTGACGGCACCCGCCACGCCACTGAAGCCACATCAGTTTCCACAAGGCGGCATGAAACATCAGTGTCACTCGTGCGGTGCGGATTGCTCGGTAAACTGAAAAAACACATCCTCCAGCGATGCGTCCGGCCCGAGGTCCTTCAGCCGGCACTTGGCTTCAGCGATGGTACCGTGGAACAGGGACTGACCTCGGTGCAGAATCAGAAGGTGGCTGCACAGGTCGTCGATCAGATCGAGCAGGTGTGAACTGACGATTACCGCGGCTCCGGCTTCTGCCCGCTCGCGGATCGACGCCTTGAGTGTTCGAATGCCGCGCGGATCGAGTCCCGTCAGCGGCTCATCGAAAAGAATGACCTGTGGCTGATGCAGGTAGGCGCAGCAGATGGCGACCTTCTGCCGCATTCCGCGGGAGAGTTCCTGCGCGATGGTATCCCGCTTTTCAGTCAGTTCGAACTGTGTGAGAAATCTTTCGGCATGCGGTTCAAACGCGGGCACACGGTACACCGATGCCGTAAACTCCAGGTGCTCCCACACGGTCAGCACATCGAACAACTGTGGTTCATCAGGAATGAACGCCAACTGACTCTTTGCAGCGGTTGGCTCCTGAACGACGTCATGCCCGGCGATTCGCAGTCGGCCTCGCGACGGCGGAATGATCCCGGCCAGGGCTCGCAGTGTTGTTGTCTTTCCCGCACCATTCGGACCGACCAATCCCAGGATCGCGCCCGCTGGCACATCAAAGCTGAGCCCCCGGACAGCGGCCGTCTCGCGGTAGTTCTTCTCGTAGTGTTCGACCTCGATCATGAGGACTCGCGGTGTTTGCCCGTGCGGGCATTTGGCTCAGGTCGGGCAAGTAGGTTATGCTTCAGCATAACTCGCCTGCATCGGTCATCGCCCCAATCGCCGTTGCCGCGTGTGGCCGAGTTATGCTGAAGCATAACCTACAATGACTGACCGACAAGTGGCCGGGTCAGAGCGTATTCAGGGCTCGAAATCGCTGATTTCGCGGCGTCTGCCGAAGCGGACCACTGTCTCACCGGATTTCCGGTTCTGACAGTCAGACCGGAAGGACACCAATTCGTCATGCCATAGCAGATTCCGGCGGAGATCATCGCCGTGATTCCCGCTTGTCATGCCGCAACGACGGACGGTCGCGGAAGCAAAACCATTCGGAACAGCGTACGCAGGTGACTGGCGGGCCTGAGCCCTGCATAATCCGGTCTGATCGTTTCAACGGAACAGGGCATCGATCGAAGGGTTCCATACTTTGCATTCTGCATCGATTGAAAGTGCATTCGCGCTGGCGATAGAACGGTATGCGAATCTGGGCGTTAATGTGCATGCGGCGATGCAACAGCTTTCGCAGATTCCGATTTCGCTGCATTGCTGGCAGGGTGACGATGTCGGCGGATTTGAGAATTCCGGCATCGACATCGGGGGCGGGCTCGCGGTGACCGGCCGATATCCGGGAAAGGCGCGCACGGCTGATGAACTTCGCACTGATCTGCAGGCCGCGCTGTCGCTCATTCCAGGAAAGCATCGGCTGAATCTGCATGCCAGTTACGCGGAAACCAGCGGTCGGCAGGTGGAACGGAATGACCTGCAGGCGGAGCATTTTCAGGGTTGGATTGAGTGGGCTCGGGAACAGCAGCTCGGACTGGATTTCAATCCCACCTGCTTCGCGCACGGCAAAGCGAACGACGGTTTTACGCTGGCTCATCCGGATGTGGACATCCGCAGATTCTGGATTGAGCACTGCATCGCGAGTCGGCACATTGCCGCTGCGATGGGAGCATCACTGGGGACGCCATGCGTCTGCAACATCTGGATTCCGGACGGCATGAAGGATACACCTGTCGATCGCAAAGGCCCGCGGGAACGGCTGGCAGAGTCGCTCGATCAGATCTTCGCTGAGTCGCTGAATCCGGAACACGTTCTCGATGCGATCGAGTGCAAACTGTTCGGGCTGGGCTCCGAGAGTTATGTCGTCGGTTCGCATGAGTTCTGTCTTGGATATGCGATTACCCGAAAGAAACTGCTGTGCCTGGATGCCGGGCATTTCCATCCCACAGAGGTGATTTCTGACAAGGTTTCGGCAGTGCTGAATTATGTCCCGAGACTGTTTCTGCATATCAGTCGCGGCGTGCGCTGGGACAGCGACCATGTCGTGACGCTGACCGACGAAGTGCAGGCCATCGCTCAGGAACTTGTGCGCGGTGAGTTTCTGGATCGTGTCCATGTCGGACTGGACTACTTTGATGCCAGTATCAACCGCATCGCCGCGTGGGTGATCGGAACTCGCAGTGTGCTGAAAGCCCTGCTGATGGCTCTGCTCGAACCGATCACGATGCTGCGACAGTTTGAGCGCGACGGCGACTTCACATCCCGGCTGGCGATGGTTGAAGAACTCAGGACACTGCCGTTTGGAGCGGTCTGGGATTATTACTGCCTGAAATCCAGCGTGCCCGTGGGCTCACTGTGGCTGGAAGTTGTGAAGCACTACGAGCAGACCGTTCTGTCTCAGCGGGCCGGTTCGACAGCCGCGGCCGTGTCTTCATCGAGATCAGGCACATGACGGGGCAGCCCTTGATTCAGCTCCGTGGGTTGAGCAAGTCTTACGGCGGTGTTCACGCCCTTCAGGACGTGACGCTGGATATTGCACCGGGTGAGATCCATGCGATTTGCGGTGAGAACGGGGCTGGCAAATCGACACTCATTAAACTGCTGACGGGAATCGTGGCAGCGGATCGAGGTGAAGTTCTGGTGAACGGGCAGCCGCTCGTCACCGGAAACGTGCAGACATCTGAAGCCGCCGGCATTGCCGTCATGCATCAGGAATCAACGGCATTCCCGGATCTTGACGCCGTTGACAATCTGTTCGTCGGCCGTGAGCTGACACGGTTCGGGGGACTCCTCCTTGATCGTGCTGCAATGAGACAGCGGACACAGGAACTGCTGAATCGGCTGGATGTCCGGCTGAACCTGGAAATACCCGTCGGTGAGCTGACACTGGCACAGCGGCAGATGGTTGCTCTCGCCCGTGCGCTGTCACAGGAATGTCGGCTGTTGATTATGGACGAACCGACAGCGTCACTGTCCGGTCGTGAGTCGCAGATGCTGTTGCGGATCATTCAGCAGCTGCGTTCCGAGGGCGTGAGCATCCTTTACGTCAGTCACCGACTTGAGGAGATTTTCGCAATCGCCGATCGAGTGACGGTGCTGCGGGACGGACACCTTGTGGTCACTCACCGGGTTCAGGAAGTCACGAGCAGCCAATTGATTCATGACATGGTCGGACGCGATGTCGCCGAAATGCATCGTCCTTCGAGGGACGGATTCGTTCCGGGCGATGCCGTTCTTGTTGTGGAACATCTCAGCCGCCGCGGTGTATTTGACGACGTGTCGTTCCAGGTGCGCAGCGGCGAAATCGTGGGACTGGCCGGGCTTGTTGGCGCCGGAAGGTCAGAAATTGCACGAGCTGTGTTCGGGATCGATCGTTATGACTCGGGACGAGTCTGTGTGGCCGGAAAAGAGCTTCGTTGTGGTTCGGTGCGAGATGCGATGGCCGTCGGAATTGCGATGGTGCCGGAAGATCGACAACACGAAGGGCTCATTCTGCCGATGAACGTGGCGGAGAACATTTCACTGGCGATGCTGAACTCCCTGACGAAGTGGTGCCTGATCAGTCGGAGCCGGGAATCCGCGATGGTCGATCAACAGATGAATGACCTTGCGGTGAAGGCCCCCAGCGGTCAGGTTCCGGCGGCAACTCTGTCCGGGGGGAACCAACAGAAGCTGGTGCTCGGAAAATGGCTGGCCCGCAAGCCGCGGGTGCTGATCCTGGACGAGCCGACGCGAGGAGTGGATGTCGGTGCGAAGGCTCAGGTGCATCAATTGATCCGGCAGCTGGCGACGGACGGTCTGGCGACGCTGTTGATTTCGTCAGAGCTGTCCGAGTTACTTGTCCTCTGTGATCGTCTGCTGGTGGTGCGTAACGGACGGATTGTCGGTGAACTGCCCGGAGAAACTGCGACTCAGGCGGAAGTTCTGTCCCTGTCGCTGCCGGACACAAATGACTCCTGCAGCATCAGCCGCCGCGGGTTAGCGTCCGGTTGTCCCCTGGGCCGTGGACCAGCTCCCGGCGGCTGATCATCATCAGTCGTCTTTTACGGACAATTCATGATTTCTCATTCTATGAAAAGAGCATTCAGATCGGTTGGCTCAAGTGTGCAGCAGCGGGAGTTCATGTTGTTCCTCCTGATCGCGCTGACGTGTCTCGTCGTCGGGTGTTTCGATTCGAACTTTCTCACCGGCCACGTGTGGCGTGAGATTCTCGTCCGCTGTGCGCCGACGGCGATTGTGGCGTGCGGCATGATGCTGGTGATTGTGACGGGAGAAATTGATATCTCGGTCGGTTCACTGATGGCGCTTCTGGCTGCGATGTTTGGCCGGATCGTGTCACAGAATGAAGCCAGTGCCTCGTGCTGGATCGGGATTCCTGTGACGCTGGGCGTTGGCACATTCATCGGCCTGACCACTGGCGGCCTTGTGGCATGGGGACGCGTACCCTCGATCATCGTCACACTTGGACTTCTCACGGCCCTGCGCGGGGTCACGACTCTGGTGATGGGCGGCCAAAACATCGACGCACTACCGGAAAGGCTGACGGCTTTGGCCAAACAGGGACTGTTGGGTGTCCCGTTGAGTGTCTGGACTGCGGCCGCGGTGATTGGTCTAACCGCCATTCTGATTCGGCAGACATCGTTGGGGCGAAGACTGTATGCTTTGGGAAGCAGTCCCGAATCTGCGCGGATGGCAGGACTGCATGAGCGTCGGCTCAAGCTGTTCGTATTCGCGTATACGGGATTTCTGACGGCGCTGGCGACGATCGTGGACGTGCCGCGTCTTCCGAAGATTGAGGCCGGTATCGGTTCTGATTTCGAGCTGCTGGTGGTGACGTGCGTTGTGGTCGGCGGTGTTTCAATTGCCGGAGGCCGAGGAACTCTGTCCGGAGTTTTGCTGGCGGTTATTCTGTTGACCATGATTCGCCCGGTGCTGACGTTTCTGGATATCGGTGAAGCCGGAGAGAAGTGGACGAAAGCGATTCAGGGCCTGTTCATCCTGCTGGCCGTCGTCTTTGACACCGCCGTCGTGCGGTCTTCGATCCGGGAGCGGGCGGCATGATGATGGCGAAGCGAGATCGGGATTTCCGGTGGTGGCACGAGACCGTTCTGGGCGTGCTGCTGATTGGCCTGTTGATTGTGGCCGGCAGCCTGATGCCTGGTTTTCTGAGAATCGAAGGCCAGTTGTTACTGTCACGGCAACTGTGGGAGTTCGCAATTCTGTCATTGGGAATGACGCTGATCATTATTTCCGGTGGCATTGATATCTCTGTTGGCTCGACGATGGGCTTGTGTGCCGTCATGTTCGGGCAGTGCCATTTTGCTTCCGGCAGTCTCGCTGCTTCCAGCTTCGCATGCCTCGTCACTGGGGCTGCCTGTGGAGCTTTCAATGGTCTGCTGATTGCTCAGTTTCGTGTCCATCCGCTGATCGTGACGCTCGCCACGTTCGCTGCATTTCGAGGGATCGCGGAAGGTCTGAGTCAGGGTCGGTCCTGGTCGAAATTCGGTGACCGCTTTTCCGAGATCGCTCGTGGAACATTTTTGGGAGTTCCACTTCCGGGATACGTCTTCGTCGTGCTCGCCATCGGCTGTGCAGTCTTTCTCTCGAAAACTCCATCGGGGAGATTTCTCTATGCCATCGGCCACAATGAACGAGCGTCCCGCTTCTCAGGCATTGCCGTGGAGAAGGTCAAATTCTGTCTGTACACATTCTCCGGAATGATCGCGGGTCTGACGACGTTGATTTATGTTTCTCGATTTGACACAGCCAAGGCCGACGCTGGCAAAGGTTTTGAACTGGACGTCATCACCGCGGTCGTGCTTGGTGGCACAAGTATCTATGGCGGCCGCGGCAACATTGTCGGGACGACTCTGGGGTTACTGCTGATCCATGAAACTCGGTTGTTCGTCAGCCGTTACTGGAAAATCGATGAATTGCGATCCATCGTCATCGGCCTGGTGCTGATCGGAGCCGTGCTGACCTGTCAACTGGTGGCTGGCAGGGCCCGCAGGTAAGGTTCGCGATCGAATCCATGGATTCAATGTCGCGCGCGGCGGATGAGCGCCGATTACGAAAGTCGGAGCGACCTGATGAGCGAACACCAATATGTAGCCTTTCGTGCGGTCGATCGACCGCTGACCGATAAGGAACTGGCATTTGCCAGAACGCAGTCCAGCCGCGCAGAAATTTCGCGATTGTCGTTCGAAAACGAGTATCACTTCGGCGACTTTCGCGGAGATGTCAACAAGTTGTTGCATTCCGGCTATGACATTTACCTGCACTACGCCAACTACGGGACTCGGAATGTGTCCCTGCAGTTGCCGAACGGGTTGCCGTTTCCTGAAAAGATCTGGTCGAAGTATTTCGGCATGGAAGGTCTGAAGTGGGCGAAGGACTCCAACGGCAAAGGCGGAATCCTCTCATTGTCGCCATTTTATGACGGCGGTGAGCTTGAGGAGATCTGGGAACCGGAGTCGTTTATGGACGAACTGATTGAGCTGCGACGTCGCCTGATCATGGGTGACCTTCGAGCTCTGTATTTGATCTGGCTGTGTTTGGCCGGCGGCGACTGCGTTGATGCGACGGAAATCGAACCACCGGTCCCGGTCGGCCTGGATCAGTTTATTGAGCCCTGCGGAGATGTTCTTGAATTCTTCGGGCTCGACTCATTGATGCTGGCCGCTTCGTCCGAGGGAACCCCGGCGATGAGTTCGTCCGTCGAAACAGACCCACTGAAGGTCGTGACTGATTCGATTGATTCGCTTACGGAAGCCGAGGTCCGCGCCGTCCTGCGTCGATTTGTGACCGAAGACGCGAGCAGTGTGAAATCCGAAGTTCTCGCCCGATGCCGCGACTCGGTGGACATTCCTGCATGGCCGACCGTAGAGGGCACTCGATCGTTTGAAGCACTTCTCGCACGCACGAGCCAGCTGCGTGACGAAGAGTCTCAGCGTGAGAAGAAAAGACTGGAAACAAAGGCCAGGCGCGAAGCCGAAAAAGCCGAGCAACTGCGGCAGATTCGAATGAAGGAAATGGTCAAAGATCCGCAGCGCTGGCTTCGTGAAGCGGAAAAACTGGCTGATGCCAGAGGAACGGACAACTACAAAGCCGCAGCGGACGTGCTGGCTGATCTCCGCGAAGCGATTGGCGGTGATGAAGGCCGCACAATTACCGACACACAGGCGGCTCACCTTGCTAAGAAATATCCAACCCTGAACCACCTCAAATCGCAGCTCCGAAAACGCGGATTCCTGTCGTAGGATTGCCGGGACCGCGTCATTGCCTCCGGCTATCGTCACGCAGAGCGATGAGGGCGCCTTGGAAGCGGCACGGGAAATACTCGCAGGCCCGCAAGGCTCATTTCGCATTCAACAGTTCTGCCAGCGGCACGACTTTCACGTTCTTTGTCAGCGTGCAGCGTTTCTCGCCTGGGTACCCAGCAATGCGACAATCCGGCTGCGTCTCAGGGCGACCTGCACCATTTTCAAGTCCGTCGTTCGCTCAATCATGCTCAATGTATTGACCATGAAATACCCGCAGTCAATGCCGGAAGTTCATGATGACACGTACGCCGCGAAACGGAGCAGGCGGAGATTGTCGGCGGTTCAGGCGTTCCGAGACGGGGTTGCTTTCGCCAACACTTATTTGCTGCTTTAATGACGAATTGAGCAATTGGCTGATGAACCGCACGTTCGATTCAGCAGACGTTGAAGGTTCGGCCTGACCACATCCACTCATCTTTGAAAGAACAGGAAAATGCTCCGACCGAATCTCGCGAGTTTTATGGCACTTGTTCTCACCACCATGAGTGCCGGTTGTTCGGAGCAGGAGGAATCGACTGGCAGCCTTGCTGTGGAATCCAACGGCGCAAAACCGTCCGCCGGGAAGACCGTGACAATTGGCCTGTTGCCGAAGATCAAGGGCATCAGTTACTTCAGTTCGTGCTACAGCGGAGCGAAGGCAGCCGCGGATGAATTGGGAAATATCGAATTGGTCTATGACGGGCCGACGGACGGTGATCCCCGAAAACAGGCGGAGATGATTGAACAGTGGACCGTCGACGGCGTCGATGTCATTTGTGTTTCACCGAATGCACCGGATGTGGTGGCAAACGCGATGAAGGAGGCTCGCGCCGCCGGCATTCAGGTCATCACATGGGATGCCGACAGCACTCCCGAGTCGCGTTCGTTCTTCGTGAATCAGGCGTCGGCTCAGGCCATTGGTGAGGGCATGGTCAGCGCGATGATGAATGATCTGGGACCAGACGCAGAGGGCGAAGTGGTGATCATCAGCTCCGATGCCACATCGGCGAACCAGAATTCCTGGATCGACGCGATGAAGCCAGCCCTGGCGAGAACGAAACTCAATCTCGCGACAATCAAGTATCCCGGTGAGAATGCCGCCAATGCTCTGGCGGACAGTCAGGACGTCATCCGGAAGTACCCGAATCTGAAAGCAATCTTCGGAATCAGTTCCGTTTCCTTCCCCGGTGCAGCGGAGGCGGTCGAGCAAAGCGGCAAAGGCGGACAGGTGCTCGTCAGCGGCTTGTCGACTCCCAATGACATGAAGAAGTTTGTCAGGAACGGAACCGTGAAGTCAGTGGTCCTGTGGAACACGGTCGATCTGGGCTATCTGACGATTCATGTCGCCGAAGGACTGGCCCGCGGCAGACTCAAAGCCGGATCAACTTCATTTGCAGCCGGGCGACTTGGCGAGAAGAAAATCGTCGGCGACAACGTCATGCTCGGCGACGTCATGGTTTTCACGAAAGACAACATTGACCAGTTTGATTTTTAGTTTCGAGGACGAACGAAATTCGCAACTTGCCGAGTACCACGCCACTATTCGCTACGGATTCTTCTCACCGTTTCGGATGCAGTACAATCGCTTGTCCGTACGAATCAGCAGGCGGTCTCCGGCGATTGCGGGAGTAGAAAGACAGATTTCGTCTGCGGCCAGCGAGTTTGTCTGCAGCAGTTCAAAGTCGTCTCCTTCGCGAATAACGGAACAGACACCATCTTCGTTCAGGCAGAACAATTTCCCGTCATAGCTCCACGGTGATGCTGTGACAGCGACGCCTCGCTCCAGGCTCTTGCGGTCGTAGTACTGTTCGCCGGTTTTCGCATTGAAGCAGCTCAGCATGCCCCGATCGTAAAGAATGAACAGTCGACCGTTGTGGACCAGTGTGCTGGGATTGTAGGGAGCGATGAACATGCTGGACCACGCGATGAACGCGTTTTCTGTTTCGCCCGTCGGAAGAGTGATATCGCCTGATGCACCTGGCTTGATTGCGTACAGAGCCTTCACGGGATCCATGACATAACCGGAACTGACATACAGCAGTCCGTCGGCCACATAGGGTGTCGCAATGGTGATGCTCGACATCCCCTTGAGCGACCACAACAAGTTTCCGTCCAGATCATAACTTCGAACAGCTCCTGTGCCGGCAGTGACGACTTCAGTCCGGGCATCATGAGTCCACACAAACGGTGTCGACCAATTGCTCTTCTCGTCCCGCTCGACGTTCCAGATTGGTTTGCCGGTGTGCTTGTCCAGAGCCAGCAGATACGACTGTTCATCGTTGTCGTACTGATAGTACAGACGATCTCCGTGGAGGACTGGTGAGGAGGCCGTGCCCCAGCCGAAGCGAGTTGGCTGCGGGGCAATCGGGTGGTTCCAGATTTCGTTGCCGTCGAAATCAAAGCAATAGATGCCGACATTGCCAAAGGTGGCATAGAGGTGAGTTTCGTCCGTCGCGGGAGTTTCCGAGGCGTAGCTGTTCTTCAGGTGAATCGACGATGACGGACGTCCTTTGTGAACGGTCTTTTCCCAGCGGACTTTGCCGCTGTTCAGTTCGAGACACACGACTTTCCATTCGTGCTCAGATTTCGGAGGCTCCGGCCGATCGCCGCCGAAGTAGAGCCCTTTCCTGAGCGGTTCTGTTTCGCCCGAGTTGACGACCGTGGTCACGAAGACATTGTCACCGCGGACCACCGGAGATCCCCAGCCTCGACCGGGCACATCGGCTTTCCATTCGACGTTCTCTGTTTCGGACCACCGATCGGGCAGACCGGCATTGCTTGAAACCCCCGTGGAATCGGCTCCGCGAAACTGAGGCCAGTCGTTGTCGTGCGGTTCGGCAGCGAGAACGGTGGATTCACCGGCCAGGAACGCAACGCTGGTGATCAGGAGGAACAGTAATGACTTTGAAGCGAATCTCATGTGGGCGTCCTGAATTGGTGACCGACTGTCGTTTCAACAGCAAACCGCAGCTGTGTCCACACTATTGTGGCGAAACGATTGCGGTCCGCCAACTCGAGAGTGTCATCATGGAATCCTCCACTGGTGAATCTGAGAGACACTCGCCTCTTTTGACTGACGAAGCGCTGCAGTCGGCCGTACACTGAGGCCGTAAAATCCATGGTCGCTGAGCCCCGATACATGTCCGACGTCACCCGCATCCTGTCGCAAATCGAATCCGGCGATCCGTCGGCTGCCGAGCAATTGCTGCCGCTGGTATATGACGAGTTGCGGCGACTGGCGGCGGCCAGAATGGCGCAGGAGCAGCCGGGGCAGACGTTGCAGGCGACAGCACTGGTGCATGACGCATATATCCGGTTAGTCGACGTCGAACAGGCACAGCACTGGGACTCGCGCGGCCACTTTTTTGCCGCAGCAGCTGAAGCCATGCGGCGAATTCTTGTCGAACAGGCTCGGCGTAAAGAGACCATCAAAGCCGGAGGTCAAAACCAGCGTGTTGAGTTGTCAGAGGCCGAACCGGCTATCGACGGTCCCACGATGGACCTGCTGGCTCTGGATGAAGCTCTTCAGAAGCTGGAAGAAAAAGATCCACGCAAATCGCAGCTGATCAAACTGCGTTTCTTTGCGGGACTTTCGAATCAACAAGCGGCCGCCGTGCT
>Ga0163144_10004115_pt1 | contig 32958 bp, 26 predicted proteins | sample OliLak19BULKMAT1_FD_123175 | JGI IMG/M metagenome (GOLD analysis project Ga0163144, IMG submission 123175) | Freshwater microbial mat bacterial communities from Lake Vanda, McMurdo Dry Valleys, Antarctica - Oligotrophic Lake LV.19.BULKMAT1 | ecosystem: Environmental > Aquatic > Freshwater >... | reverse complement strand
GTGCCCGAGCCGCCGATACTCCTCCGCAAACGTACTCACGGAACGGGCCACCCCGCCGACATGCGGCAGATAGGTGTTGGTCATCATGCAGATTTTCATGTGCGGGAGAGCGTAAATTCCTCAGCGGCCGCGGATGCGGTGCGCATCTGCGGGGCATACCCGGGAAGTTGCACATCCAACTCCGGCACCGGTCCCTGCCATGTCGCTTCGACGCGGACCCGGACTTCCCGCGCACCCGGTGCTCCCACCACTCGCACGGTCACGGGCCCGAACGGAGTCAAGGTGGGTCCGACCGAGGCCTCGCCGGTTTGCCGCCACGTCGAACGCACGCCGGCAGCGACCACCAGCCGGGCCGCTTGAGCCGATCCGGAACGTTCTGGTTCTTCACGCACAAAACAGTTTCGAACCATCAGCGCCCATTCGCAAGCAGCCCACATATGCTGACCATCGCCCATGCATCCGCCGAAAGTCCGCGGATGAATCGCTTCCGGCCACTGTCCGGTCGACGACGCGAGCTGGCTCACCGTATCCATGAGCTGCCACGCCGCCTCCGGATCTCCCGCCCGCAGACGCACCTGCGCGAGATGCAACGTGAGGTACGCATTTATTCCGGAGTGAATCATGTTTTGGAAAAACCCGCCATTGAAGCTGCTATGATCGCGGAGATAGTCCGCCGTGCGGAGGATACGTTCATCGCCCGGTGGAAACAGTTGCAGCGGATAATCAGCCACCAGGGAACCAACCGCCCCTGAGTCCATTCGCCGTTTGGGCGACGCGGGAATCGCGCCGGGAAAACGACGCTGCGCGCCGTGCGGGAACGAGTCCTGAATCGTCTGCAGAAATTCGTCCGCGGTCGCATCGCATTCGGTCGCAAACTGTGGGGACCGATCTCGCAAGAGTTCAGCCGCGGCGCGCAAGCCGGCGACCCCCCAGAAATCGTCCCAATAATAAAAGTCGTTCGGCCCCAGATGTTCCGCACTAAACCCAGCAGGCAATAGGCCCGCTTCAGGCCGGCCCGTGCCCCGGGGTAGACGTTTGCGCATGATCCAGCGCGCGCCTTTCTCCACGCCCTTCAACCAAGGTTCCGGCAACGGCCTTCCGGTGAGCGCGACAAAACGGTGCATGATCCAGATCGCCTCGCCATTTGAATCCCACTCTCCTTCCTGCGATAGATAATAGCCATCGCGTCGCTGGCGCGGCAGAAAATGTTGCAGCACGCGCCACGTGCGATCCGCCCCACCCAGCGTGAGCAGCGCATTGAGCATGAACGCTGCATCGCGAAACCAAAACCGCTTATACGTATAGGGTCCCGGATATATTTCGTCCGGCGCGTGTAACACCAGATTCATCGTCGCCAGATCATAGAGCCGCTGCACCCGTTCATCCGCCACCCGGAGCGTGGCCAGGGACGTCAGAGCCACCGGCCAACTCACCCGGTCTTCGACGGAGAGGCGTTTCTTCGGCGTGAGTTCGTCATGGATGGGCGCCTGCACCTCGAGCGGTTCATCCCGCAATTCCGCCAGATCAAACAACGCGACGGCCGTCGCCATCCCGATGTCACAGGTGACGTGCTGTTCCGCAAACGCCTTTCCACTGGCCAGCCGCTGCGACGCATCGCCGTGACTATAGATCGAGAGCGCCATCCGGGTGGGCTTCCGGTCAAACGCGACGGAATTGCGATTGTTAATCCGCCACCCCGCGCCGTCCTCCGCCACCGCGACTTTTTCGACAAAGCTGATTCCTTCCGGATTATACGGCCGTAACGCCACCGCCAGATAACCAGCACCCAGGCCTGAAGTTCGCACCCGCACCACACAGCGCGGTTCGTGCTCGTGCAAGGACAGCGTTGTATCCGTCGTTATGCTACTCTCGCCCCAGCGGGCACGGGACTCGACGTGCAACTCCGAGTCGAGCGTCAGCGACTGGGCGAAATCCGGGTCATTGAGTTTGGACGGGAGCAATAACGTTCCGTCCGCCGTCACGAGCCAGAAATCCAGGGACCAACCATCAAAGAGCGGGGTCACCAACCCGCGCGGGTCCACGATCGGATAATACGGGAGATCCGGCAATCCCACCGCAGTCCAATTTCGATGGGTGAGATTGATGTGGCTGAACGAAAACGCCCGCGGAATGAACGACTCGTCGGCCGGGTTGAACTGCCGCTCGACCCAGTAGGGCCAGACCCAGTCCAGGTTGTTTTGGATCGCCTTGGTGTTAACGAGGCCTCGCGCATGAAACAGCATGCCGGCGCGCAACAACTCCAACGGCTCGGCAAATTCGGACGGCTCCGCAAACCCGCGGATTTTGCCCACGAGGTTGACCGGATCGAGAAAACCATAGGCGCGGGCGGCGCGGGTGATAAGGAAGCGGATGGGCCAGGAGTTGAAGAACATGCCGGAAGTATCTGACCTTCATTGTCAGACCCTACAGCAAAAAGTGCCGCAAACCCGGCGCTTTAACGCCCCGAGTCGCTTCGCCACCCGCCGCGCCCGGCCCGGCTTGCGAACGGCTGTCGCTGACCGACCTCGTTACGGCGCAGACCGAGCCGGCACGGCCCCGGTTTCGCTAGTTCGACGGGCCGGCGCTTGGGCCGGGAGCTCAGGGGTTCGTCGACAGCGTTGCGCGCCTCGATCATTTGCTCGTGCTGCGCTTCTTCCACGCCCTCCAAGGCCAGTTTCTCAAGCGCAGTTTTCTCGTCGTCACCGCCGTATTCCGGCGCTTGATGACCACGATCGGCCATGGGATCACTCGGATCACGGGACATCGACTGCATGCTCTCCGCATCCTCGTTGATCGCGTCAGGAAGATTCAGATCCTGAAACTCACCACGGGCGAGTTCCCGGTCCTGATCGGTCGCCTCCGTGCGGTTATCGATCAATGCCAGTTCACCCGCCCGGCGCTCGATGTCCTCGGGTGAAAATCCACTCACCCCATTGCCATGCAGCTCGATTTTTGAGGCTCTTGCTCTTGATTTGGCCATATGAAATAGACCGAAATCCCGCATCCGAGTTTGTCTCAGGTTTCAGGATACCTCCTGATTTCACCTTCCTCAGTCTTCCCTAGAGCGTCATGGGAGGAGTCCGCGGTCAAGCTGGCGAGGTGGCCGCTCCTCCAGTGCCGACAAACCGGACCGCTCAGCAAAGCTTACCGCGAGGGGTCGCGGGCTGGCGCGTTTTTTACTCGAATTGCTTCCGGAGCACCGTGATCCGGTTGCGATGTTCCCGGAGGATCGGCAACTGCGCGGACGCAAACTGACGCACATCGGGATCCCGCGCGTCGGCCGCGGCCCGTTCGAACAAGGCCAGCGTCCGTTCGTGCCATTCGTTCAGGATCGCGACGAACCCGCGTTCGAACTCCGGGCCGGATTTCGCCGCCAGCTCATGGTAGGCCTCAGACGGAATTTCCGGTGGCTGCAGCAAAGCGGTCCTTTTCTTGCGGACCAGCCCCTCGATCCGTTCGAGCATCTGCCGATATTCGCTCACGATCTTCTGCGCGTGAGCACGCACCTCGGTCCCGCGAGCCAGGCTTTGTCCCAGTTCGCCAAGGCGGCGTTGCTGCCGGATGGACTCGCGGGCTTGCTCGAGAAACGCGCGCTCCGAAGGAGTCAAGCGATCGGTCGCCAGTCGAGCTCCCCACGTGACATCTGTCAGCAACTCGGCTTTTTGCGCCAATGCGGGCGCAGTGACTCCAATGACCGCGAGCGTCAGCGGCAGAACCCGGACAGCCCAACTCCGTGACGAAAAAAATCGGGGGGCAAAATTGAAATAATGTTTCATCCGATCATCTCAGACACCCATGCGCGGCGGCGGTATCGCCATGCAAATCCGCGACCTGTCCCTGTCTCTAGGGAATTCCCCGATGCGGCGAAAAGGCCCTCACCTGATTGAGTCCGAAGTTAATTGCGTGATAGAGTGAACTGCGGGAATTCGGCCTCGAAAGTCTCGCGCGCATTATGACTTTTTCCGGTCCCATTCCTTCCTCTGCAGTGGCGACAAGCTCCGCCGCTGTCGCCGCGAGTTGCCGGCTTCCGGGTTCGTCTTCTTTATGCGGAACAACCTCTGCCCCGTGAGCTCAGACATGCTTTCTTTCCCGGTGTTTCCGAGGAGCCCCGGAGAAAGCTCAGGGCGCGTTGGACATTCGCGGCCTGGTTGTCTCATTGACCCCCATTCTCACGGGGTCCAACCTGTCCCTCTGGCGGTGGATCACCTCCCGGAGCCCAATTATTTATTTCGGTGAAAATTACGGAAGACATCCCACCCGTCGACACCCTGCCCCGACCTCCTCCCGGCAGCCTCGGCCGAAACCGCAGCCGGCCGACCAAGGTCCTGCGCGTCCTCGTGCTTGATGATAACGAGGACGATTTCGCCTTCGTCAAAATTCTTCTGGGGAAGAGTCTCGCGTTCACCTACGCGCTCGAATGGGCGCCCACCGAACACGCCGCGCTCGAGGCCCTGCAACGCGGCGGCTTTGATGTCGCACTGTTCGATTACAAGCTGGGAGGGACCACCGGCCTCGAAATTCTGCGCACGCTTCAAACGCAGCAATGCGAGATCCCGATTATTCTTCTTACCGGCTCGGAAAATCCGGACGTGGACCAGGCGGCGCTCGACGCCGGCGCCGCCGACTACCTCTGTAAAGGATCGTTGGATACGACGCGACTGGAACGCGCGATCCGCTACTCGATCAGTCATGCGCAAATGCTCACCGCGCTGCGGGAAAGCCAGGCCCAGCTCCAGCTTTTCATGCGCAGCGTTCCGTGCGCAGTCTGTATTTACGACGGGAAGGGAGCGGTCCTGTTTCAAAACGAGATCTTCCGCACCCACTTCTCCGTCGCAGCCGTGATCACGGCGCGGAATCACAACAACAGTGACGGCTCCACCCAGTATTCGCACGAAAACCGCCACTGGCTGATCTCGGAATTTCCCATGGTCGAGCGGAGCGGTCGCAATCTCCAGGGTATCGCAGCGCTGGATATTACCACCCGCATCGAGACGGAGGAAGCGCTGCGCAAGACCTCGGAATTTCTCAACGGCGTGCTCGCAACGCTCCCGGTCGCGGTGTCGCGCATCGATGCCGACGGCGTCATCCGCGAATCGCGCGGCCACGCCCTTTCCGCGCTCGGCCTCCGCGACAACCAACTTTCCGGCACGAGCATTCATGCGATGTTCCCTGATTCGGCCGCAAACGTCGGCAAGGCGCTTGCCGGCGAATCGGTCAACTTCCCCGCCGAAATCAAGCATCGTGGGAAGACGTATCACTTCGACAACTACTACCGTTTCGATCGCAGTCGCGGCGCCGGCGCGATGGGCTTCTCCATCGACGTGACCGGCCGCATCGAAGCCGAACGGTTAATCAAACAAAAGAGCCAGCTCCTAAACGGGTTGCTCACCAACTTGCCGATGATTGTCGGCCGCCTCGATCCGCGAGGCGTGATCGTCGAAGCGGAAGGCGAAAAGCTTGCCAAGTACGGCATGACGCCCGCCTCCATGGTGGGGAAAGACCTCGCCCGCCTCTATCCGCAACTAAAACCGGTCGTCACCGAAGCGCTGCGCGGCGGCGCGGTGAATTCCGTCCTTACCGCCCGCCACGCCGACGGCGAATGGTTCGCCGATGTCTTCACGTTTTTCGATCACGAGACCGGAAAAGGCGCCCTCTTCTTTGGCTGTGATATCACGCAGCGTAAGTTGATCGAACGCGAACTCCTGCGCGTCAGTGACGCCGAAAAAGACCGTATCGGCAGCGATCTCCACGACGGGCTTGGCCAATACCTCACCGGCATCTCCTGCTTGAGCGCCGCTTTGCGGGACAAGTTGCAGGCGCAGAGCCGGAGCGAAGCCGAGGATGCCGCGACGATTTCCACCCTCGTGCAGGAGGCCATCGCACAGACCCGGGCGCTCGCCCGCGGACTTTGTCCAATTCAGTTGGAAACCAGCGGCCTCGAGTCTGCGCTCGAGGATCTCACCTTTCAAGTCCCGCGGCTGCACGGGATCTCCTGCGAGTTCGAGCCCAGCGGCGCCGTCGATGTGGAAACCACCGTCGCGATTCATCTCTATCGCATCACGCAGGAAGCCATCAACAACGCGATCAAGCACTCCGGCGCCAAACACATCGTCGTCGCAGCGGACTTCACCAACGACAGCAAAGTGCTGTCGATTGAAGATGATGGCTGCGGATTCGACCCCGCCCGCGATCACGGACCCAGTTCCGGGATGAGCCTCATGCCTTACCGTGCAGCTATGATTGGCGGCACCTTGACTGTCACGTCTCAACCCAACGCCGGCACCAAAGTGGAGTGCCGGTTTTTCTACCCCCTCTAAAATCATGAAAGCCATTGCCAAAAAAAAGCCCGTCTCCCTCAACGCCACTGAATTCGGGGGAACGTCCAGCGCGGTGCTCGAACCGGAAACTGCTCCGGCGGTAACCGCCAAGCTCAAAGTCCTGCTCGTCGACGATCATCCGATCACCCGACAGGGCATGAAGGCCTTGGTAAACCAGCAGCCGAATCTCGAGGTGTGCGGCGAGGCGGACAATGCACCCTACGCCATCGAACTCGTGGGCAAACTCCAACCCGATCTCGCGATCGTCGACATCGCTCTCAAGACGACCAACGGCATCGAGCTCACGAAGAACATCAAGGTTCAAGCCCCCAATCTGCCGGTCCTTATCGTCTCAATGCATGACGAGGGTCTCTATGCCGAGCGCGCGCTCCGCGCTGGCGCCATGGGCTACCTGATGAAGCAGGAAGCGGGCGAGAAAATTATCCATGCGATCCAGCGCCTGCTCCAGGGCGAGATTTATCTGAGCGACAAAATCAAGGAGAAAATGCTGCACCGCTTCGTCAACAAGAAGGGCGACAGCATGGTGTTCTCCATCGACACCCTCAGTGATCGCGAAATGGAGGTTTTCCAACTGATCGGCAACGGCTACAGCACACGCCAGATCGCGCAAAAACTTAACCTCAGCTCCAAGACGATCGATTCCTACCGCGAACACTTGAAGCTGAAACTCAACCTCGACTCCGGAGCGGAACTCGTCCGCCACGCCATCCAGTGGGCCCGCAACGAGGGGAGCATGTAGTTTCCCCGGTTGCAGCGCGACGGTTAGCGCTCATCCTGGAAACACGGGACATGAACGAACGATCCCGAAAGGTGCGCGCGATGCCACCTTTCGGGATCATTCGTTTTTATTCAGCGCGGAACGGGCCGCGCGCGTCGCTACTCATCAGGGCGCGGGGTGTCCCCGGCGCCTTTCGAAACCCGTGGACGGTTGAACCGCGGTGGCCGTCTGCGCGGCGAAACCGGCGGAGACGCGCCCGGCCTTGTGGCGGCGCGGCGGCCGGGGTTGCCGCCCCGCTCATCCCGTCGCGTTGCGCTCAAACTTTACGCAAATGCTTCCGCTGAGGCAGGCTCGTAGGACGGCGTGAAAACAGTTACCCCGGACTCCATTTGTTTCCGCTTTCGGTACAACGTCGACTTGTCGATCTCGAGGATGCGAGCCGCCTCTTCCAGCGACGAACTGCTCGCCACCACCATCTGAATATGCGCGGCTTCCAGTCGGTGCAGGCTGACGAGAGCGCCCACCTGAGGCAACGCGGTCCCCGCTCTCGTGAACAGCCCGGGGAAGTCGCTGGGCTCGAGCACTGCTGAAGTGGACAAAATTGCCGCGCGCTCGATCACGTTGCGCAATTCCCGCAGGTTCCCTGGCCATGAATACTGCTCGAACTCCCGCCGCGTCCCGATGCTAAACTGCGGGCAAGGCCTCCCGAGCTGCTGACAGATGCCGGTCAAGAAGCGCTCGGCCGCCCCGAGGATCTGCAATGGCCGCCGCCGCAATGGCGGCGCTTCGATCGCAATCACGTTAAGTCGGTAATAGAGATCCTCCCGGAAGCGTCCAGCAGCCACCTCGCGTTTCAAATCGCGATTGGTCGCCGCCACGATCCGGACATGGGCCCGGCGTGACGTCGTCTCGCCCACCCGCTCGTAAAGCTTGTCCTGCAATAACCGGAGCAACTTTGGCTGCAACGTCATCGGCAGGTCTCCGATCTCATCCAGGAACAACGTTCCGCCTTCAGCCGCGGCCACCTTGCCCCACGTGTCCTGCACGGCCCCGGTAAACGCTCCCCGCACGTGGCCGAACAAATCACTCTCGAGCAACTCGTGGCTCAGGCAAGGGCAATTAACCGTAATGAAGGGCTTATGCCGGATCGGGCTGTTCTGGTGAATTGTCTGAGCGAGCTGAGTCTTTCCCGTTCCGGTTTCTCCCAGAATTAGAATCGCAGCGTGCGAATTGGCCGCACGAAGCGCGAGTTCGAGCATGCGGCGGGCAGCGTCATCATTAGTCATCATCGTGGAATGGTTAAGGGCAGGGGCGTCGACCGGAGCGACAGCCCGCGGTGTTGGAACCGGCACAGTCGCCGCATCCGCGCCGACCGAATCGGCGAGCGCATTCGCGCGCAGTACCGCATGCAGGTCTTCAATCGCAAACGGCGTCACAAGATGCGCGGAGACGCCAAAAAACTTCAGGGCCGCCATGCCCTTCGAGTCGCCTGCTCCGATCAGCGCAACAATGGGTAATTTCGCCGCAGTCGTCCGCAGCGTCTCCACAATCGCTGCAGGGTTGTCCTCCTGCATTTTGAAATCGATACACGCGGCGTGAAACGACTCGTTCGCGAGCGCGACATCGACCATCGGGCGCGAGTTTGCCAGCCGGACCCGATAGGAATTCCCGGAAAAACCCCACGAACACATCCGGCGGTTTTTTCGCTCGTCGCCGATCAAAAGTAATTTCATCGCGTGCTGAAGTTAGGACCTGGAAAACGCATGAATCAGAAGTCGATCGTAACTCCCGCGCGTACAAAAGAAAATCAGGCAAGGTCACCGAATGCGATTCGGGGAATTCCCCGAGCCCGGACCGGGCGATTTCCGTGCCGTTACAAAAGCGGCCAAGCCGCCGGCTGTCGGAAGGCAAAGGACGGACGACCAACGCCGCGGAGCGCGAGACCGCCGGATCCTACTCGTTCGCCGAAAGCCAAAGGACCACTCCCACTGAAATGGCTAAGAAGATGAGAATGCCGATGATCATCCCCAAGTTTACCTTGGTGGTGCGCTTGCTGACGTTCACTTCGGGAATACCTGAGCTTTCTTTCTCGATGGACATGCGTCCGCCTTGGATCCCGGAAAGCGCCCTTGGTTCCCGAAACGTTCAGGATCGCGAACTTGCAACCGCGCCAACGCCCGACAAGGCACCGCTCGCCCCCCCGTTTGCGAGGGCTCATCGCTCCGCCGCGAGTCCGACATCCTGACCAAGGGTACACGCACCTTCACCCAAGGATGAGCCAACGCGCTCGGCTGATAACACGAGCCCGCCCGCTTCGCCACCAGACCTGCCAAGCCCAGCCGGCACGCCTCGGTAAGCGCCGCCTCCGAGGTACCGTTAAACAGCGGCGAGAGCAGGATGGGCGTTTGCTGCACCACCGATGCGAGCACAAACTTGCGGCCCAGCAAAGGAAGACCACGCATGTCCTCACCCGCACGATGGAGCAAATCGTACGCCAGCAACACCACCTGCGACTGCACTGTCTCGTCGCAGTTCTGAGCCAGATAACGCACGGCAGCCGCCGAGTAGCTTCCGAGCAGCAATACCTCGCCATCGATTACCACATTACGCGAACGCAACTTCGCGACCGCCGCGGCCACCCGAGGAAAGCGGTTGCTCAAATTACGCCCATCGCATCCCAGCAGCCAAACGCCGGCATCAATCTTGATGGCTCGCACGCGCACGCCCGACCAAAGAAATTCATAAATCCAGTCCTCCCCTTCAGGAGCAGCCAAAGCCTCCTTGGGGAGCACGGGTGGGGAAAGCCGGGGCAAGATGCCCGACCGGACGATCTGCATCCGCTCCCCGACATCAGCAAACCACTAAAGTGCGCCGGGCGGTGAAAAAGTAGGAACTCGCCCCATCCGCCCGGTCGTTCGGGTTCATCCTGAATCCGCTCCCCGCCAATGACCGCAACCCGGGCGGCAACATCGTTTCCACGAGCCAGGAGCCGCGCGGCACAAGCCAGTAGCTCGCGAGCGCCTGAGCTATCAACTCGCCATCGAACCGGGTCAAACACCCGCGAGGACGTGGCGAATGTCGGGTCGGGCCAGGGCCCAGCTGCCCTAGCCATCAATCATCGTGATCGCGCTCAAGTACGAATACCCAGTCGTCCGTTGTTGGCGGAGTGAACGTGTAGCGATTGGCCAGGCTGGTCGAGCGGTGCCCGCCGCCGGCGACGCTCACCGCGGCGATTTGTCCCTGATCGACTTGTTCGGCGCAATCCTGCGAGCCGAGGTTTTTGTCGTCGCCCGTGCGCGGGTTGAACTGCCGCACCTGATACTTCCCGCCCACAGCATCAATGGAAAACGTCAAGGGCTCGTTCAGCCCGCGGACATAGAGGACGTAGGTTTCTCCAGGTATCTGCAGCGCCCAGTACGTCGCGAGCGGCGGGCGGGGGACATTGCGCACCCGGCCGGTGAGGGCGGATTCAACCCGATCGACCCGATCCGGTCCCCGCGGAGTCGCCGCGGTGAGCTGAAAACTGGCAGGGACCAGCCTCCAGTAGTTAAGGCCCTCGAAGAAGGTCTTGAGATGCTGTATCTGTTTCTCCCATACAACATTCTTTTTGGCGGCGGGATTGAAGGGACCCGGATCGCGGTTGCCGCCGAAGTAGGTCGTGCCGAATCCAGTAACCAAATATCCTCCAGCCATGACGATATCCCAGGACGCGTGGCGGATGTCGTGCTCGTCGAGACTGTTCTCCTTGTCGGCCTTGCCGTCGCCATCCTGGTCGCGGAGGTGGTAGGCGTATTCGGAATTGACGACCGGTTTCCCATAATGCCGAGACGCGAGAATACGATCGTGGAGATGCCGGTAGTTTTGCTGATAGTCGCCGAAATCCATCCATGGGGCGCGGTTGAATTCACGGACGCTGCCGTCCTGGCTCATGGGGTGAATGCCGATCATGCGCCGATGCGCATCGGAGGCGCGCAGGGCATTTCCGATCGCTATAAACTGGTCGCGGATTTCCAGCCCGGTCGCGGGCGGGCGGGTGCGAATCTCGCCGTGCCATTCGCCAGCGAGAATAAAATATACATTATAGGCGCCATAACGCGCGGCGATATAGCGGGTATAACGTTCGCGGGCCTCCTGGTTCGGAAAGCGGCCCCAAGCATACGGTTCGTTCGCTCCTCCGGCGACTTTTCGGCCCCACGCGAGGGCAAGCCCCATGATAATGTCGCGGGAATTCGCCAGCGCCACGCGTCGATCGATCGCCTGCCAATAGGAGGGATTTAGTTTCCCGCCCGCTAGCGGCGTGAACGGCGCGCCACCGGCGTTCCCATCGCCGGTCTCGCTGAGGAGCATCGTGTGGATCACATTGAAACCCTGTTCCGAGCGTCGCGCGAGATACTGACCGACAGTTGCCTCATTGTGGTTTTCCGCCGGCACATCGGTTACAAACGACCAGGCAGTGTCACCCATGAACCACATCGGCTCGCCGTTTTGATACTGGAAATGGTGGGGAGCCCCCGTCATCGGCTGCAGACTGCCGCGGCGGGTGGACGGATGACAGGTGAAAGCGCCTGCCTTGCCGTTGAGGCCGGGGTCCTTGCTGGAGAGGGTCCAGCGCCATTCGCCCACTTGATCCAGCGCGACGCGCAGCCGCCAGGTGGATCCGCCATCCCAGAAGAGTGGCAACGCGCGCACGGAACCGTCCGGTGTGGTCAGCGTGGCCTCGGCGCTGCAATCGAGATACGGATTCGCATAACTGCCGGCGGCGGTAAAGCTGATCTCGTGGCGAGCGAAACGCTCGACGGGGGTGGAACGTTGCGCGGCGGAAAGAGTGGGAACACTCGTGGCAAATACTATAGAGAGAAGATGACGAAGCATGATTGAGGGGGGAATAGAGGTACTTGGAAGGGAAGACGCCGGCCGAAGTGCGGCGGAAAACTCGGTGCCAATGGGATTATACCTGGCGTTGCGGCAGCCAGCGTTCGCGCATGAAGATGAACACCATTACCAGCGCAAACGTGAAGAGGCCGGCGAAGAGGAAGAACACAGCGCCGAAACCTCCGGACTCCTGCGTGAGGGTGCCAATTCGATCCACCAGAAACGCAGCCACGATCGTCTCGGCAAAGCCGACGAATCCCACCACGGTCCCGACGCGACCGCGGGCGACGTCCTGCTTGAACGCCTGTTGGTTGGCGAGCCAGGCTCCGAGGCCAAAGACATAGAGACAAAGTACGGCGACGGCGACATTGATGGAAGGCGCGCGGGTGAGCCCTAGCATTGCCATCATGCAGAGATAGGACACGACGATCACGATGCGGCGTGCTCCGAGCAGTGACCAGCCGCGGCTCACGAGTGACATCACCACGGCGCCGCCTATCCACATGCCAAGATCCTGGCAGAACGAGATCAGGACAAGTCGATCGCCCAGCGCCTGATTATAGGGTACATCCCACGCTTGGGTCAGATAGCTGGGCAGCCACTGAGTCATGAAATATAAACCCGGGATGATGCCCATACCGACGAGTACGACGCCCCAGAAAGCAGGACGGCGAAGGATCAGCGCCGCGCTGTCGCTGCCATCCGTCGAGGCGATGGCGGCTGCAGTCCATCCGGGCGCATTCTGCTCGGGATTGCGAAACACCAGCAGCCACGGGATCAGCCAGAGCAGGCCGAGTCCACCGGTCAGGAAAAACGCCCACCGCCAATGGTGCATGGTTGCAACATAAATGACGAACTTTGGCGCGATGAGGGTGGCGATGACCGCACCGGAATAGAAGATGCCGTTGGCGAGCACGCGTTCCTTCGCCGGAAAAATCCGCGCGATCAGGAGCAGGCAAATCGGAAAATTGCCGGCTTCGAAAACACCGAGCGCCGCGCGGAGCCAGAGAAGGGTGTTGTAGTCGCGGGCGAAGCCGACGAGCAGATTGCACGCGGACCACCCGAGTACGAAAATGGGGAAAACGAGACGGAAGTTCTTAACGCGATCCACCAGCGGCCCGATGAACAGATGCGCCGCCGCATAGGTATAAATAAAGGTGGCCAGCAATCTGCCACGCTGCGCGTTATCGAGACCGAACTCGGCGCAGATCGGATCGGCGGCGTTGCTGAGCGTCTGGCGATCGAGGTAGTTAAGAAACGTGGCGAGGAACAGGGTCCCGAGGACGAACCACCGCCAGTGGCGCTGGAAGAATGAAGGTGCGATCCGCTGAGTTCCTTCGGGTCTGGCGAGGCGGGTTGGCGAGTCAGGGTTCATGACGCGAGCAGGAGTTCGCGGACGCGTTGGAACCCGCATTCGCCACTGGTGAGCACAGGGACGCCAAACTCCCGCATCGGATCCGGATGCTCCAAGGCAAAGACGCTCATGGAGAGTTGGGCCAGCACCACGGTGTCGATGGACCCGTGCTTTTGCGCAGCTCGGATCGCTTGCGCAATCAAGCGATTGTGCCGGACGATCTCTCCCTTTCCGAGAAGATCGAAGGCGGCTTCGACCGTCGCGCCGTCAAAGGCCACCTCGCGCTTGAGTCGCGCGGCCGTTTCGCGCAGGAGCGCCTGGGTGGACATCACGGTTGGACCGTGTGTAGCGATAACAAGGATACGCCCACCGCGTCCGACGGCTCTTTCCATCATCGCCTCGTCAATCTGCACGACGGGAATGCGTGAGGTGCGCAGCGCCTTCCGAACCTCACCCGCAGCACGATTCATGGTGGAACACGTAATGAGGATGGCATCGACGGGATGAAATGCCACGAGCTCACGCGCAGTATTAACGAAACTCCTGATATTCGCCCGGGGTGGGCACGGTTCGTTGGCGTGGTGAGCCGCCATGAACTTCAGCTGCACGTGGTCGCCGCCGGCATGGACAAGCTTGACGCCTGGCAGGATGGTGCGACCGAACCATGTGCCCCAGAGGCTGACCCACGTTGACCCGTTGACGAGACCGAGCGATTTCCCTGTCAGCTTGCGATCACCTACTTCGGGAGCGAGGGAAGGCGTCCCGGTGAGGCGCATGTACTCGCTGAAGAGACGGACAGGATCGGGGAGACGCTTGTGACGGGGGATCGGAGAAAGAGAACTCATTAGATCGAGTTAAAGAAGGAATTGAGGGAAGCGGGAGGGCTCCAGTCCCCTGCTCAAATGGGGATGATGTCCCTCGCGTTTCATGCGGCCGAGGCTCGGCGTTTGCGTTGCGTGAGCGCTCGGGCGCGAGCGGCGAGAGCGCGCGGCGTAAGCTCGTAGTGGCGCAGGAGGTCCTGAAGTGGAGCCGCCTCGAACACCGTGTCGCCCAAACCCATGGCATCGACATGAACGGGATAATCGCGCGCCGTCACTTCGGCGACGGCTCCGCCAAGCCCGCCGTAGATGCGGTGGTTTTCAATCGTCACCAACGCACCTGTCTGTCGCGCAAGTTTACCGATCAGTTCCTCATCGATCGGTTTGATTGACGGCATATGTGCCACGGCCGCGGAGATGCCTTCGCGGTCGAGCAGTTCCGCGGCGCCGAGCGCGACGGCCGTCATGAAGCCCGTGCCGATCAGCGCGACATCGCTGCCTTCGCGCAACAGGTGTCCGCGACCGAAGGCGAATTCGTGTCCGTCCGCGAAGAGTTCGGGCGCGTTGACCTTGGAAACGCGGAAGTAGATCGGCCCCGGCGTTGCCATGATGGTATGCATCATCGCGCGCAGCTCGCGGTTGTCGCCGGGATCACAAACCTTCACGTGCGGGAGCGAGCGCATCACCGCGAGATCCTCGGCGCAATTGTGCGAAGGGCCGCACTCGGTGGCGGTCATTCCGCAGTAGGAGCCTGCGATCTTCACATCGAGTTTGGGATACGCTATATTAACGTAGACTTGGTCGAGCGCTTTGCGCGCGGCGAAGGCCGCGAACGTGGAGGGAAATGTCACGTAGCCCTGCGCGGCAAGGCCGGCTGCCAGCCCAAACAGATTGGCCTCGGCGATGCCGGTCTGAATAAAGCGGGCGGGATACTTTTGTTTAAAGAGAACCGTGCGCGAGGACGTGTTGAGGTCAGCGTCGAGCACGAGCAACTGCGGGTGGAGGGCCCCGAGTTCAACGAGCGTTTCGCCAAAGATTTCACGCAACGGTTTTTTGGCGTAAGCGAGTTTCATGTCAGATCGAGATAGAGGGAGCTGAGGATAACGGTCAGCGGTTGAGTGTGTCCGGCTGCTGTTGCCATCCTTCAACGGGTCGGTTTCATTTCAAATCGGCGGTAACGACGGCTTCGAGTCCCCCGTCCTGCGGGGCGACGAGCTGGCGGGAGAACTTTTCGTTGCGCCCGTAGGTGCGGTTGAGATCAGCGAGAAAGGCCTTCGCCTGGACCGGGGAAGGAGCGTGCGTGTGCCATTGATAATTGAACTCCGCTTCCGGCAGGCCCCGGCCTTTTACGGTGTGCGCAATGACGGCAATCGGGCGTCCGTTCATTTCAAGGTATTTGGCGCGATGGAAGGCGAGGCAGATTTCCGCGAGGTCGTGGCCGTCGATCTCGATCACGGTCCAGCCGAACGCAGCAAACTTGTCGCGTAGGGGATCAATCGCCATGAGATCGGACATCTTTCCCTTCGCCATGACCTTGTTGTAGTCGACGATTGTGATCAGATTATCGAGTCGATACTGCGCGGCCGACATCGCGGCCTCCCAGATCTGACCCTCGTTGCACTCGCCGTCTCCAATCAGGCAATACACGCGGGAGGCGAAATTGTCCGCCAGGCGAAGTCCGAGAGCGATTCCGGCAGCGTAGGAGAGTCCGGTGCCGAGTGAACCGCCGGAGTATTCGATGCCGGGGCACTGCCCGCGCTGGGTGTGGCCGTCGAGCCCATCGAGCCGGCAATAGGTGAAAAGCCGTTCGACCGGGATGAATCCGCTCAACGCCAGCGTCGCGTACAGGGCGGGCGACGCGTGCGCCTTGGAAAGGATGAACCGGTCCCGCCGCGGATCGTCAGGTTTTTTCGGATCGATGCGCAGGATGCCACTGTAGAGACAGGCAAGGAGTTCGACCTCGGAGAACGAACCGCCGATGTGACCCCAACCCGCAGCGGTGATGAGTTCGAGACAAAGCCGGCGAACACCGAATGCCTTGTCGGCGATCACGCGCTGTTGGCCGGGAGAAAGATGTTTCATGCGATCGAACGAGGGAAATTGAAGGCGCTGGACGAGGGCACAACCGGGAGGTCGTTCAATCGCTTGAATGCTCGCCCATCGCGGGTCGGAAACCTAAAATGTCAGCGTGTAGCCGAGACGGTAATTGGTGGGGTTTGTGATCGCGATGCTTTGGTCGAACGAGCTCGGCTGCGGGTCCCGGACGTCGAAGATATTTTCAATCCGCAGCCTGATATCTGCCCGACCCCAGCGGTAGCCGAAGATCAAGTTGTGCCGTTCGCCCCCGTCGATTTCCCAATACGTGCGTGAATTGAGCCGGCTCTTGCCCCAGCGGCTGTAGTTATAAGCAGTCGAGAAACCCTTGAGCCAACCGGTGCGCCAGCGATAGTTTACCAGAGCCCCGGCGGTGTCGTAGGGAATGGCCTCGGCCCGCCTGCCATTCGCCAGCGTCGTGTCCACTTTGCCATAGCTAACAATGGCCTCGAGTCCGTTCCAGATCTTGAAATTCACGTCCATTTCGAAGCCCTTGCTGGTGCGGGTGCCCACGGGCGCCTGATAGTTTTGGTCAGGTCGACCGGTGATGGTGCCGGGATTGTCATCGCGGATCGTGACAAGATAGTTTGTCTCCTCGTTATTGAAAACGGATGCGGTGGCGACAATCCGGCTGCGATTGAGATCGAGCTTGATTCCGAATTCGTTGGCTTTGGCAACACGATCGGGGAATTTTTCGCCGAAGGTGGCGAGCCGCTGGTCGATCGTGAATACCGGGGTGTAGGTTTGATTGAAATTAGCGAACGCCATCGCTTCGCCGAACTCCCCTTGGTAGAATTTTACCAGACCGGAGATTCCTGGTTTCCTGCTCGTCTTCGCTTGAAGCGTACGGGTCGGAACGCCTTGTTGCACGTAGTCCCACCGGCCCTGATTGGACTGAACTCGCTGAATGCGGCCGCCGGCGACAAGAATGACACGGTTCTTGAGGACTCCCATGCGCTGCATGAAGCCAACCCCATAGGTTTCGTTGTCGGTCAGCGTGCGTTGAAGCGACGGAGCATTGGTGTCACGAATCACGTCCTCGCGTGAAATGTCGTAGATGACGCGATCAATGGGATAGGTGAAGACGCGGCCGAGATTGCCGGTGGTTTCGAAGCCGTATGCCCGGAGCAGGGCGCCGTTGTTGACGACGTAATTGGAGTTGTCGCTATCGATATGGCCGACGCTATAGGTTCCGGCGACGAGGGTTTGGTGCCGTACAAAACCGGTCGTGTAGGTGAAGTTGAGATCAAGCCCGTAGTTGTGGTCACGGCGCGAGACGGGACGATGGTCATATTGGAATCGCTCGCGATAGATTGAAGCGATCCGGCCTTGAACGGTGGCAATGTTGGTGAACCGGTTGTCGAGGCCGGTGTTCAGAAGGTTTCCCTGGGCATCGAGGTATTTATTGTCGGGAGTTGCGCGCACACGGCTGGCATCGCTCAGCTGATTGCGGTAGCGGCCGATGAGACGCGCATCGAGGGAAATGGGGCCGAATTTGAAGCTTTTGCTGCTGCCGAGTTCATAAGTATCTGTGTTCACCTTGCTATAGGCATGGATTAGATTCTGGCCGGCGCCGCCCGAGAGAACCGTCTCATCATAGAGCGGCACACCGGTGGGGCCGGGCACGCTGGCGCTCACGGGAACACTCGTGGCGAAGCCCGGAACGACATGTTTCGCCCGGCTGGAGGAGTCGCGGACAAAAGCAGTCCAGAGCCAGACCTCGAGGCCGGTCTTGCCGCGATAGAGAATGCTGGAGTTGATGCCGCGGAAACCGAGCCGGGGGTCTCCTGGCCAGTCGATCGGACCGCGGGTATTGGAGACGGCACCGGCAATGCGATAGGAGAAGCGTTTGTCTTTGTCGATAAACTGGGATGTATCGATTTCGCCGCGCCAGAATCCCCATGACCCGGCCATGGCGGAAAGTTTGGTGAACGCGCGGGCACGAGGACGCTTGCTGACAATATTCACGACGCCGCCGGGCATATGCGTGCCGTAAAGAATGCCGTTGGGCCCTTTGACAACTTCAATGCGCTCGACAAAGGAGTAGTCAAAGCCGCCCGCACCAGTGAAGAGCGAGTCATCAACGCCATCGCGCGACGCCGTGCTCCCGGTGTAACCGCGAAGCGAAAAGTCGTTGTTCTCCTGATTCCCGGTGCCGGCGTTGCCATGATGCATGCCGCTGATGAGGTTGAAGGTTTCCTCGATGCCGACGGCGAGGGTGTCTTCGATCAGCCTCTCGTTGATTACAATGGCTGAAACAGGAATCTCGGTGTTCTTCGTGGCGATGCGCGATACCGTCATCGAGGAACTGGTCGCGTAGCCGCTGCCGGTCTCTTCCCTCACTTCAAAGGCTGAAAGCTGCAGCGCTTCCGCGTCGCGAGCGGGCGTGCCGGGTTGGTTTGGCGAGGCCGTGCCGGCGGCCACTGCGGCTGCGGCGTTGCGGGCTTCCACGCTGGTGGGCGTCTTTCCGGCAGTCGATGGAGCGGGGGTCGTTTGACTATATCCAGGGGCGGACAGGACAATCAGCGGCAGGCAGATCCGCAGGGGCAGGGAGATGTTCATAGGTGGATTTTCTTCGATCAAGCCGCGAACCTCGTGAACGAGAGAACGATGCCGGAGGGAAAAGGTTGGGGTGGGTGGTGATGGGGAAGGAGTGCCGGGGGACGCCACTCACGACCTCATCCCTAGGACCAGGGCTTGACCCTGAGCAATGGCGCGTTCATGCAATGGATTGAACGATGCCCGCCCCCACGAAGGCTCCGACCATGCTTGCAGTAGGCCGCGCGGCCGGCTGCCACTCGAGCACCGTTTCACTTGCACTGCGTAATGATCCGAGGATATCCGCGGAGACACGTGGGCGGGTGCAGGCGGCTGCGGCGCAATTGGGCTATAGAGTTAATCCTCTGATATCAGCATGGGGGGCGACCCGGCGGGCGGGCAGGCCGGTGGAACAACGCGTGGCGGCGGCGTATCTTACCTGCCATCCGGGAGATTTCCGGTGGAAGGCCGATCAACATTTTAGAAGTATCTTCGAAGGCGCGCATGAACGGGCGGAGCGATATGGTTTTTCGCTGACGGAGTTCCGGATCAGTGATTACGCGCGTGACCTTGCCCGTCTCAACCAGGTGCTGGTGACGCGGAATGTGCGGGCGGTGATGGTTGGTCCAACCTTGGAGCATCACACCCTGGCCGGGCTCGAATGGGAGCGGTTTTCGCTCGTGACGATAGGCTATGGCTTGACGGCTCCGGCGCTGCACCGCGTGACCGAAGATCATCATTTGGGAATGAAGCTGGCCTTTGAAGCCTGTCTGGCGAAAGGGCACCGGCGGATCGGGCTGGCGCTGGTTCGGCAACATAACGCGATGCGCCGGGAACGATGGATCGGAGCCTATTTATATGAGCAGAACCAGCACCTCACGGAAAGCGAGCGATTGCCGGTATATATAGCCAGCACGGGGACGCCGATTGCCGAGGCGGGCGGGTGGCTGCGTCACCATAAGCCGGAGATTATCCTGGCTGATGATCCGGCCGCCTGGCGCAGCGCGGGCGTGCCGACGCTGGGGTTCGCGCTTTCGGCTGCTCACAGTCATCGCGGCGTGCACGAAAACAACCGGGGGATTGGAGCCTGCGCGGCGGATCTTCTGGTGGGATTCGTTTTGCGCAATGAACGAGGCCTCCCGGCCGGACGACAGACGGTCATGGTTGAGCCGTCGCTGGACGAAGCGGGATGATCCGCCCTCGGGGCCTCCGAAAGCTAATCTATCACGTCTCCGATTCAAGTTTCACCAGTTGTGATACGACGGACCGGGCTCATATCCGCCTATTTCCAACTCTCCGGCACAGCGGAGCGAGCCTATCGGGTTGTCGCCGGGACACATTGCGCAAACACACTCTGATTTGTCATCGCGAGCCCGAGAAATGAGGGCGTGGCGATCCATCTGGATGGATTGCTTCGTCGCTGCGCTCCAGCTCTCGCAATGAAAAGGTAGGCGTACACAGCGTGTAGAGCGTTCACTCCAGACTGTTAAATACGCTGGTTAGCGCTTTGAACGAATCTATATATCGATAATAAATGATCGACGCTTTCGCAGACCGTCGCGCTCTGCGCATGGCCACGCAGGCGGTGCACCACGCGGAGAACGGCAAAAGGGCTTTAACGGCGTGGCGATCCTGAGCCGTGCTGGCATCGCACCCACCCGGCGCACGCGCGGGCTGACCGCGGATCCGGCGGATAGCCATAGCCGCTATATTGAAGCAGACATGGGCGGCATCGTTATTGCGTCGCTCTACGCGCCGAACGGCAATCCATTGGGCACCGCCAAATTCGACTATAAGCTTCGTTGGATCGAGCGGCTTCGGCTGCACGCGCAAGAGCTCCTCGCCGGGGGAAAGTGTGAGCCGATTCGTCGCCGTTGCCCAACCGGAGAGTCCAATCAATATAGCCGGTGCCGGCACGCGTTCCGCGTTTCTCAATTTCCCAATTTCCCAATTTTCCGCTTTCCCTCTTTTCCTCTTTTCCGCTTTTCCGCTCTTCACGCCTTCACTCGCGTGCGCTTGCCGGTCTTCGCGGCCTCGTAGATCGCATCGACGATCAACATGTCGCGCCGCCCCATCGCACCTCCGACGATCGACTCGCGCTGCTCGCGTACGCAACGGGCAAAGTCGTCCATCTGCAGCGCCTGCTGGCTCTCGATCTGCCTCACCTCCAGCGGTCCCTTGCTCGTCACCGCCTTGATGCCCCGATACGAATGCGCCGGCTCGAGCGCGATCCAGCCCTTGTCGCCGTCAGCGCGGAACCTGCCGATACCGGCGGCGTAGGTCGTCATGAGCTCGGCCTTCGCTCCGTTTGAAAACTCTAGGGTGTAGTCGAGCCCTTCCTCGACGTCGGCAAAGATCTCGGGGCGGGTCTTCGGGTGCTCCTTCGCGGTGACGGCCACGCATGTCGCATCGCCGGCCGCCATGCACGCCGCCTGCACCGAATAGATGCCCATGTCCATCAGCGGGCCGCCGCCCGACAGCTTGTAGTCCGCGCGCCAGACTTTGCGCTGCATTCGAAATCCGTTCCCGCCGGACATCTTCATGAACACGCCGAAATCCTTGTCCCTCGCGAGCCGCTTCAGCTCCTGCGTATTGGGCTCGAAGTGGAGGCGGTAACCGATCGACAGCCGCACGTTCGCAGCCTTGCACGCCGCGATCATCGTGTCGCACTCGGCCGCGTTCATCGCCATGGGTTTCTCGCAGATGACGTGCTTGCCGGCCTTGGCCGCGGCAATCGTGTGCGGTGCGTGCAGCGCGTTGGGCGTGACAACATAGACGATGTCGATGTCGGGATTATCCGCCAGCTGCGGCATCGTGTCGTAATGGTAGATGTTCTTTTCCGGGAAGCCGTAGTCTTTCGCCCACTGCGCGCCTTTTTCCTTCGAACCCGTGATCACGCCCGCGAGCTGGCAGTGCTGCGTGTAACATGTCAGCAGGCAGGCCCAATGGCGCTTCCCGCATAACCGCGGCTCACCCACCGCCGTGCTTCGTTCCGGACTTGTTCAACCGGAGTCCTGTGTCGGCTGCTGCGACATAGAACTCTCTGAGTTCGGCCTTTGTCGCCGTTGTCCGTAGTTCCCCTGCAGTATTCCGCGAAATGAGAGATCTTCGTCGAGATCCGGCCAATGGAGACCGAATGGTGACAACTCGATCCGATTTAGCTGCTCCAACGTTCCGACGGCAAGGCGCGGGTTCTCCGCGACCGGAAACTTCACTTCGAGGCCGCTCTCCATCTCAACAATGATGTGGCGCCCGTCTGAAGACGCCTGCTTCGCTGAATCAACCAAGGTGCTCATGCCATTTCCTCACAATGAGTTGTTTGTTCTGTTCCGCAAGATCCTGAGCTTTTCGCAAATCGTGCACTCGTATCCCATTCGACTCCCGCAGTTCGACCAGTGGTTCTACGGCGAAAACGGCTTCACCATCGGAGTACCGCACATGGATGTGAATCGGTTCGTGGTCATTGCTGTAGAAGAAGAATATGAATCCATCTTTTTCGAATACCCTCGGCACCCCGTAGAACGTAGTCGTGTTTCTTAACCGGGTCAACCTTCTCGCTTCTTGCAACGAACATCATAGGAGTGAGCAACGCGGTGGTTGTTTGAGACCTAAAACACATCTTCCGATACTCAGGATGAGCGACCGCGTTGGCTCTGGCGACTCTCAGAGTTCGGCGTACGAAGATGCCGTTAAGCCCGCGCTCAAACGTGACCTGCGCGGTCGGAAGGGGACATGACGCGAATCGCGAATGATTCCTCCGGTGCCTCCTGATTTTGGATAGGCGCAGCGCCTGAATCGCGGGATGTCCGGGATCTGGATTGCACCATGGCCCGCCGACTTCGACGACATTTCGACCGCTCCATTCGCGATTCGCGTCATGACCCCTCGACGCTATTCCAGAGGCAAAAACGCGTTGTGTTGTCGGCGCGGCTGTGGGAAAACCGCGAATGAATACCAACTCCGACATCTGGCAGAAACGTTTCGGCCTGACGACCTGCCCGGCCACGGCGGTCGAATCCGCGATTCCGGCCGCCGCGCTCGGAATCGCCGTGATTTATACTTCGGAGGCCAACCACGATAAAACCCTTCTGATCGTCGAGTCGCGCGCCAGTAGTCTGCGCAGCCAATGCGTGAAACGACTGGCGTCCCCCAAGCTTCCTCCCACCCCGACGCTGACCGTGGCGTTTATCGCTCAAACCTTGAGCGACTCTTCGCCTGAGGCCGTTCACGAAGCCTGCCGCAACCAGGTGCTCCTCACTGCCGAAATGCGCCGCGAACTGCGGCCGGCAATGCGCTGAGGTTCGAGCACCCGCAGATTACGCGGAGGGAGCGGATGATTGAAGTGGTCCCGGGATCCTGCGGCGGATGGAGGTGTGTCTCGGAATCGATCCGTGCCATCCGAGTAAAAAATACCGTGTTTCGTCGTGGGTATAAGTTCAGACTGCACGAGCGAGACCTATATCGAGCAAAGAGTAACGTAATACGTGAAACAATAAAGGCGCCAACCCGCGTGTGATTGCGAGGTGGCGCCTGTAGTTTGACGAAACGGCTCCGCCGTTTCGCACGATTTCAGATCAGACGAGGTCGAAGCGGTCCGCGTTCATGACCTTGGTCCATGCCGCCACGAAGTCGTGGACGAATTTCTCCTGCGCGTCGCTCGCTGCATAGACTTCCGCCAGCGCACGCAGTTGCGAGTTCGAGCCGAATACGAGGTCAGCACGGGTGGCGGTCCACTTCGCGTCCCCCGTGGCCCGATCATGGAGCTCAAACAACTCCTCGGATTGCGAGGTCGCCTTCACCCCATTGCCCATGTCGAGCAGGTTGACGAAGAAGTCGTTCGTAAGTGTCTCCGGCCGATGGGTGAACACCCCGTGCTGGGACTTGCCGTGGTTGGCGTTGAGGACACGCATGCCACCCACGAGCACCGTCATCTCGGGCGCGGTCAGCCCAAGCAACTGGGCCTTGTCGACCAGGAGCAACTCCGTCGGAAGGGTGGAGCTGGCTTTGAGGTAATTGCGGAAACCATCGGCGATGGGCTCGAGCACGGCGAAGGCTTCGACGTCAGTCTGCTCCGGCGAGGCATCCATGCGGCCGGGCGTGAAGGGAACTTCGACGGCGTGTCCCGCCTTCTTCGCAGCCTGTTCGACGGCAGCGCAACCCCCGAGCACGATCAAGTCGGCGAGGGAAACTCTTTTGCCGTCGGAGTGGGCAGCGTTGAACTCAGTTTGGAGTGTTTCGAGAGCCTTGAGCACCTTGGCCAACCGGGCGGGCTGGTTAACCTCCCAGTCCTTTTGCGGGGCGAGGCGGATGCGCGCGCCATTGGCACCGCCACGCTTGTCGGAGCGGCGGAACGTCGAGGCCGAGCCCCAGGCGGTCGAGACGAGTTCCGCGAGGGAGAGCCCCGACGCGAGGATCCGGGCCTTGAGACCCGCGATGTCCGTGGCGTCAACCAGTGGGTGATCGACCGACGGAATCGGATCCTGCCAGATGAGGTCCTCGGCGGGTACTTCCGAACCCAGGTAGAGGACTTTCGGGCCCATGTCGCGATGAGTGAGCTTGAACCAGGCGCGGGCAAACGCGTCGGCGAATTGATCCGGGTTTGCCAGGAAGCGGCGTGAAATCTTCTCGTACGAAGGATCGAGGCGCAGGGCGACGTCGGTAGTGAGCATCGTCGGCCGGTGTTTCTTCGCCGGATCATACGCGTCTGGAATCGTGGGCTCGGCGTCTTTCGCGACCCACTGGTTCGCGCCGGCCGGGCTCTTGACGAGTTCCCATTCGTAACGAAACAGATTTTCGAAGAAGTTGTTGCTCCACTTGGTCGGCGTCGTGGTCCAGATGACCTCGATCCCGCTGGTGATGGTGTCGGCACCCTTGCCACTCCCGTAGCTGTTGCTCCAGCCCAAGCCCTGCTCGGCGATGCCGGCGGCTTCGGGGTCGCGTCCCACATGCTCCGCCGAGGCGGCGCCATGGGTTTTGCCGAAGGAGTGACCGCCGGCGATCAGGGCAACGGTCTCCTCGTCATTCATGGCCATGCGCGCGAAGGTTTCGCGGATGTCGCGAGCCGAGGCGACCGGGTCGGGGTTTCCGTTGGGGCCCTCGGGATTAACGTAGATCAGCCCCATTTGCACCGCGGCGAGCGGGGTCTCGAGTTCGCGTTCACCGGTGTAGCGCTTGTCGCCCAGCCACGTGTCCTCGGCGCCCCAGTAAACATCCTCCTCCGGTTCCCACACATCCGCGCGACCGCCACCGAAGCCAAAGGTCTTGAAATCCATCGACTCGAGCGCGCAGTTGCCAGCGAGGACCAGGAGGTCGGCCCAGGAGATCTTCCTGCCGTATTTTTGTTTGATCGGCCACAGGAGGCGGCGCGCCTTGTCGAGATTGGCGTTGTCCGGCCAGCTGTTGAGCGGCGCAAAACGCTGCTGCCCAGCGCCAGCGCCGCCGCGGCCATCACCAGTGCGGTAAGTGCCCGCGCTGTGCCAAGCCATGCGGATAAGGAAGGGCCCGTAGTGCCCGAAGTCCGCCGGCCACCAATCCTGCGAGTTCGTCATCAGCGCGGTGAGGTCCTGCTTCACCGCCTGCAGATCGAGCGACTTGAACTCCTTGGCGTAATCGAAGTCCGTGCCCATGGGATCGGACACGTCGGCGTTCTGATGGAGCACTTTGAGGTTCAGCTGATTCGGCCACCAATCACGGTTCGTCCGGCCTCCGGCGGTGGTGAGCGTCGGTTTCGGGGTGCCGCTGTGCGGATGAGGAAAAGGGCATTTTCCGCCGGTGGCTAAAGTGGAGGTGTCCATGTTCTTTTAAATCGTAGGTTGTTGTTTGAAGATGAGTTGTCCGATTGGAACGACGGCGACCCATTCACAAGGGAGACGCTCACGATGGAGCTATCCCCCTCCGGAGCAAAAAATATCGGGAAATTTCCCAACGGAATATTCCCGCTCCCGAGACTGCAAGCATCGGAACGGGAAGAAAACACCTCCGCGGTGTTACCCGCCAAGCCGTCGTTCGTGATTCGGTTATTTACCTCGCCCCGGGGCGAACGCGGGGCTCGGGAGCAACGGGGAGTGGGAGATAATCGCGTTCGATGATCATCCACGCGTGAAGGGCGGCGCTGAGCTCCTGCTGAATGGCGGTACAGGCACTCCCGAGGCCTCCAGTCAGGCGGGCGCCAGGTCTTCGCCACTGCTGAGTTCGACGGCACTGGAGTGGGGCTTGACGCGGCCCGGCCATCGCACCAGCAGCGGAACATTAATCCGAATTCATAGAGTGTGCCTTTGTCGCGGAACTGGGCGGCGCCGTAATCCCCCATGAATACGACCAACGTGTTCCCGCGAGGCCTCGCTGTTCCAGCTCCGCCATGACTTCACCAAAGAATACATCGAAGTGAGCGATCTCGTTATAGTAACAAGCGAAGTCCTCACGCACGCCGGATGTATCAGGATGATGCGCGGGAAGCTTCAGCTTGGACGGATCATGCTTTACCAGTCCGGGCGTGGTGAGAGGACGATGCGGGTCGCTGGAACAGAGCTGGAGAAAGAAAGGCTTTCCCGCCGGCTTGCGTTCAAGAAACTCCCGAAACTGACCCAGAGCCGTCGCGTTATCCGGCGTTTGATTCACGTAATCAAGCCCCGCCCGCTGTTCCCTTCAGCGAAACGCCCTTTGTCGCCCGCGTGCACCGGCAACGCGCCGACGGCTCTTCGGAAACGGTGGCACTGATCACTTTTTGCTGTGGGGTTCAAAACAGTCAGCGAGGCCAAGGAGGTCGGACGGATTGGTGACGCACATCTTGGTAAGCTCGCTCTCGCTGACTCCGGCCAGGCGAAGGAATTTAAAGATGTACGCCCAGCATTCATCCCAAGACGGGTTCTCCACCTGCCCGGCGTCCGTCGCCAGGACGGTGGAGTCAGCCCCGAGCGCTTGGATCGCCCGTAAGTTGGTTTCGAGGTTGTCCGCGTAGCGACCACCGCCAATAGGTTGGGCGTAGCAACGCTCGAAATAGACCGGGAAATTTCGGAGGAGCAGGCGCTGCGCCTCGATGTCCATGCCGACGACTTGATGCTCGGGATGCGTCACCACGATCTTGCGCACTCCGCACGCCGAGGCGGCGGCGACCGCGACCGGAATTTCGTCGGCACTGAGATGCCCTGTGGCCAGGATCGCATCGGCGGCGGCGATGTGCGCGAAGATGGCCTCGGCTGCGGCGACGACACGTCCGCCGCGCACGGTCACAATGCCATCGCTGTGGCCCTCTTTGCGTCGGTGGTTTTCGGCGTGGATTGTGGGCAACCACACGATCCGAGCGCCCTGCTTGAGGGCGCTTTCAACGACGGCCGGATCGAGGCCACCCTGCGGAAGATTCAGGACGATCGCGCCCATGACCTTCACGCCGGGCGTAGCCAGCTCCGCCTGCCGGGCGCGCTCCATGGTCGGCACATGATGGGATTTGAGCACGACGGCCTTTGCGCCTGCCGAGCGGGCGAGTTGCGCGACCTCGGCATCGGTATGGCGCCGCGGGCGGACGTCGGGCGCAGTGTGGACGTGCATCTCTACGAGACCGGGAAACTTCATGGTGAGGAGGAGCTGAGGGTTTTTAGATGGGCGACGGCGTTGGCGATAAAATCCGGGCCGCCGAAGCTTCCCGACTTGAGCACAATCAACAGGTCGCGCCCGAGCGCCAACCCGGAAGGCAAACCGGGCGCGATCTCTGCGAGCACGAGGTTTCCACGAATGCCGAGCCGGCGGCAAACGGTGCCGCTGGTATCGCCGCCCGCGACCACGAGGCGCTTCAAGCCCGTGGCGTCTACGAGGGCGTGCGCAACCTCGGCGAGCGCAGCCGACACGACTTTGCTCGCGGCCAGTGGGTCGAGACCGTGGCGTTCGCCGGCCGCTTTCGTCGCGCTCACGATGCCGTCCTCCTGGCCTGCCATGACGAGAGTATCCCGGCCGGCGCGAAGGGGTGTCAGCGCGGCCTGCGTCGCTCGCTCAATTTCGGTGCGACGCGTGGCCTCATTGAAAACCAACCGGGAATCGAGCACGATGGCCGGCGTGCCTGATGCGATCAGAGCGGAAGTCTGGGCCCTCGTCTGAGGAGTAAGACTGCCGGAGACGATAAGCACACCATTTGGATCGGAAAAACTCCGGCCGGCTAAAAGATCGCGCGCCACTCGGTGGGGCCAAAACTTTGGCAACTCCTCGGCCAAGGCAGAGCTGCCGGCGAGAAACGGAAAATCATGGACGACTGCGGCAAGCGCAGTGAGGTCCGCCTGTTCTACGGCATCCACGATGCAGTAGTCGCATTCGGCGCGCCGGGTGGTGAGGGTGGCGCGCAGCGCGGCGGTGCCGGCCCGTACTTCTTCAAGGGTAACCAAGCCTACCCGACGGTGGGTTTGTGCCCCCAAAATTTTGACCAGGTTCGATTCGCGGGTGGGATGCACCGGATCGTTTACAAAAGGAGAATCTTCGAGCCGGCGGCCGTTGACGGTGTGGACGCCATGGCTAGTTTGGCGTCCGTTTTTGGGGAACGCGAGGCTCACCACGCAGAACTCGCCGTCCGCGGCGTCGAGCATCGCGTCGAACTCGGCCCCGATGTTGCCGCGGAAGACCGAGCAGGTTTTCTTGTGCAGCATGGTGCAGCCGAGCGCGACGAGTTGGCGGGTCGCGGCGAAAACTTTATCATAGGCCAAGGCGCGTGGGTCGAGACGGCTGTCGGTATCGATGACGACGATCTCGGCACGCGGGTCGATGAGGGTGTCGCCGTCCTGCCACGTCGCAATTTGGGTCACATAGCCGTGCTTGACGAACATCACGCCGATGTCGTTGGCCCCTGTCGTATCGTCTGCGACCACGCCGATCATGAAAATTTATGCCGGACGCAAGCGGGCGCAGATGGCGTCGGCCACTTGGTCGGTGGTGGCAGAACCACCAAGGTCGGGCGTGAGTACCTCGCCGGCGAGCACGACCTCGCGGGCGGCATGTTCTACGCGCGCAGCTTCGGTCGGCAGGCCGACGTGGCGCAGGAGCAATGCGCCGGACAGGATGAGAGCAATGGGATTGGCGATGCCCCGACCGGCGATGTCGGGCGCCGCGCCGTGCGAGGCTTCAAAGACTGCGGCTTCCGGGCCGATGTTGGCGCCGGGGGCGAGGCCGAGGCTGCCGATGAGGCCGGCGCCGAGGTCACTGAAAATATCGCCGTATTGGTTGGACGTGACGACAACGTCGAAACGGGTGGGGTTCTTGACGACGTGGTAGCAGGCGGCGTCGATCATGCAGTCATCGAAGGCGATATCCGGGAACTGTGCGGCAACTTCCCGGCAGCAACGGAGAAAAAGGCCGTCGGTGTAGTTGAGGACATTGGCCTTGTGAACGCAGGTGACGCGCTTGCGTCCGTTCTGGCGGGCGAATTCGAAACTGTAACGCGCCACGCGCTCGGAGGCCGCGCGGGTGGTGAGTTTAATCGCCTCGGCGGCATAGTCGCCGATCTGGTGTTCCCAGCCGATGTAAATATCCTCGGTGATCTCGCGCATAATAACCATATCGAGCGAGGCGTGGCGGCCGGACAGCGCGCCCATCCCGAGGATCGGGCGAGGATTGACGAAGAGTGCGAGCTCGCGGCGGATGGCGTTGTTGAGCGACGGGTAGGTGTGCTCGCTGCCATCGCGATGCACGCAGGTGAGCCGGCCCTGAAGTTTGTCCACGATGAGCGGCCCCTTGAGGGTTACGCGCACGGCCTTCAGCGCCTCGACGGTTTCCTGGGGGAGCGGATGGCCGTGCAACGCGAGGGCTTCGTTGGCGATGGGAATGTCAACCCATGTGAACGAACGGCCCGTGGCGGTGAGCACGCGCTGGGTGGCGGCCGTGATTTCCGGGCCGATGCCATTGCCTTTCAGAATACCGATATGCATTGGGTTTCAGGAAGCGTTGAGCAGCGGAAGAAGGAACGCGGCCGAGCGCCGGGCGGCGGAGAGCACGTCAGGCTCCTGTTTGATCTCGACGGTAATGGCGCGGTCATAGCCGATGGCGCGGAGCGCGCGGGTGATCGCGACGAAATCCAGACTGCCGTCGCCGGGCGCTCGACGCACGGTGTCCGCGAAGTGGATGTGCATAAGGACCTCACGGGCGGCACCGAGACTGGCGGAGATGTCCTCGCGTTCGTGGTCCATATGAAACACGTCGAGCATCAGTTTGAGATTGGGAAGGGCGAGGTCTCGGAGCCATGCCAGCGACTCGGCGGTGGTGTTGAGGTTGTTGATGATGGTGCGGTTTTGCGGCTCCAGCGTGACGACGACCCCGCGTGCTTCCGCGTGCGCACATATGTCGGTGAACGCAGCGCGCATCCAGTCGCGACTGGTTTGGGCAGCGTCACCCGCGGCGAGATCACCGCGAAGTTTCCCAATATTGACCTGTGTGCCGAGGCGCGCGGCGAGATCGACGATGGCGTTGGCGCGGGCGACGGCGGCTCGTCGCACGGAGGCGGCGGGATCGGTGAACGTCAGTGTGTGGTCGAGCACGACGGGACCGGTGCCGAGCGCGGCGACGACGAGGCCGCTCCGCTGCACGGCGGCGATCCACGCGGACGAGTCGAAGGCCTCCGGATCGCCGACAAACGGCTCGACGGCTGCGTAGCCGGCGTCACGGAGCGCGGGGAGAATCTCCCCGGGCGCGCCTTTGGCGCCCAGGATGGCCGCGCGGACTTCGGGGGTAGCGATCGGGTAGGATAGTTTCATGCGACTGGCTTGGGTAGGCGGGCGAGAAGAGCGCGGATGCTCACCTCGGGACTGGTAAGGACCGGTTTGGCGTAGGCGGGTGCGCCCGTGAGGGCGCGCGCCATGGAAATCTGCGCGAGGACGATCACGTCGCAGGCGGGAAGGAGCGCGACGATCTGTTCACGCACCATGGCGTCGTGACGCACTTCATCACCGGCCTTGAGGGCGGAGAACGCCTCCGGCACCACGCGCACGGCGACTTCGATCGTGCGGCCGGCTTCGGCGGCGTAGTCGCGGAGCAGATTGGCGGTGGTGGGTCCGGCGGCCTCAACGGTGGCGACCACCCCGATGCGCGCGCCGTGTTCGAGCGCGTGTCGCAACATCGCCTCGTCGACGCTCACTACCGGAATGGCGAAGTGGCTTTGCACCGCCGGCACGGCGGGGGAATACGCCGAGCACGTCAATAACACCCCGGTCGCCCCGGAGGCGGCGGCTCGCTCCACGAGCCGTTCGAGCTCGCCCACAGTCGCGGGGGTGAGACCGGAGCGGTTTACGAGCGGCAGCAAGCCCTCGTCGAGAAAGTGAAGCAAGGTCACGTCCGGTGCATGGCGGCGAAATGCCGCGACCATGGGCTGCACGGCGGCGAGGGTTGCATGCACGAGCCCGATCACGGGAACCGAAGCCTGGAGATTTGAAGCGGCCGACATTGCGTAGGTTGACCAACGATAATACTGTATCCAGTATTCAGGATGGCGCGGATTGAACTGCAAGCCTGTTTTCCGCGGGCGGCGCGCAGGCAGGAGCCCGTGACTAAGCCAGAATCTCGACCGTGCGCTGTCTGGCCGAGCGATAGCATGCATCGACCGCACGTTCGATGCTGAGGTAGTCGCGGCCGTCGGTTTCGAAGGGCGAGCCCGCCCGGAGGCACTCGATAAAATGCCGCTGGGCGGCGATCGCGCTGCCGCCGCGATAACCCGGCGGCAGGTCGTAGAGGTGGCGTTCCTCGCGCGCGCCCCGCCGTTGGATAAAAATCCCGCCCTCTTCGTCGAGCCGGAGATTGCCGTGCTCGCCCTCGATGAAGGCGTGCCCGTTAACGGGAGGCCGAACCTTTTCAGTGCAGGCCGTGCGGTCGGCGTCGAAGACCGCGGTCACACCGTTTGCGAATTCCAGGGTAATCAGCGCGGCGTCCTCCCCGCGGATGCGGGGATTGCGCCGGCGGAGGGTGGCGTGCAGCGACACGATGGGACCGAGGAGAAAGCTCATCGTGTCAAAATAGTGGCCACCCACCTCCAGAACCAAAAAACGTTCCATCTCGCGGAAGAATGGTTGGAGGGGATAGGGCTCATTGCCCGACCCGTCGCCCGGCCGAAGCACAAAGCGCGCATGGTGCGGCGCCCCGATGGCGCCCGCATCGATCAGCCCCTTCAGCTCGCGATACCAGCCCTGCCACCGCCAGTTGTCGTTCGCCATCAGCCGCACGGCGTGGGCCTCGCACGCGGCGACGAGTTCCTCCGATTGCTCGATGTGCGGTGCCAGCGGCTTCTGACACAAGATCGGCAACCCGCGCGCCGCGGCGACCCGGGCCAGCGGAAGATGCGTTTCGACGGAGGTGCAGATATCGATGAAATCCGGACGCGTGTTCTCCAGTAACATCGCGAAATCATCCCCCGCCGCTTCAAGGGCGAACTCCGCCTGGACCGCTTTCGCGCGATCGAGGGTGCGATTGAAAAGGGCCACGATTCGTGCCCCGGGCACCGCGCGCCACGCCTCGAGCTGAATCCTCGCGAAGTGTCCGGCGCCGCAGAACAGCCCGCGCAACGGAGCGGAATGCGAAGTCATGATTTTCTCGCGCAAACAGCGGCGATTATGCCTCGGACTTTGCGTGAGCCGCTAGCATGAGCCGTGTCACGGTCGCCGTGATCTGCGCCTCTGCGCGATCGATGCCGTCCTCGAGCAGTTGGCGAGCTTTCCTGTAATCCTCCGCCTTGATTGCGGCCAGGATGCCCCGGTGGCTCTTGACGGAGTTCTTGTTCCAGTCCTCCCAGTCTCGTTCCAGCGAACGCAACACGCGGATCCGGCTCCAGATTTTCGCGAGATACGCCTTGATCTCGTCGTTGTCGCAGCGCGAGCACAGCTTGATGTGAAAGCGCTCGTCGAGGTCCAGAATCTGAATGAACTCGCCCATTGTGAGACTCTCCTGGCGCTTCAGGATCGCTTCGGTTTCGGCAATGTCCGCGTCGTCGAAATTTTTCGCCGAGCGCGAAAACGCATGGCCTTCCAGCAGTCGGCGCAGTTCGTAGAGATCGCGCACCTCGCGCAAATTCAGCGGCCGCACGATCACACCGCGCCGCGGCTGGGTCACCGCCAGCTCGCGCTTTTCCAAAATCTTCAGCGCATCGCGCACCGGGAGCCGTGACACACCGAACTGCGCCGCGATGTCCGTCTGCACCAAGTGCTGCCCGGGAGCCAGCGTGCCGACGAGGATCATCTCCTCGATCTTCTGCGCGATGAACTGCGCGACGTT
>Ga0163144_10004112_pt1 | contig 32971 bp, 16 predicted proteins | sample OliLak19BULKMAT1_FD_123175 | JGI IMG/M metagenome (GOLD analysis project Ga0163144, IMG submission 123175) | Freshwater microbial mat bacterial communities from Lake Vanda, McMurdo Dry Valleys, Antarctica - Oligotrophic Lake LV.19.BULKMAT1 | ecosystem: Environmental > Aquatic > Freshwater >... | reverse complement strand
GGCCAATGGAGTGAAACGGAATTGGACTATTACAGATACATAAACCCAAATCAAGCGATAGAAAAATTGCACCCTCATTTTGCCGATGAATGCAGTATTCTATCGCTTAGATTTGAGAATCCCTCACGCATTCTACAAAAATTGCCCTAATGCGCAATGCGGGATAAACGGTATTAGCACTAAATAGCGAATCCCAATGCGGATTCTGGGTTCAATTCACAACATTTCTTGAAATAACTGGCATCATTTAAGCAATAACACTGTAATGGGGTCTGTAATAGTCCAATATCTTTTCACTCCATTGGCCTATAACAGTTACTCCAACGGTATTTGCCACTGCTGCACATAAAATAGTTTGGACTATTTTATTTGCAGCATTGGTATAACTTGGCGGCTTTTAGGGATAATCTGTGAAATAAAGTAGTGAAACGCTTTCTGAAAATACTAAGGATCATCTTGCTTACCATCGTTTTACTATTGGTTGGGCTCTTCATTGCTATTCAGTCCACTACTGTCCAAACGTGGCTCTCCCATCAAGTGGCCAGTTATCTCAGCAAGGAGATGGGCACTAAAGTTGAGCTTGGCGGAGTAGAAGTAGACCTTTGGGCGCGATTAGTCCTAAAAAATCTCTACATAGAGGACAAAGGGAGGGATACCCTCGCTTTTATTCCCGAGTTGAGATTGTCCAAATACAGTCTAAGTCGTGAGACTGGTCACCTCAGAATAAACAGTGTGAGCCTGGAATCTCCGTACTTCAGACTGGCCCGTTTCGCATCTGATTCGAGCCTCAATATCAAAATCATTTCAGATTACATCGAGAGTTTATCCAGCGGAAGCGACTCATCTGAGACCTTAATCGACATTGGTCAGTTCGCTATGTCAAATGGAACATTTCTGTTCGAAAACGAATTAAGAAGTGCTGCTGATCCCGGGAAAACCGACTGGAATCACTTGGTGTTTACGGGAATAAACATGGGTATCCAAGATCTAAGAGTCATTGGAGATAGTATGGACGTGAAAATTCAGCATTTAGCTTTTGAAGAAAGCAATGGCATGAATCTTCAATCGTTGAATGCCCAACTGCACATCAACCCTACGTCTATTAATCTTAAAAAAGCGTACCTCGAGACATCCGGTTCCATTCTGCGAGGCGATATCGGTTTTGAGTATGAAAGCATTGACGATTTGAATGACTTTGAACAAAAGGTGCAAATGAACCTCGATCTTCAAACATCAAAAATTCAGTTGTCGGATTTAGCTTGGTTTAGCAGCGATTTAAAAGGCTTGAACAAGACAGTATTCCTAAGTGGGAAAATCAAAGGTCGGGTATCCAAACTGCGTGGTAAGGACATTGAAATTCGCTTTGATCAGAATTCACATTTTAAAGGCGACTTCAGAATGGACGGTTTGCCTGAAATAGATCAGACTTTTATAGATCTCGATATTGATGATTTTACTAGCAACCGTAGAGAACTCGAAAAATTGCCAATTCCTCCATTTCAGTCAGGTGAAAGGTTAGTTCTGCCTGAGAATATTTCTGCACTTGGTCAAATTCATTTTGCCGGAAAATTCACTGGGTTCTTAAACGATTTTGTTGCCTACGGGAAGTTCAAAACTGAAATTGGCGATTTGACAAGTGATATTGCTCTTCGAAAAGATCCTCAAATCGATGACTATATCTATAAAGGAAGCATTGGATCTCGATTCTTTGATCTTGGGAAATTTTATCCCGGTTCGAATCTGGGAAGTATTAGTTCCAATTTAACTGTCGAAGGTCGTGGGTTTCGTCTAGACAAAGCAGATGCAAGGATCACAGGAGAAGTCCAAAGTTTTTATTTTGAAGGATATAATTATACAAATATTGTAGCCGATGGTCATCTCAGTAAAAACTTCTTTGAAGGAAATCTCTCTATCAATGACCCTGCTGTAATAATGGATTTTACAGGGAAACTAGACTTCACCGGAAAATTACCCTCCCTCGACTTTACGTCAGAAATTGCACATGTTGATCTTAAAGCCATTGGGCTAATGCCGGAGCGAGAATACAGTAGTGTAAGTGGAACCATTAGTGTGATTAGCGAAAAATTTGACTTGAAGAATTTTTCCGGCGATGTATACGGCTCTGATATCATGTTTTGCACTGAAGTTGCAGATTACATCATAGGAGACCTTCACATAAATGCAGACAGAACAGGACTTCCAACACTAACGTTGGAGTCGAGAGTTGCAAGTGGAAAGCTTGTGGGCAAATACGATCTTGAGGGTATCGAATACACATTTCTAAATATCGTATCCAATTTGGTACCGAGTTTCAGGCCAACTGTTTTCAAACATAATCCTCAAGATTTCACATTAAACGTTACAATCAAAGATTTCACTGAGGTGTCCGCCATTTTTATTCCAGAGTTGCATGTTGCACCCGGTACACTTGTGAATTTTCAAGTAAACGAAAACCAGAGTTTTTTTGAAGGTATTATCACCTCTGATAGCGTTAGCTATGCTGGCAATAAGATGACAGGACTTACAATAGATACCAGACCAGCCGACGAGTCAGTCTATGTAACGATTTCTTCAGAAAATCTTATGCTCGCCAATAAAATTGAATTTGATAATTTATTCATCGATGGACGAGCGGAGATGGATACTATTTTTACTGCCGTTTCTTGGGGCAGCGATACGACAGGTTTTCATAGCGGCGACATCAATGGAAAACTAACTGTGATGGGTACCAATAAAATCAATTTTCAAATGAATGAAAGTTCGTTGCGGCTATTCGATGATGTATGGAACTTTAGCAAAGGCGCTTCAATTACTCTGGATTCCAGTTATACAGAAGTAAAAGCGTTTAGAATGTCGAATGAAAAACAAATCATCAGAATCAATGGCGGAGTTTCCAGAGACCCATTAATACAACTCGATCTCGAACTAATAGACATAGATATTAGTGCTGTAAATGCTTTCTTACAAGGTCAAGAAACAAGATTGTACGGCAATATTACGGGTGTTGCATCCATTCGTGATATATATAACACAATGATTTTCACAAGTGATATTGTGCTTTCACAATTCATCATTAATGATTACACCGTGGGAGATGTGTGCTTGGAAAGCGACTGGAACAACAGTTTGCAAGTACTCGGAATTGAGGGTGAAATTGAAAAAAATGGTTCTTCGCCTCTCGTATTCACAGGTTACTATGAGCCCAAGGACAAGGTGAGTCCCTTGAATATAAAGGCTACCTTGAAGAATCTTGAACTCGCAATTCTCAGCGAGTTTATATCAGAGGATGTTTTGAAATTGAGTGGCCTGGCCAATGGTGAAATAGATATCACAGGCAAACTGGAATCGCCACAATTAGAAGGATTGGTGATTCCTACCGATGGAGCTGTTTATATAAAATACCTAAATACCCAATACAAGATTTTGGGTCCATGTGGAATTTATCCAGATATGTTCACCTTCAATAATATAGATATGGGCGACCAGGAGGGCAATATGGGCAAGCTTACAGGAACAATCATGCACAAAGATTTTGCCGAATGGAACTTTGATGTGATTATCGATTTACCACGCCGAATGCTTGCCATGAACACAAATTCACTTATGAATCCATTGTATTATGGCAAGGCATACACCTCTGGCAGTGTCTCCATTTTCGGATTGGCTGAACAACTTGAATTTGATATTCATTTGCGAAGCGAAGCCGGGACAAAACTATCGATGCCTATGGGAGAAACAGGGGAACTTTCCTTCGAGAATTTTATTAGGTTCATAGATGTCGACGAGCCTGTGGTAGATGAAGAAATGGATCTCTCTGGAATTAAAATGAACTTTGAGTTGGAGATCACCCCTGATGCAGAATTCCAAATCATATTCGATGAAGCCATTGGCGATGTGATCACGGGTCGTGGAAGAGGAAATATTCTGATGGACATCAACACTCTCTCTACTTTCAGGATGTTTGGAGGAGTGGAACTACTCGAAGGAAATTATCTCTTCACTCTCAAAAACCTGATTTATAAAGACTTTGACTTAAAGCCAGGAGGAACAATAACTTGGTATGGAGACCCATTTGAAGCTGATTTAAATATAGAGACAATATACCGAGTGAATGCCTCTCTTGTTGATGTGCTGCCGGAAACAGGGGGTGGTCAGCGTGTTCCTGTGAACTTAATCATGCATCTTACTGGGAAATTGATGAATCCAAGCATAGAATTCAATATAGAGCTGCCCTCTTCCGATGAAGTTACCCGAAGCAGGATTGCGAGTGTGATAAGTACCGAAAATGAAAAAAATAGACAGGCATTTGCACTGCTTGTAATGCGTCGTTTTCTGGCACCACCCAATATTACAAAAACTCAAGCTAGTTCGAATGCAGCTTTGGAAAACACAAGCGAATTTATCAGTTCACAACTTTCGAATTGGTTAAGTCAATTGAGCGACGATTTTAACCTCGGAGTGAATTATCGTCCAGGCAGCGAGATATCTAATCAGGAACTTGAACTCATCATGAGCACTCAATTGTTCAACAACAAACTATTGGTGATGGGCAACTTCGGTGTTTCTTCAGCTACCAGTGCATCACAAAACCCTTCTAACCTTATTGGAGATATTCGGTTGGAATACAAGCTCACAAAAGAGGGTAAAATAAGACTAGTAGTTTATAGTGAGAGCAACGATTACCGTGTAGCTAGCACTCAACAGTCGCCTTATGTGCAAGGTGTCGGACTTGTGTTTCAAGAAGAATTCGACAATTGGGAACAACTCTCATGTAGTTTCAGAAACTTGCTGAAAAAATCGGAAGATCGAGTGAACTGCTACTAAACATCAAAGCCGAGACATCATAATTCCTGCGGCAATAGATGCATTTAACGATTCCGCTCCTCCTTTTCCGGGAATACTTATTTCGATATCTAACAGGCCCTGCATCTTTTCAGATATTCCTCTACTCTCGTTGCCAATTACGATCACATCATTTGGCCTAAAAGAAAAATCTGCAAGTGTTTTTCCATTTATGGAGGCTCCAATAAGTCGGGAGCTTGATCTTTGGGCCAATTCAAAGAATGTTTCGTATGTGCCATAAACCACATTCATTCTGAAAACACTCCCCATGCTAGATTGTACCACTTTGGGGTTATATAATTCTACGCAATCTCCTGCACAATAAACGCCCTGTAGTCCAAACCAGTCGGCGGTTCGGACAATCGTACCCATATTCCCAGGATCAGAAATAGAATCCAAAAAGAGCCAATTGCTCGTCAAAATTGATTCAGATAAAACCCTCTCTTTGATCCGAACCGTGGCCAAACATGGTGAAGTACTTGCCAGAGCGCTCATTCTTTCCATGTCCGAATGAGAAACAACGTCAGCTTTTCTACCCAGAATCTCCATCGGCGCAACAGCTATGAAATGAACCACCTCCCAATCACCTGACAAAGCCTCAGCGACCATCTTCTCCCCTTCCACCATAAAAAGGCCAAGTTCATCGCGCGTCTTTTTCAATCGCAATGATGCTATTTCTTTGATCGTGGTTTTCGATGGCATGGTTTTTCCCTATGTATTGATATAAAAGTACTCAAGTATGCATGTTATCATTGTATCTTGAAATAACATTGCAATTATTCGGCGAAAATATTGATAAAGTTTAAACTAAAATTCCGACTCATAATTCTGTTCATCTTGCTCTCCGTTGTATTCGGGTCATGTGGACTATTTATTCATGTCCCAGAAGGAGAAACTTATCTAAAGAGTCAAAAAGTTGTAATCGAAGACAGACCTGAAGATTTCGCTGTTGCCAAAGACGATATGAAAGCACTCATTCGGCCAAAAACCAATCGAAAGATTTTGGGGATGAAGTTGAATCACGGGATCTATAACCTTGTCAATAAAAAAAGATTAGCCAAAAGCGAAGCGCGAGCGGCAGTTCGCTGTAAAATCAAAAACGACAAGAGAGTTTTAAAGGGTAAAAAAGAAAAGGAATGCCGAAGCTGGCTAATGTTTTGGGCATACACTGTGGGGGAGCCAACTGTATGGATGGACAGTTCTTTAATTCTTCGGTCTGAAACTCAGCTTGAGATATTTCTGAAGAAGAAGGGGTATTTCAACGCAATAGTGGAGCCTCGAGTTAATTTTATCGATCGAAATAATGAGAAGTGTAAAATTGAGTATATTGTTCGTCCGGGTAAACCATACCGCGTAAATGAGATTCGATATGACATTCAAGACCCTGCATTGGCCAGTCGAATGACCCAGATAATCGAGAAAAGCGCAATTCTGCCTTGTGTCTTATTCGATGTTGAAATAATTGATCGAGAAAGGGACATTATCACCGAATATTTCAATAATCAAGGATACTTTGAATTCACAAAAGACTATATTGTAGTAGATGCAGACAGTACGATTGGATATAACGAAGTTGACATCACTTTACGAATCAACAATAGGAAAGATATGTCGAATTCGGAACAGGATAGCATAGGGATTCCACATCGAAAGTATTATATCGGCAACATTTATATACATACCAATCAAGGTGCATTCGACCAGCGCATCCTGCAGTTGGACACGTTTCCATTCCGTACATTGAAAATTTTGAGTCTGGGTAGACCAATTCTCAATCCCATTGTTCTCGACTATACAACTACATTCTATCGAGGGGAATTATACAATAAATCAAAAGTCGATTTAACCTACCGACGATTTTCTCAACTACAAGTTTTCCAGAGTGTAAATATCAAATTGGAAGCTGTAGAAACCAATGATGACAATGGATTCAACATACTCGATTCACACATTTATCTTCAGCCTGCGAGAAAGCAATCATTTAGTATCGACCCAAAACTGACGCATCGCGATGGAGCGCTAGGCATTTATGGCAACCTTGTTTATATGAACAAGAACCTTTTCCATGGTGCGGAGAAACTGGAGATACGCAACATTCTCGGTTTCGAAGCGGCTCGAAGTTTGACCGAAACGGAGCCTGATAATTCAAATACCGAACAAGTTTCGAGTAACATTAAGCTTAACACTTTTGAGATTGGACCCGAAATAATTTTTCGCGTTCCCAGAATTCTACCATTATCGCTTGATCGATTCAAAAGGAGTAATGACCCTCAAACGAGTATTAGCGTTTTGCTCAATTATCAAAGTCGACCTGACTACGAGCGAACATTATCTCGGTTCACTTATGGAAATAGCATCATTGAGAACGTACAACATGGATCTAGGCTATTCATCGATTGGGCAGAAATTTCTGTGATTAAGATCAAAAAATCTCCTGTATTTGAGGCCTTCATCACTGATTTAAATGATGAATTTTTGGCCAATTCGTATCGCGATCACCTCATTGCAGCGACTCGTATTGGTTGGACTGTGAACACCCAGCAAATAGTTCAGCAGCCTAAGTACATGTACTTCAGAATGTATGTTGAAGGAGCCGGGAATTCACTTTATTCAATTTATCGAATGACAGATGCCAAATTAGATGAAGCAGGAAGTTATGAGATGGCGGGAATTCGATTTGCACATTACGTGAAGTCAGAAATAGATTTAAGGTTGTATAGAAATATCGATGACAACAACACCATTGCCACTCGTTTAAATGCAGGCTGGGGACTACCACTTAAGAACCTCTCGGTCCTTCCTTTCGAGAAAAGTTTCTTTGCAGGTGGAGCCAATAGCATTAGAGCTTGGCAAGCCAGAACGCTAGGGCCTGGATCTTATCGAGATACTTCATCGCTCCGAACGTTCAACAACATTGGAGAAATCAAACTTGAGTTTAACCTCGAATATAGATTTAAACTTACCCAGATGTTTCATGGAGCCTGGTTCACTGATATGGGTAATATCTGGCTTCAGAAACCTGATCCCTTACGACCAGGTAGTGATTTTAATAGCAAAAACTGGTTGAGTCAAGTAGCCATTGGAACAGGTTTTGGAATACGACTAGACTTCGAGTTTTTCTTGATTCGATTCGACCTTGGAATACAACTGAAAGATCCATCGAAGGTAAAAGGAGAACGTTGGATGTGGGAACCAAAGGATCAATACGATCTATTCCTAGATAGCATAGGCGCAACTCGAAGGGCCATCGATGCTACTTTTAACCTGGGAATTGGTTATCCTTTCTAGATTTTTTGCTTCAAAAAAAAGTACGTTGACCTTCAAAATTTCGTCGTTGATATTAAGAGTTTGGTGAGTTCTTATAGCCATTTGCACCAGAAATGTTTGCTATCGGTCTAATTAACGCGTTTCAGAATACCTATTTCGCAACCAATATAAATACAATCAACGTATTAGGGATAGCCGAATAAAGCTCGGTGACCCTAACATGAATTCCTGGAAAATTTTGACCCTACTGATGCTTTTGCTTAGTGCAAAAAGCTGGAGCCAGTCCACTGAATTTGGTTGTGCAAGCGATCAAAAAAATGATAGCCTCATCCTTCATGATCCCATTTTTTCGCGGGGCTACTACTACATGGAAAATGCCATTCAACAGGCACAAAGTCTGAGCCCAGAAGAAAGAACCGACGATATATACACGATACCTGTAGTAGTGCATGTGATACACGAAGGGGAAGCAGTAGGGACAGGAAGTAACATTTCAGATGAACAGATTTTTTCTGCAATTGAAGCAATGAACGACGATTTTCGAAAATTGCCAGGAACACCGGGATTCGGAGATGGAGTAGATGTCGGAATGCAATTTTGTCTGGCAGTGCGCGATCCATTTGGAAATGCAAGCACAGGAATAGTACGTGTCAACGGAACAGTTGTAACGGATTATGCTGACATGGGTATTGAGGCGACCTCTGACGTCGGTGGGTCAGAAGAACTAGTGAAAGGTCTGAGCACATGGCCCCGTGCACAATACATGAATATTTGGGTAGTAAATGAAATTGAAGATAATAATGCACAATCAGGCGTGCAGGGCTATGCTTATTTTCCAGTGAATAGTCCTTTGGATGGTATTGTGGTATTGCACAATGCATTTGGAACCGTAGGAAATCTGAAACCGAATACTTCTCAAAATCGCACCATCACACATGAGATGGGACATAGTTTTGCTCTTTACCACACCTTTCACAATACAAGTACATGCACAGAGTCCAACTGTACAACAGGCGGTGACAAGGTTTGCGACACACCGATCACCACATTGAATGGATCGTGCAGTTCTCCGGCTTGCAGTGGCAATCAACAAGTAGAGAATTATCTCGACTACACACCGGAATCGTGCAAGAACATGTTCACCGAAGGTCAAAAAGTAAGGATGAGAACTGCACTAGAAAATAATCGCGCATCACTTCTCAATTCTCTCGGTTGTATGCCCGTATCCAATTATGATGCTGGGATATCTGCAATCATTTCTCCAAACGGAAACACTTGCGAAAACAGTATAGAAGCAGAAGTAAATCTGACTAACTACGGGAGTATAACACTTACTTCGGCAACGATTCACTACAACTTAAATGGAGTTGGAAACAATACTTACAACTGGACAGGTTCTTTGGTGTCGGGCATGTCTTCAACTTTTACACTGCCTTCGATAATAGCTTCAACAGGCTCTCATACTATTTACGTGTGGTCTACAAACCCAAATGGCATGTCTGATCAATACATGTCAAACGATCAAGCTACTTCACAATTTGGAGTAGCAGCAGGAAGCAACGCCATGTTGCTTGTAGAACTCGATTTTTTTGGTACGGAAACTACTTGGGAAATCAAAGACGAAAGCCAGGAAGTTGTTGCAACCGGTGGACCTTATGTAAATAATCAGCAGGGTTTAGATTTAGAAACAAATCTCTGCCTACCCGGTGGATGTTATGTACTTCACATGTATGATTCATACGGCGATGGGCAAAGTTTTACTCAAGGAGATTTTACCCTATATGATGCTGAAGGAACTCAACTTGCATTTGGATCAGGTAATTGGGGTGAAGAATCTACAAACGCCTTTTGTCTGGAAGAAATACCTGTTGTAGCTACGGCTCCTTTAGCAAATTTCTCTATAACGGACAACTATGTCTGTCGAACTTTTGGCACCACTTTCAACGATTTAAGTACCAATTCGCCCACAACATGGACTTGGACCTTCGAAGGTGGCACTCCTTCTTCATCGACTTCGCAGAATCCCGGCAATATCCTTTACAATACAGCCGGAACTTTTGATGTGACTCTTGTTGCATCGAATCCGACGGGAACGAATACCTACGTCTGTGCGAACTGTGTGACTGTATCTGCGGGCCCTACGGTAAGCTCAACGGGCGTTTCACCAGCTTGCAACAACGGCAGCAATGGAAGTGTCACTAACATAGTTACCGGAAATAATCCATTTACCTATTCTTGGAACTCAGGTCAGAGCACACAGAATTTAACCTCTTTGGCTGCGGGAACATATACAGTTACTGTTACCGATGTAAATGGCTGCACTAAGCAAACTTCAACCACATTGAGTAATCCGAGTGCGATCACAATTTCTCAAACCATCACGCACGTTTCATGCAATGGCGAAAGTGATGGATCCATTGTAGCAAATGCAACAGGTGGTGCTGGGAATTATTCCTACTCATGGAACACCGGAGCTGTAGGAAATACTATTTCAGGTGTTTCGGGAGGAATATATATAGTGACCGCTACAGATGCTTCGACTTGTATTAAAACAAAAAACATTACAGTAAACGAGCCGACAACACTGGTTTTAAACTTTGCGGATTTCGATATTGCGTGTGGCGGCACTGTGGGTTCTGCTCAAGTGAGTCCCTCAGGTGGAAGCACACCATATAGCGTATTGTGGAGCAACGGTTCAACTGCCAATGGCATTTCAAACCTCGTCGAAGGAAATTACTCGGTTGCATTAACAGACTCTCATGGATGCACTGAACAAAGTTCGTTTGCCATTACATCCAGTCCTTCATTGGCAATAAACATTAATGATGTTGATGTATCATGTTTTGGAGACAACAATGGCTCAGCCACTGCACTTGCATCAGGAGGCAACGGAGTATACACATACAATTGGAGTAATGGAGCTACAGGAGTCTCGGTGAGCGGACTTAGTCCTGGAACTTATGCCGTTGATGCCAATGACTCAGCCGGATGCAATGGAACAGTATCCGTAACTATTAGCGAGCCCACAGCGCCGGCATTAGCCGTATTCAAAACCGATATCTCTTGTCATGGAATGGCAGATGGAACAGCGACTGCAACGGCTTCGGGAGGAACAGGGGTATTCCAATATCAGTGGAGCAATGGAAGTACTTCAAGTTTTACCGATGGTATGCAAGGAGGAACATATTTGGTTACTGCCACGGACATAAATAATTGTTCTATCAATGAAGCAATTACAATCGTTGAGCCTTCATTGCTTACCGTACAAGTTACCAACATTATTGCCGAAACCTGTGCCAATCAAAATGGTAGTGCCACCATCAATTGTATGGGAGGAACTCCTGTATACAATATCAACTGGAGCAATGGGGCAACCGGACAAATCAATAATGATCTCATAGCCGGATCTTATGAAGTACTAGTAGCAGATGCCAATGATTGCTCAACCTCAATTTCATTCAACATTAGCTATCAATGCGATCAAGCACAACTCATCACACAAATTGTAAGTGATCAGTGTAATCAATCCGGATTCGCACTAAATGATATTATCTATTGCAATTCAATAGCCAATGCAGAGATGTATCAGTGGCGATTTACAACTGCTGTAGGAGATCTTCTGGGTGAACAGTATAGCCTTTCACCCGCATTTTATATTATGCAAATACCCGGAATTACCGCGGGACTCGTATTTTCTGTTGAAATAAAAGTACTTGCCAACAATGAATGGGGACCATTAGGGCCTGCTTGCACCATAGGCTTAGAGTCTGGTCCGGATGTGCCAATTATTTCTGACAATTCATGCGGAGGAGAAATTTCAACTTGGAATGATCTTATCGATTGCTCAGAAATAAATGGTTCGTTCAACTACGAATGGAAAATTACTGGACAAGAGTATGAATTTACAGTTTTCACATCCGAAAATCAGTTAGAAATTAAAGAAGAAATGCTGCTTCAACCAGGTAATACATATCAAGTGCAAGTAAGATGTGGACTTGGTCAGAACACCTACACCGATTGGAGTTCAGTTTGTGAGTTTACCATTTCAACAAGCATAGGAGTGCTCACACTGGCCGATTCAACCCCACTCATACTTTTCTTCCCAAATCCATCGGAAGGCAAACAAATATTCTTCGATTTCAGTAACCTCGGAGACAATAATACCGTTGAAGACCTCATGATTTTCAACACCTCTGGTAATCTGGTAGAACAGATTGACATGAATAGTCTTCAACGTACCGGAAATGCAGAAAGACACAACTTCAGAAATCCACTTGCATCAGGTTTGTACCTCATACGATATAAGATTAATGGCTTGCCCTCAGAAGAGAAAATGATTGTGCGATAGATATAGGGTGGAGACCAATTTAATTGGTCGAAGTAAGAGGCCCGCATGCTGTAAAAAGCTGCGGGCCTCTGAAATTTATAGAGGTATGAAAAGTCTTACACCGTTTGGCTATCAATTATCCCAGAATCCGCATTGGAAAACTATTGCAGCGCTAACACCCTTTGATATCAAGCACTTTCTTGATTTTTATTCTTGATGTATGAATATACTCCATCAAATAATCCCGCATTGCGCATTGGAAGTGTCTTGAGGTTAATGCGCTGCGGGATTCTCGAATCTACACGATGGAGCAAAGTAATAGTTCGACCTATGAATTCCGATATCTACATCGCGTGATTCGGGATAATACCAATTCTGCACAATAAATAGTCCATGCTGTAATGCGCATTGGATGTTTTTTTTGGGCAATGCGCTGCAGCATCTCGCATTCACGAAAGGGTAAATGCCGTTATAGTAGCTGTTGTCTCGGCTGAGCCGAGATTACAGATACATAAACCCAAATCAAGCGATAGAAAAATTGCACCCTATTTTTGCCGATGAATGCCGTATTCTATCGCTTAGATTTGAGAATCCCGCACGCATTTTACAAAAATTGCCCTAATGCGTAATGCGGGATAAACGGTATAAAAATCTGGCGAGAGCACGTGCTATCTGTGGGGTTTAGCCCTTCATAGCGAATCCCAATGCGGATTCTGGGATTATGGTACAATTTCGTTTCACTCCATTGGCCTATTGCAGCTACTCTATGGGCATTTACCACTTCATGCATGCAAGATCCGGCAGCGCATTGCACACAACAGACTTCGAATGCGCAATGCAGGATGGACCATTTATTAAGTAACATTGGTATTATTTCCTTCGCGCAATATTTCAAAAGGAAGAGCGTATTGTAATTTCGGGGAAATTTCCGGGAGGAAGAAACAATCTGATTTGTCCAAACTCAAACGAAAGTCTTTATGGTTTTGGTTGGTCTTCCTTTCAGGCTTGATCTACTTTTGGTTTTGTCTTCCTCGACCGCTGTTCAATTCCAGTTACAGCACAGCTCTGTATTCTTCTGACGGCATTCTTCTTAGCGCAGTTATTGCTGATGATCAGCAATGGCGTTTCCCTGAACTCGATTCGGTTCCAAACAAATTCGGCAAAGCACTTGTAGCCTTTGAAGATAGTCATTTTTACAATCATGGAGGTATCTACCTGCCCTCTCTTTTGCAGGCACTATTTGAGAATATATCGGGCAAACGAAAGAGAGGAGCAAGCACAATTACAATGCAAGTGGTTCGCATGAGTAGAGGAAATCCTCCGAGGACGATTGCAGAAAAAATTTCGGAGATGGCAAGAGCCATGAGGTTGGAGCTTACCAATTCTAAAGAGGAAATACTCGGCTATTATGCAAGTCACGCGCCCTTCGGAGGCAACGTTGTAGGTCTGGATGCCGCGTCGTGGAGGTATTTCGGACGCACTCCCGATCAGCTTAGTTGGGCCGAATCCGCAACGTTAGCTGTACTTCCAAATGCACCTTCGCTCATTTTCCCGGGGAAAAATGAAGAGAAATTAAAGGCTAAAAGAGATCGTCTACTTGATAAACTTTTTCAGCAAGGACATATATCCTCTTCTATGCTCGAACTAGCAAAGTTGGAACCTTTGCCGAGCAAACCATTTCCACTTCCACAAAAAGCCTCTCACTTATTGAACACAACGGTTCGCGCTTTTGGCAAAGGCAAGAGATATAAAACAACCATACAGAATGTCATTCAATTACGTGTTCAGGAAATTGTAGACAGACATACTTCCAACCTGCGTTGGGATAATATTCATAACATCGCAGTACTTGTGCTCGAAAGTAAAACAGGAAATGTGCTAGCCTACATAGGGAATTCAAACGATGCTCAGAATAGTCAAGGAAACGCAGTAGATATTATTCAAGCCAGACGAAGCACAGGCAGTATTTTAAAACCATTTCTGTACGCGGCAATGCTTGAAGATGGACTTATGTTGCCTAATACTTTATTTCCAGATTACCCTGTTCAATATGATGGGTTTTCCCCAAAAAATTTCAGCGAAAGTTACGATGGTGCTGTTCCTGCAAGCCTTGCCCTCACTCGTTCTCTGAATGTTCCTAGTGTATTTATGTTGAAAGAATACAACTATCCCCGCTTCTACCACATGCTTCAAAAAATGAATTTCCGACATTTAGATCAACCGGCAGAACATTATGGATTGTCGCTTATTCTTGGAGGAGCAGAATCTAGTTTGTGGGATATTACTCAAGCATACGCTTCACTTTCTCAAATACTCGATCAATGGAATAGTAGTAACGGAAAATATTCTTCGGATGTATGGGAGCAAGGTTCATGGTTAGAGGAAATAAATAGCAACAATGAGAACTCTGTTATAGGAGAAGCACCCGTTTTGTTGAGTGCTGCATCCGTTCATTCTACCTATGAAGCGCTTTTAAATGTGAACAGACCCGATCAAGAGCTTGGTTGGGAAAGTTATTCAGGATCCGCTCCCATTGCATGGAAAACCGGAACCAGTTTCGGTAATCGCGATGCTTGGTCTGTGGGCACTACGCCTGAGTATATAGTTGGAGTTTGGGTTGGAAATCACGATGGACAAGGTCGTCCGTTTCTCACAGGTACTTCCGCTGCTTCGCCTGTGATGTTCGATGTTTTCGATTGTCTCGAAAAAACTACATGGTTCAATAAACCGTTTGACGACATGATCAAATTGGAGATTTGCAAAGAAAGTGGTATGAAAGCAGGTTCCTATTGCGATCATATTGACAGTGTCTACGTGCCTGAAGGAGGAAGAAATACAACAGTATGTTCATACCATCAGCGCGTTCATCTCTCGTCGGATGGTCAATTTCAGGTTACACAGTCATGCAACCAGGAATTGGGAATGGTAGATCAAAACTGGTTCATCCTTCCCCCTATTCAATCCTATTACTACAAAGTGAAACATCCCACTTATCGCGAATTACCTGCTTTTGCTCCTGGTTGTGGGGCTGAGGAGTTTAATCCAATAGGCCTTATTTATCCAAAATCAGACATGCGATTGTTTATCTCCACTGGCTTTGATGGCAAAAAGCTGCCGATCGTTTTAGAGGCCACACACTCGAGAACGAATAAAAAAATATTCTGGCATCTGAACAGTGAATATTTGGGTGAAACCAATGAGAGCCACAAAATGAGTATTGAACCCACTGAAGGAAAGCACCTTTTGACACTAGTGGATGAAGATGGACATAGGCTTGAAAAGTGGATTGACATAGTGACCCGTTAATGAAAACTTTTTTGGTTCAATAGTTGTTGTTTGGAGGTTCACTTGAACGAGCACAAAGAACTTCTAAGAGACCATTCTTACGAAATCCCTTGTTTTCAGTTAAATTTCGTTCTGTTCTTTAACTTTTTTTTGGCAGACGAGTACAAACACCCAACTAATTTTGACATTAGGATCAAATTACATGAAGAAAATAAAAACCCTTACAGCAACTCTATTATTCGGGTTGCTTTTTACATCACTATGTTCAACGGCTCAGGTCAAAAGTGAGACTGCAACCGTAGATAAATTCGCAACATTGCTTCACTACATCGAGAGGATGTATGTGGACTCTGTGAATGCTGAAGACCTCACGGAGCGGGCCATTATTTCTTTACTTCAAGAACTAGATCCACACTCTGTGTATTTGAGCAAAGAAGAATTGCAAGAAGCCAACGAACCTTTGCAGGGAAGTTTTGAAGGAATTGGAATTCAATTTCAGATTCTTCACGACTCAATACTGGTAGTGAATCCTATTGAAGGAGGTCCGTCGGAAAAACTTGGCATTAGGGCTGGTGATAAAATCGTAGAAATCGAAGGGAAAACCGTAGCTAATGTAGGGATCACGAATAGCGATATCACATCTAGTTTGCGCGGAACTAAAGGAACAAAAGTGAAAATTGGCATTTGGAGAAAGGGAGTAAAAGAGATTCTTCGATATGAAATAGTTCGCGACAAAATCCCAATCTTCAGTATTGATGCTAGTTACATGGCCAACCCGACTACAGGTTACATCAAAGTGAGTCGATTTGCTAAAACCACAACCGAGGAATTGCGCAAGGCTCTGGATGATTTGAAAAGTCAAGGGATGAAAGATCTCATTTTGGATTTACAGGGTAATGGCGGTGGGCTCTTGAATTCGGCGATTGAAATGGCTGATGAGTTTATCAGTGGCGATCGTTTATTGGTCTATACTGAAGGGAGAAGTTTTCCGCGTGAAGATTTCCGTGCGAATGCCAAAGTGGCCGGTCGTTTTGAAAAGGGCAAAGTCATTGTTTTGATTGATGAATCTTCAGCTTCTGCAAGTGAAATTGTGAGTGGAGCTATTCAAGACTGGGACCGAGGATTGATCATTGGACGAAGGTCTTTTGGAAAAGGACTTGTGCAACGTCCGGTACCATTACCCGATGGAAGTGCAGTAAGACTAACAGTTCAAAAGTATTTCACGCCTAGTGGAAGATGCATTCAAAAACCATACGACGATGGACTTGAGGCGTATTTGAGCGATAAGAAAAACAGATATGAAAAAGGAGAATATTTCAGTATCGACAGTTTGGCGTTCCCTGACTCATTGAAGTTCTTTACAAACATCAAGAAGCGCGCGGTTTATGGAGGTGGAGGAATTCTACCTGATATTTTTGTTGCACTTGATACAACAGAAAGCAGTGCATATTTCTCCGAATTACTCCGCACCGGAATCAACAATGACTGGGTGCTCGACTACGTAGATGCGGAGAGGGAAAAATTGAAAAGGGCCTACCCAACACTCGATTCCTTTGTAGCTCATTATGAGGTACCTTCTTCGGGCATCCAAGAAATGATAGACAAATTGGAGGCGAAGGGTGTTCCTTTCAACAAAGCCGAATATACTATTTCAGAGAGAGCTATTCGATTGCGAACTAAAGCTTTGGTGGCCCGAAATCTTTTTGATTATTCCGCTTTTTACCGTGTTATCAATGATCTCAATCCCGCCTATGTGAAAGCTGTGAAAGCGCTTGAAGACGGTACATTTGAAAAATCAAAGTTGGCCCACAGCGATTTTAAATAACAGACTATTAAGATTTCTCAACTAAAGGTTTGTCTAATTTTGTGTCGCTCTTTATAAATAAACATAACAATAAATCAACCTACTACGATGAGTAATGGAATAAAAATCGGATTGCTGGCAGTAATTGCTGTTGCTCTTGGTTTCCTTGCTGTGAAGGCATATAATGGAAAAGACCAAACTATTCAAAGTCGCTCCGTGAACGGTGCCTCAGATGCCGCAAACGACAAGGGTTCTATGTCCAATCCGAAGCCAAATACTTTTTACCCTGTAACTGATGGAAAAGACCCGTTGGCAGGAAATCCTCAAGCGGTAAACCCTGCTGACCAAGCCAACGCAGCCTCAACTGTGGGAGACAAGTCTAAAGCACTTCCAAAAACAACCATCAAATGGGAAGAAACGAGCCATGATTTTGGCAACATTGCAGAAGGAGATCGTGCCGAATACACCTTTAAGTTTACGAATGTCGGTTCCGAACCTTTGATAATCGAAAACTGTAAAGCTGGCTGCGGATGCACTGTTCCTACTTGGCCTAAAGAACCTATTTTACCTGGTAAGTCAGATCTAATCAAGGTTTCGTTCAATTCATCTGGAAAACCTGGCATGCAATCTAAAGATGTAACAGTAACAGCAAACACTGAAAACATTAATTCGAAACTTACCATTAAAGCAAATGTTGCTGGCAAAACGGGAGCAACTTCTCCACAAGAAGCAAAAGCGAAAGTGAAGAATTAAGTTCGAGCAAAAAATAGAAAGCCCTAGCGTTTGTTAGGGCTTTTTGTTTTATTCAATAATGGGTAACCCACTTATTAGAACTTTGGACACTACTGCAATATTTCATCAATTGCCTTGGCCAAAACTCTATCTTTCTCCGTGACGGTGTCACCGGCATCGTGAGTGCTGAGCTCAATACGCACATAATTGAAAACATTGAACCAAGCCGGATGATGATTTATCCGTTCTGCAATAAAACCGACCCGCGTCATAAAAGTAAAGGCTTCCTGAAAGTCCTTAAACCTAAACTCCCTGACTAGTTTGTTGTCTATTTCCCGCCACATAAATTGAGTATGTTTCTGTTTAATAGACCAAAGGTAGAAAAGACTTGCTCCAAATACTGAAAATCAAAGTTGAATAACTCAAACGAAGAAAGGGTATTCCAAACCATTTCTGTGCGATACTTGCAACAGCATAGGAAATATTTTCATGAAACAGATACCCTTTTCTCCCCCACACATAGATCAAACCACTATTGACGCAGTGGTAGAAGTGCTGAAAAGCGGCTGGATTACCACAGGTCCGCGTGTTCGAGAACTGGAATCGGAGATCGCGAAATATGTCGGAACGGATCATGTTCTTTGTCTCAATTCATGGACCAATGCCGCCGAACTTGTGTTGAGATGGTTTGGAGTTGGTCCGGGCGATGAGGTAATTCTCCCTGCATATACCTATGCCGCCACAGCCAATATTGTTTGTCATCTAGGAGCCACACCCGTCCTCATAGACTCAGAAAAAGACAATTTCCTCATCGATTTGAATGCGTTGAAAGCAGCAATCACGGTTAATACAAAAGTGATCATGCCCGTGGATATTGGCGGGCTGCCGGTCGATTATGATCAAATAAATGCCATTGCCAAAGAGTATGCGCACCTTTTCAATGCTTCCAATGATGTTCAAAAAATGCTCGGACGTACTTTAGTTTTGGGTGATACTGCACATTCATTTGGGGCCACATATAAAGGCAAGAAATGTGGTGCTCAAACCGACGTCATGGTTTTTAGTTTTCATGCCGTAAAAAACTTAACTACAGCAGAAGGGGGCGCAGTAACTATTCAGTTGCCCGAGCCTTTCAACAACCAAGATATACGCAAGAGTTTAAATATTTCTGCTCTTCACGGTCAAACCAAAGATGCTCTTTCAAAAACACAGGCTGGTCAATGGCAATATGACATCATAGAAGCCGGATATAAATGCAATCTCACGGATGTGCATGCTGCAATAGGCCTTTCGGGTCTCAAAACCTATGATTCACTAAATCTTCCGGCGCGTCAAAAAATATGTGAGCGCTACAACGAATTCTTTCGAGAGTTTGATTGGGCCATTACTCCTGAATTTAAGACAGAAATGGCAGTGAGCTCGTATCATTTGTATATGCTTAGAATTAATAGGATTTCAGAAGCCCAGCGCGACGAAGTGATAGATTATTGTGCCCAACAGGGAGTCTCTACGAACGTGCATTTCCAACCATTGCCTCGTTTAAGTTTCTATAAAAATCTCGGTTATCAGGAAAACGATTACCCACATGCAATGAAACAATTCGCCTCTGAAATTTCGCTACCTGTGTATATGGATTTATCAGAAAGTGATCAGCTTGTTGTAATGAATACTTTAAAGCAAGGGGTTGAAAACATACTTTGATGAGCAAACGGATTTTTGATATTGTTTTCAGTCTCTTCTTTCTGTGTATTGCTCTGCCATTGTTCTTACCTATTTGTATTTGGGTTCTTTTAGATGCCGGTTGGCCAGTTTTTTTTTCGCAGGAGCGAGTGGGTAAAAATGGTCAACCTTTTCGTTTGCTTAAGTTCAGAACAATGCATCGCCGAAGCGAAAAAACCGGTCAGCTTACCGTGGGAAGCCGTGATTCGAGAATTACGAAATCCGGGTTTCACCTGCGCAAATACAAGTTGGATGAGCTGCCCCAACTGTTCAATGTCTTAATAGGTGATATGAGCCTTGTGGGCCCAAGGCCTGAAGTGCCTCGTTATGTGGCGGCTTACAATGAGGAGCAAAAAAAGGTATTAAGGGTTAAGCCCGGGATCACCGACCATGCATCTCTTTTGTATTTCGAGGAAGCGGAGCTACTTGCAAAAAGTCCAAATCCTGAGGAAATGTATTTGAATGAAATCATGCCTGCCAAACTCAAACTCAATTTAGAGTATATTCAAAATCAGAACTTTACTGCTGATTTGGTTATCATTTTCAAAACCATTGGCCGCATGATAAGTTGATAAACAGCCACTTAGAAAGGTTATCAATTTGCAACAAATCCCCTTGTTTTACGTACAAGTCAACTTGTGATTTATAATTGTATTAGGTATTGATAGTCAATAAGATAACTATAATTGGGTATTACATTGTACACCGCAACCTTTTGAACAAAAATGAAGTCTTTCATTTGTAAAACACAGCTAAATCATGACCAAAGAAACCTGCGACAAATGTAAATTTGCAGGCCACTGACGACTTAATACAAAGAATGCCACTTCACCTACCACCCCTTCGAACGATATTTTTGTGTCTTATTCTGAGCCTTTTTGTCTTTGAGGTTTTTTCTCAGTGTGGGGCGGATGCTGGACAAAATGTCACCATTTGTCAAGGTCAATCTGTTCAATTAGGTGGTTCTCCATCCGCTTTTGGTGGAAATGGATCTTATGTTTATAATTGGAACAATGGCGCAAATGATGTGGCAAATCCTTCCGTATCGCCAAATGGGACCACCACCTACACATTGACCATTGACGACGGTGATGGTTGTGTAGCGACAGATCAAATAGTTGTCACTGTTCTTCCATCGCCGAATGCAGGATTTAATGCAGGTCCACTTAATGAGTGTGCCAATGTTCCCATCACTTTCACTAATACTACCACTGCTTGTCCAAGTTGTGATTATACTTGGGATTTCGATGATGGAAGTACTTCTTCATTGAGCAATCCAGTTCATACATTTAACAGTGCAATTGGCAATGGCACAGAAATGTTCACTGTAGTGCTGACTGTAGAGGCTGCTAATGGCTGCACAGACATTCAAACCTTAAATATTACGGTGGATGAAATACCGGACCCTGTCTTAGAGGCCCCACTTTCGGGTTTTTCTCAATGTTCGGGAGATCTTAATTATACTATCACAGTATTCGACAATTCCTCCCCATCCAACAATGACAATTACAGCATAGACTGGGGGGATGGAAGTACATTATGGACATCCACTAACGCTCCAACGGGTATCTCTCATACCTATAATGGGTCGGAGGTATGGGACCTAATTTATACCATAACGGGAGACAATGGATGCACCAACAGTGAAACCATTTTTGTTTCGAATATTACAAATCCTTCTATAGGCGCGGCAAATCCCGGTGGTACACAAGGATGTGGCCCCCTCGATATTTGTTTCCCATTAAACAACTATGTGGCCAATCACCCAAGCACCACCTATGTAGTGAACTTTGGGGATGGTTCGCCCACCATATTTTTGAATCACCCACCACCTACCGAAATTTGTCATACATACGCTGGTACTTCATGCATCACGAATCCTGCAGGTTACACATTCAGCATCACTGCACAAAACAATTGTGATGTTTCTTTGGCTACGGTATCCCCAGTAAGAGTTTATAACGCACCTACAGCAGCATTCACAGCAACGCCAGTTCCGGCTTGTGTAAATACCTCAGTTACCTTTATCAATAATTCGGTTTTAGGGTATAATCAATCGTGCAACACAACTGCTCAATTCACATGGAATTTTGGAGATGGAACTGCTGACGTCATAACTCTTAGCGCAGCAAGTCAATCGCATGTTTATACTTTGCCAGGAACATATACTGTTACTCTTACCGCTGCAAACTCTTGTGGTTCCTCGAACACTTCGCAGCAAGTATGTATAGAAACAGCACCTTCCCCACTCTTTACTGCAAGTCCCCTGAGCGGTTGCACACCATTAAATGTTACTACAGACAATCTTTCGAATAATGGAATTCCGTGTTCACTCTCTACTACATGGTTGGTAGATTACATAGATGCACCATGCAACCCGGACAATGGAGCATATACTTATACAGGAGGTACTAATTCTTCGAGTTTAGAACCTCAGTTTCAGTTTACTTCTGTTGGAACTTACATTGTTCGTTTGCGCATGACGAATTCATGTGGAATCTTTGAAGACACTGAATCTATCGTAGTTAATACAGTACCCGAAGTATTTGTGAACGCCATCAGTTCTATTTGTGCAGGTAGCTCTGTATCGCCATCGGCTGTGGTAGATAACTGTGGATTGCCTATTCTCAATTATTCATGGACAATGACAGGTGGAAGTCCGGCATCTTCAAGCAGTGCAAGTCCAGGAGCAGTCTCTTACGCTAATTCCGGTAATTATACCGTTTCATTGACTGCAACAAATGCATGCGGACCTGGCACTGCAAGCACACCTGTATCTGTACTCCCAATACCCGATGTACAAGTAGATTCGAACGATGCAAATGATGAGATATGTTCTGGTACATCGGTAACCCTTACTGCTTCGGGAGCATCTACATATACATGGCCTGGATATGGCAGCGGATCTTCCATAACAGTTAACCCCACCGGTACTACAACATACAATGTGAACGGTGTAAGCGGATCATGCACGGATGCGTCATCCATAACGATTACAGTTAACCCCTTACCTATTCCCTCTGCAGCCGGTATTTATGCCATTTGTGCAGGAGAATCGATCATTATCGGAGCAAATGTAGCTGGCGGCACAGCACCTTATGTAAGCTATGCATGGACACCGGCCGCCTCTCTCACTGGTGCAGGAACCGCTAATCCAACTGCAAGCCCAGCCACAACAACTAATTATAATGTAGCTGTAACAGATAGTGAAGGATGCATTGGAAACGGAACAGTCCCTGTCACAGTTAACCCATTGCCAATAGTAAATGCGGGGCCAGATTTAACCCTATGTGATCAGCCTGTTCCAACGGCACTCACTGGTCAAAGTCCTGCAGGAGGATTATGGAGCGGCCCAAACGTAACCCTTGCCGGTGTCTTCACACCCTCGGGTACAGGCTTATTCACTCTGACCTACACTTTTACAAACGCTAATGGATGTATTAATAGCGACACAAGAAACATTACAGTGGTAGCACCCACGCCAGCAAATGCCGGTCCGAATGTTGAAGCTTGTCAAAATTCAGGTGTCGTAGCCTTAGTAGGAGCTCCGGTTGGAGGAACTTGGTCAGGAGCGAATGTTACTCCCGGAGGAAATTACACTCCAAGCACACTAGGGACTTTTACACTTACCTACACATTTGGTATTGGTTCTTGTTCGTCTACTGATGTAATGGACATCACAGTGAATCCACTTCCTTCGGTAAGTGCGGGCATAGATGAATCTATCTGTGCAACTGAAGATGTGCAGTTAAATGGATCTGTAAATGGCGGTGAATTCCCTTACGGAACACCTTCCTGGAATAATGCAGGCACATTGTCTGCATCAAATATTTACGATCCAATAGCCAGCCCAATGGTTACAACAACGTATACCCTTACCATTTCTGACAATAACAATTGCACTTCAACGGATCAAGTGATAGTTGTGGTAAGTACACTACCAGTTGTGAATGCAGGTGCAGACATTACGCTGTGTGATCAGCCAATACCCATTTCTCTAACCGGTTATTCACCAACGGTAGGAGGGACGGGGGTTTGGACAGGACCAAACGTATCAAGTGGCGGAGTATTCACTCCAAATGGGGTGGGTGTGTTTACACTTACTTATACATTCACAAACTCACTTTCAGGATGTATAAATTCGGATCAAGTGAGCGTGACTGTTGTGGGATTAACAATTGCCAATGCGGGACCTGATCAAGATCTTTGTTTGAATGGAACAGCTCTTCAGTTGCCCATAGGTGGAACATGGAGCGGTTCACCTTTTGTAACTTCGGGTGGACTATTTACTCCTTCCAATGTTGGGATTTATACATTAACCTTTACAATTGGCATAGGTACATGTCAAACTTTCGACACGATGGAGATGGAAGTACTGCCATTACCCACTTCGAATGCCGGACCTGATCAAACAGTATGCGCAGGGACACTTATTCAGTTAAATGGCGGAGGTACTTCTTCTAACGGAGCCATAACACTTTACTCTTGGTCGGGCGGTGTTGTAAGCAATTCACTCTCTGAGGATCCAACAGCAACATACAACAGCACAACCACTCTAAACCTAACAATAGTAGATGCAGAAGGATGTGCCGATCCAGATCAAGTTACCATTTTTGTAAATCCTCTTCCGATTGTGAATGCGGGCCCTGATATAGTTGTGTGCGATCAACCAATCCCTCAGATCCTTGCCGGATATTCTCCTACCACTGGAGGCGTTGGTGTTTGGACCGGCACTGGTGTTTCGCCTTCAGGAACATTCTCGCCAAATGGAACTGGTTCATTTAACCTCACATACACATTTACGAATTCAAACGGATGTATCAGCAGCGACGGAATTGTAGTCACTGCAAATGCTCCCATCATAGCCAATGCGGGACCCGATGTTTCTCTTTGTTTAAATAACGGATCATATCAATTGACAAACTTCGTTCCTGCAGTAGGCGGAACTTGGTCCGGCACCGGCATAACAAATGCTTCGAATGGAATCTTTAATCCAGCACTTGCAGGAGTGGGAACATTCATTCTCACTATTACATATGGTAGTGGCACGTGTTTCACAACCGACCAAATGGAAATAGAGGTATTGCCACTGCCCGTTGTCTCAGCAGGTTCCAATCAAATTGTTTGTGGAAATATTCTGCCGTTTGAGCTGCCCAACTTTTCTCCACTTGGCGGAACATGGGTAGGACAAGGCGTTACCAACTCTAGCACAGGGCTCTTCAATCCCGGTATAGGTTCAGGTACGTATAATCTTCTCTATTGGTATACCGATTCCAATACCGGATGTTCTGATACAAGTAACATAACAGTGGCTGTGAGTCCTGTGCCCGTGGCCAACTTCATATTGGCAACATTGGGTTGTACAAATGCGAATGTTAACATCACAAATACGAGTACTGGGGCCAATAACTACAACTGGACATACGGAAATGGAGCAACCGGAGTTGGTATGGATCCTCCCTACATTTATCCTGCAGAGGGTATTTTTAACGTGACCTTAATTGCAGCAAATGCTTTTGGTTGTCTGGATACAGCCATGAACGCAAATGAAATTATCGATCCTCCACAGGCGGTAATTGAATTACTTCCAAATTCAGGCTGCGCGCCTTTGACAGTAGATTTCGTAAACACAAGTAATGGTCAGTACCTACTTTGGGAATGGAGCTTAGGCATTGGGTCTTCTGATTTGGCTGACCCTGTTTCTCTTACTTACCCGCAGGGAGATAGCGTGGTTGTTTATCCCATCATTTTAATTGCGAGTAATTTTTGCGGAACATCAATAGCAAATGATGAAGTACTGGTAAATCCACAGCCAGTGGCAGGATTTGGGACCAACCTGAGTGTATTCTGTTCACCATTTACAGTTGAGTTTAACAATACTTCAGTAGGTTTACCAGATGCTTTTGATTGGGACTTTGGAGATGGATCAACCGGAACAATGGAAGAGCCCGGAAGTCTTATTTACTTTACAGACACGATTCCCACCACGTATACCATTGAATTAATCATAACCAATGAATGTGGTGTCGATACCGCTTATCAAGATATAACAGTACTTCCGAATATTGTTACCTCATTCTTTAATACGAGCATTGTAGAAGGTTGCGCACCCCTTGATGTGCAGTTTACGGATTACAGCGAAAATGGTACGTTTATTCAATATGATTTTGATGATGGCACTTTTACAGGTGATCCAAATCCGCTTCACACGTTTACACTGCCGGGCCTCTATACCGTATTTCAATTTGTTGACAACGGATGCAGCTTTGATACGAGTCAAATTGTGATTGACGTTATACCCTCCCCTGTTATAGATTTCACGGCAAATGACTTCAGTCTTTGTGCATTATTCCCTGTTCAATTTACCAGTGAAACAGATGGACTCGCAAATCTTTCATGGGATTTCGATGATGGATCAACGAGTTTGCTCTCTGATCCGTCTCATACGTATACTCAGGAGGGAACGTATCAGGTAGAATTAACTGCTGAGAGTCCAAATGGCTGTACTAGTAGCATTGTGCATCCTATAACGGTGTATGTTGCACCAGAAGCATCTTTCAGCGTTCCCGACCAATTGGGATGCAGTCCATTCACAGTGAATTTTACAAGTACCACATTTGGTGGAACTTTTTATGAATACGATTTTGGAGATGGCAATACAGCCAATGGCGCAAACGTTTCAAACACATATACTAATACTGGAGCAGATCCCGATTTATACACGGTAACCCTTATTTCCGAGAGCTTTCAGCTTTGCGCAGACACTTTTATGATGGATATTATTGTAGCGCCTCAACCGGAAAGTTCTTTTATACTGAGTTCAACCGAGTCTTGTTCATTTCCTGTTTTAGTTCAAGCCACAAATATGTCTCAGTGGGCAAATGGATACGAATGGTACATCAACGGTGCGATGGAGACTACAGAGAATAATCCCGACTTTGTTTTCGATGCAGTCGGTGAATATGAAATTGAACTCATTGCTACAAATCAGTACGATTGTGAGCATACAAGTGAAGTTGAATTCATTGTGCATCCAGTTCCGGAACTTTCTATTTCGGCCTTACCCCTCGATGGATGTGTAGATTTGTTTGTGAACTTCCAAAGTCAAAACACAGGAGCACCCGTAAGCCAATACTTATGGGATTTTGGAGATGGCGGAACAGGTCTTGGACCCAATCCAACATATACCTACGACAATGCTGGAACATTTGATGTCACATTAATAGGGATTACTGATGCAGGATGCACAGATACATTAGAGGTTGAGGATTACGTTCAGGCCTTTGCACTTCCCATAGCGAATTTCACATTTACACCCGATGAAACCACTATTTACGACCCAACCTTTACGTTCTACGACAACTCATTTAACGCATATTCTTATCTGTGGTCTTTTGGTGATGGATCAACTAGTCCATTAGAAAATATTCAGCATACTTATGCCCAAGCAGGAACGTACTCAATAAATCTTACTGTATGGTCGGACCAAGGTTGTGAAGACGAAAGCTTCGGTGTGGTGCAAGTAGAAGATTTGTTTAATATTTATGTTCCAAATGCATTTACACCTGATGATGATGGAATCAATGAAGTATTTAAACCAGAAATAAGCGGTACTGCATTTATCGAACGATATCATTTTCAGGTATTCGATCGATGGGGTACTGTGGTGTTTGATACTCATGATCCCGATCAAGCTTGGACCGGAAATATTCGCGAAGGTGAATACTATGCGAAAGATGATGCCTACAACTGGACCGTAACGATACAATTAAAAAACTCAGAAGAAGAGCGGGCTTACACTGGCCACGTGATTCAAATCAGATAATAAATACAGGAGCTACTAGCTTGTTCTGCAACCTACAGGCGGAATCTCAATTCCGCCTTTTTTTTAGCCATTTATTATAGGGATTTATTCCAATACATGCACATAAAATAGTTTAGACTATTTTATAATCAGCATTGGTATCACTTGTCCATGGCTTCATTCCTTGGTTTTATAGCCTTTGCTAAATATTTCGGGCTTTAGCCAAAAACTAGACAAATTCCTTTCCTTTAGAAATTGATTTTTTCACCAGAAAGGAACAATGACGCTTCTTGCCCTTTTCTTTTGATTATTTTCGGCAAAGAACTTTTGAATAACAACATGAACTTTCCAACTGAAATAAAAACCAGCACGATTGATGGCAGAGGACTGTTTGCCCTAAAAATAATACCTGGTCGACGAAAACTTGGAGAAATGACAGGCGATTTAGTTTCGACCCGTAAAGCCCGTCAGATGATGAAGGACAAAAAGCGGATGTACATCGTAGAATTCGATGAGAAGTACGCTTTGGTTGGCACAGACGATGAAAATCACATGCGTTACATCAATCACTCCTGCAAACCGAATACATACATCCGTTTGATATATCATCGAGTTGAGTTTTACAGTTTACGTCCTATAAAGAAAGGAGAAGAACTAACTGCGGATTACGGGGAAACTCATCATGACGGAAAGTTGAAGTGTAAATGCGGAGCACCGGGTTGTAAAGGTTTTTTGTAGTGGCGGAATAATTGGTCTTTAGACCAAAAAAAAAACCTCCAAAAACCTGTTTTATGTTTAGCATAGAAAAGTCCCGTGAGATGGGTGTGCGCATTACGAGTGCTGTCTTATGAAGGGATTTGGCCCGAATTACATATGGATATTAAGCTCATAAATTTTTTTATCGAAACGTGAAAAATGTTTTTGGATGTTCCATAAACTCCAAAATTTCTTCAATCGAAATTTTGCCGAATATTCGTTTAGCCAATTTCATAACAATGTTACTTAATAAGTGGTCCATACTACATTGCGCTGTGGAAGTCTGTTTTAGGTAATGCGCTGCAGGATCTTATATATATCCAAACGGTATTGTATGCAGTATTGGTGTAACTAAACACTTCTATAGCCGTGAAAAAATTCGTTCTTCTTTTTGATTTCACAAATGGACCCAATATTAGAATGGACACCAACGAAATTATGGCGCGCAATAATGGCGGGGATTCCGAATTATATCCCAACGCTCAAAGCGGAGGAGTGGTGATCAATAGTTTTGCAAGCACTACCCACGAGCTCTATGTAAATGGAACGGCTGCAAAACAAGGAGGTGGATTATGGACGGCGAGCAGCGACGCCCGTTTGAAAGTAGATGTAAAGCCATTCACACAAGGACTAGAGGAAGTTATGCAGATTGAAGCCGCAACATATCAATTCCTCCCATCTACCGCTCGTGATGTGTCTGTTGAACATGTGGGTGTGATAGTGCAAGACCTACTCAAAGTTGCGCCGACTATAGTAAAAGAAGGCACCTTGGAACTTGTGGACGGTACAACAGGAGATTACCTCAGTGCAGATCCATAGGCCTTTACTTACATGCTCATCAATGCAGTTGAAGAAGGACAATCTGCGACTACAGGAATCCATGGATCAAATACAAAATGAGAACGATCAAATAAAAACAGATTTTGAAACGCGGTTGAAGCAGCTCGAAAATTGCGTCAAAATAATCGGGAACGTTGATATATCAACCCCACACAGCTCTGGCTTTAATCTGAGGGTTTTCTGGGAGAAACAAAACAAACAAATCAAATCAAGAGGAAAGCTCCATCGACTCATGTACTGTCTTAACTCTTTCAAAATTGTCCAAGTCGGTTTCACCTATCATAACTATACTTGAAAATGTATTATCATAGCATCTCTGTATTGATAGTTGCACTTTCCGTTTGAAAAACCACGCCGTTTCTTGGTGAATGTCGAACCGTCGACATATCTCCATGGTAGAAATTTCGTCTCTGAGTATTGACAATTGGTATGTTATCCAAAATGCTTTATCTAGCGGGAATTTAACTTTATGAAAAAGAGTATTGGCCGTGCATGACTCGTCATGTTTGCATTTTTGGCACTTTTTGTAGTACCACGTCCTGCCTTTGACAGCAATATGATGACCACATTTCCGACAAGTAAACCCCCTACTCCACTTCAATTCATATAAGTACTGTCGGCACTGGTCATCTGTTGAATAGTCAAATGCAAACTCATCCAAACTTTTATAATTCTTCATTGGTGCTGAAATAATTTTTGACCAAGGAAGAACCCCGCATTGTAACCTATTTACAATCTCGCATTAGACCACCACAATTGTTCAACTCAGCGCGGACTTTGCAGTTGGAAGGCTGAAAAGCAAAAAAGACAGTTGCCCTCGCAATATTTTTATCTGGTTTAGCGCATTGGAGTGGATTAAAATTAAATGTACTACGGGATAAAAGATGGAGCAACAAGCATATTCACCAAAGGGACGCCGAAAACCCATCTTTTGATTTGGGTGCATTTGAGGACGTGCTATACCCATGCTGCATATAAAATAGTCCAAATTATTGTACGTGCAAGCAGCGGTAAATGCTGTTAGAGTAGCTGTTAAATACCAATGGAGTGAAAAGGAATTGGACTATTACAGGTACCTCTATGGTATCAGATAAACGGTGAAAACAAAAATCGAGAAAGTGTGCATTATTCCAGACTTTCAGTGATGTAATAGACGACAACTGCAAAATGCGGTTTAAACTTTTATACACGTCAAAATCATCGATTAGATCCGTTGGTCGGAAATAGATAAAAGAGTTCTTGGTAGCCCTTTATTCTCAAAACGATCCACTCCTTTGCTGTTTCCATTTCAATTCGAATCCGAAACTTCATAGCATATTTCGATAAAAGGTTGAAGTTTCACGAGAAAGCTATACACATGCAATCTTCTCATCTAAGTACCTTTAAACAAGCGAGAACAATGCGCTCCGAATCCGTTTACTTCCGTTTACATACGTTTACTTCCGTTTTTAAACGTTTTTCATACGACTCATTATTATTTGCAATGCCGATCTTTGTCTTGGGGAGGGGAGGGTGCTAACCCAGCACCAATCTAAATTCGAAATTGAAAATTACTGAACGGTCTAGGAGGAATCAATGTAGACCGCACAGGTGATTGAAAGCAAATTCAGCAATGCTGAAAGAAATTGCGAGACAAATTCAAAATTAGAAATTGAAAATTATGCCTTGGGAATTCAAAATTGAAAATTGTTGATTCTGGGTTTTAAGTGGCAGATTCAAAAAAAATGCTCGGCTTTAAACCTAAAAATCTGTGCGCGCTTTGTGTCCGATCTTATCGTACTTTGCTTGAAAATCGGAAAACTCAAAACTAAAAATTCACTATTCAAAATTGTTGAACGGTCTTAGAAAAGAGCCAAAGGAGTGGCTTCAGAATTCCTGCATTCAGATAATTTACAAAAATTAAATCTGAGGTCGATTGATGCCTTTTGATCGAAACTATCAGAAATAAGCAACGAGATTTGTTGCAAATGAACATAGTGAAATTCACATAATCAATCCTCTCTCCTACCCATCTATCCCATCATAAAACTGAGTATGGGCTCACACTTTTCTTTGCAACAAGCGTAAAACTGTCCATGCTTCCAGTGGGGTGATCTGGGTGATTGACCCCACCAAAACTCTGCCAATGCAAGAGGTTTCATCTTATGCAAAAAAGCGTGTTGAAGTAACTTAATACCTGCACATTCGCCAGCACCAGCGGGAGGGTTTTTACCGAGGACATTATTCGGATTAAAAATTTCTCGCACACTTTTCTCTTGGCCGTATTGATTCACAAAACTGTATTCTTCAAATAATTTATTCTGCAATTTCGAGGAATGTTCTCTTCGGTGAACCCTCAATTCAATAGCCGTCATTTTACCATCAGGCGTCGATGTATCCAGTTGACGTATTACCTGGTTAATTCTCGTGAGTTCTATCATGCCTCGATTGAGAAAACTACCCTCAGTAAGTCCATCAAATACTGCCGGAACAAAACCTGTATGATGATTTCCACCTGCCAATTTTCCAGAAAAGGCGGTGAGATAACCAATAGAAAAATCTGTATCTTCAACAATAAGAACACCAAACATTTTACCGATTATGTCGGAGTCAAGATTAGTGTTCAGACCAAAATTGTGCTTCCATTCCGTCTGCGTTTCTAAGTGCTCTTGGAGTTCGAGAGCCGCTAACCGACAGAGTGGATGTGGTTCATCACCCTCTTTCATGAGTGTAAGTTCATCCGGAACCCCGTATCCATCTATCGAATGACGAAAGTGACTAAGCAATTTCTGCTTTGGTGAAGTGTTCATAGTGGGAGGGAAGATAGATTAAAGGGGGCCTCTAAAAACCTGCATTATGTTTCGCGGAGAAAAATTCCGCATGATGGATGCACGTATTATAAGATATGTCTTATCGCGGGATGCTCAAATCTAAGTGGTAGAAAAGTCTTTATGAAACGCGAAAACAAACTTTTATTCTACCACTTGATTTAGGGACATTTACGTCGAAGACAAGCTTCCTGATCCAAGTCAGGAAAGGAGAATAGCTGGACGCTCTGCAACCGAAATTTGATGGTGTATTCGGTGAAATTTGGCCCGAATAAATTTATCAGAATGTTCAATAATTTTAAATTTGGTCGAAACGTGAAAGATGTTTTTAGAGGTTCCCTAAATTGTTAAATGTAAAATTGGGGACACAACATTCTTGATGTAAAATTCAAAACTCAAAATGCAAAGTTCAAAACAGTTTTTCAAAATTCAAAATTGCTGGATACTACCATTGATTTCTTGGCGGGCTCTTCGTCCGATCTTAGCGCGCTTCGGGTGAAACTCTTCTAAAATTCAAAATAGAAAATGGAAAAGATTCACAGATATTATCCCGGAATTCTTAGCGGGCTCTGCGTTCGATCTTAGCGTGCTTTGCGTGAAACACTTCTAAAATTCAAAATAGAAAATGGAAAGGATTCTCAGATATTATCCCAGAATTCTTAGCAGGCTCTGCGTTCGATCTTAGCGTGCTTTGCGCGAAACACTTCTAAAATTCAAAATAGAAAATGGAAAGGATTCTCAGATATTATCCCAGAATTCTTAGCGGGCTCTGCGTTCGATCTTAGCGT
>Ga0163144_10004111_pt1 | contig 32974 bp, 26 predicted proteins | sample OliLak19BULKMAT1_FD_123175 | JGI IMG/M metagenome (GOLD analysis project Ga0163144, IMG submission 123175) | Freshwater microbial mat bacterial communities from Lake Vanda, McMurdo Dry Valleys, Antarctica - Oligotrophic Lake LV.19.BULKMAT1 | ecosystem: Environmental > Aquatic > Freshwater >... | reverse complement strand
TTTGGAGCAGTTAGCGAAAACACACCCGCTGCTCACGTGGTTTGCGAGTCAGGGCAAATTACTCTGGTACAACATCCGCACCACCCAATCGCATAACGCCGCCGACCCGCGTGTCATTCAAGTGCGGTATTTTAGCGGCGAAGCCGTGGTGAATCTTTTGGCCGAAGCCGGCGTGCGCACGATTCGCACTTTGGGTCTAGATGGTGGCAATCGCTATAGCTCTGAGTTTTCGGATCTCAACGAAGTGACTTTACTAGCCAACGGTCGATCGAGTTTTGATCGGCAGTTCAGCGAAATCGGTAAGTCGGTCAAAAAGTACGGTTTGGATTTGCTGCCAATTGGTGTTCAAACGCCGGTGCGGGTTTTTGTTGGTACCACCGAGGAACAAGAGATTCCCACGCGTGTTCTAGAATGGTCGATTAAAGAGCATTCTAGCTTGCCAGTGGATGTGCAACGACTGCATCTATCGACGATAAAAATTCCCCTGCCGTGCGATACTAAGAATCAACCGCGCACGCCTTTTAGTTTTCAAAGATTTATCATTCCCGAATTATGCAGCTTTGAGGGGCGAGCGATTTACGTCGATTCGGATATGCAGGTCTTTACCGATATTCGCGAGATGTGGACGCTCGATCTTTCTGAGCAAGATATTCTCACCGTGGCGAATCGCGATAAATCCAATCGTCTACCGCAGTTTAGCGTCATGCTGATGAATTGCGAGACGCTCCATTGGAAAATTACAGAAATCGTCGATAAATTAGACCGCGGTGAACTGTCTTATGAGCAGTTGGTGCATCAAATGGTGCTTGCCCCGCGGATCTCCGCGTCGATTCACCCGCGTTGGAATTCTCTAGAGCATTATGACAAAGACGAAACCGCGCTGACTCATTACACCGACATGAACATCCAGCCATGGGTGTCGCGGCGGAACCGTTACGGGAAGATTTGGTGCGAAGCGCTTTTAAAATGTGTGGATGCCGAAGTAGTACCGCTTTCGCTTTTACAAGAACACAGCCAGCGCCAGTGGATAAGGCCTTCGTTGGTTTATCAGATGCAGCATCGGATCACCGATCCGGCGAAACTGCCCAAGGCCGCTCGCGCACTCGATCGCACTTTTGAGGCGCCATTTGAAGCGATTTTAGCCCGAGAGAATAGCGTCGCCCTTAAGGCCCGGCGTCTGGCGGGCCGCCTGACTCGGTGGACACGAAGTTTTGTTGGTTTAAGCGCGCCGATAAAGTAAGAAATGGGACTCGAATGGACCTCGAAATAACATCCTCATCCGACAAATTCCCACCCGGGATCTCAGCTCCTCGCCCGACGGCGAGTGCAAAGCCAAGTCGTGAGGCTGCGATCCGCGCCTCCAAAGACCAATGGCTTGGCCAAGTCCGCGAAGTGCTGCGTCTAGAGGGCGAATCCATCCTCAATATGCTGCCGTATGTCGGCGATAGTTTTTTAGAAGCACTAATTTTATTGGCCGATTGCCCGGGCAAAGTCGTGCTCACCGGCATTGGTAAATCGGGCCTGATTGCCCGTAAGGTGGCTGCCACCATGACTAGCACTGGCACGTCTGCCAGCTACTTGCACCCCGTCGATGCCATGCATGGTGACCTGGGTCTTTTGGGCGAAGGCGATGTAGTCATTGCGTTTGGTAAGAGCGGCGAGAGCGAAGAATTAGTCCGCTTGATGCCCGCTTTGAAGCGGTTAAAGGCGAAGATCATTGGTGTGACCTCGCGCTTGGATTCGACACTGGCGCGCGAGTCCGATGTCACTTTGTTTTGCCCCGTCGATAAAGAAGCCTGCCCGTTGGATTTAGCGCCTACGGCTTCGACGACTTTGGCACTGGCAGTGGGCGATGCCCTGTCGATGGCGCTGATGAAGATTAAGAATTTTCGTTCGCAAGATTTTGCGCGTTTTCACCCTGGTGGGAAATTGGGTAAGCGCTTGCTTACCCGCGTCGGCGACCTTTTGATTCCGATTGAAAAGTGCCCGCGGCTCAATACCCAAACAGCGACGATGGACGAAGTAGTCGTCGGGCTGTGCGAATACCGTACCGGCATTGCGCTGTTCTTAAATCCTGAGACTAAGCAATTAGACGGCATCATGACCGACGGCGATATCCGTAATTTGGTGAGCATCCACCGCGCTAAGCTTTTGGAAGTTTCGCCTAAAGATGTTTTCACCAAAACGCCGTTTACTTTAAGCGTTGAGATGAAAGCCATCGAGGCTTTGTCGTTCATGGAATCTCGCAATAAACCGCTGAACGTCGCTCCCGTACTCGATGCACAAGGCAATGTGCTGGGCGTCGTGCGCATCCACGACTTGGTTTCCGTATCCTAACTCGTAAATTGAATCTTGGTTTTTGGATCTTGGGTGGTGTGCTGTTTTTTGCCCACGCGCTGATTTTTAATCATTTTCTCGTCGATATCCCATTCTCATCCGATTGGACCGATCTCACTCAAGCGCGGGGGTTTTCTCGTGAGCTTTCTTGGCAGTGGTTGTTTTCTACGCAGAACAATCATCCGCGGGTGCTGCATACGTTTTTGATGTGGGTGAATTTGGCGCTGACCGGTGGGGATTACACCGCTTTGATGCGGTTTAATTTTGTTTGCTATGTTTTGGGTTCGGCGGCGATTTTGGTTTCGCTGCAGCGGCGGTTTGCGGTGGGATTGGGATTTGTGTTTGCGCTACTGGCTAGCACCAAAGCTTGCGAGAATTTGTTTTGGGCGAATCAGTCTAGTTTCTTTCAATTTATCTTTTTCACTTATTTCGGGTTGGCGCTTTCGCTGCGAAAGACTTGGGCTTCGTTGTGGAGTGTACCGTGCATTCTGCTGGCGTTGCTTTCGACTGCGAGTGGGTATGGCGCTGGGTTGATTTACCTGGGGCTGAATTTATTTTTGGTAGTACGTGATTGGCGAGATTCGGCGCTGGTATCGTCGATAAAGTACCTTTTGCAGGTCGTGATTGTCGCGTGCGTTGCGGTGATTTGGTTTAGGCTTGCGTCGTTCGATAACTCTGTCGAGCAGCTGACGATGCCGTGGACGGTTCTCTTTTGGCAGGGATTCTTCAATGTGCTTTCGCATGGGTTTGGGTACGATTCCGTTACTTCGGTGCCGGGAGTTTTGTTGTTTGCGGGATTGCTTGCTGGTTATGGCCTCCTGGCTAAAGACTCGGTGCGCGCGGGTCGTTCTGCTCAGGATTCATTTTTGTTTTTGACCGCGTTTATGGGTTGCCTGCTTTTTGCCGTTTGTGCGGTGAGTGCTGGGAGGATGGCGCTCGGGTTGGATTTTTCGAAGTCGCTTCGCTACACGATGTACACGCAGTTTCTTGTGCCGGTGTTTTGGATATTGATTACTCGATTGGCGGAGCACATGCCGCTTAAACTCCGGACGCCTGTGCTTGTAGCTGCTTTCCTTGCTTGCACGGTCTCGTTTATCGACGATTTAAATTGGGTTAAATACTACCGGGCTGAAAGCGCAGATCGTCAGACAGTTGCGCAAGTGGTTCAGCACTTCTATCAGGGGCGGCCTGCGGAGCATGTTCGCGGGAGTCCGCATGCTGAGGATTTGGAATCGCGCTTGCGGTATGCCGAGCGCTTGGGGCTGCGGTTTGCCCAGCCCTATCTTTCTACAAATTAACAAGATGGGGTTGCCCCGCTTTGATTAAGCAGGGCAACACCGGTTCAATTAAATATTGATCAGTTCAGTTCTAGGTACGGAGCTAGGAGGGCTTTGAATTGGCCGACGGTCATGTCGCTGACGAAGTCTGTGCCCCAACCGAATTTAGGGCCTGCTTTGAAGGAGCAGTAGAGACGGCGTAGGCGTTTGTCTTCGAAGCTCGCCGAGAGGGTGCTGTCGTGTTGGGTGTCTAAGGTGATGCGCGCGCCTTGTTGGGTTTTGCTCGTTGGCGAGCCGTATTCGTCCGGAGTTTTGAAGGCGAACTTGTCTCCGGTGGTGATTAGGACGTCTTGATCCAGTTCAGCGTTGAAGTCGATGAAGCAGTAGATGCGTTCTAGTTCGGCGAAGTTTTTTAGGGGCTTTAATTTTTCGATTAAGGCGCCGTGGCGTTCACGGGAGCGGGCGGCTTCGTGGGTTTTCGATTTTAGATCTGCGTCTACTAGGGTGATTAGGCTTTGGAGGGGGGAGCCGGAGCGGGAGATCATGCTGGTGATTAAGTAGTCCGTGTTGAATTTTACTGAGGCGGTTTCTGGGAGGTCGATTAGGGGGAGAGTTGGGTCTAAAGCGGCGAAAGTTGGGGTGGTTAAGAGGACGAGTATCGTTAAAAGTAATTTTTTCACTGGAAGTCCTTCCGTTGTTTTTTTGGGGATAACGCACGGGGTTGGGAAGGGCAATTGCGAAGTCGTTGCAGGGCCGACTTGCGCTGCGCTTAGCGGCTTTTTGGAATGCTGGCCGCTTCGCGGCTCCGCCCGCTTTGATTCGCGGGACTGGCCCTCCGGTCGGCCCTTGGGGCCGCCTATGGGCTGGCCTCGCCGCTCTCCTGCTACAGCTGTTGAATTTGGGATTGAGTGCGGCTCCGGCTTTCGAGTCCTGGCGCGAAGCTGCGCTTCGCTCTTGGTTTGCGGGAGTTGGTCTACTGACGTTGGTTTTGTTTGGTTTTAAAACTTGGTGCGGTCGGAGGGACTCGAACCCTCACACCTTTCGGCACATGCACCTCAAACATGCGTGTCTACCAATTCCACCACGACCGCATTACTCCCTACTCAAACTTCCCAGTACCGTTGGTAGTCGCACTGGTTTCGGGAAACTATCTAAACTACTTCTTCGGAGCCTCTGCTGGTGGCTTTGGCGGGACGTTTGCCGGGGCCGTTGCTGGGGCTTCGTTGGTAGCTGTCGGTGCTTTCGAATCTGTGGGCGCTGCTTCTGCAGGGGCCGACGGAGACGAGATTACCGAGCCGCCCGTTTCGTGCATACGCTCACGGGCAAGGAAAAAGCTCGTATTCAAAAAAATGAAAGCTGCGACTGCAGTGATGCGGGTCAGGATGTTTCCAGCGCCGCGGCTGCCGAAGATGCTTTGGCTGGTGCTGCCGAAGCCAATGCCGCTATCGGATTTTCCGGGCTGGAGCAAAATCACGCCCACCAAGAAAACAGAAATCACAATGTGCAGAACAATAATCAGGGTCATTTCAGCGGTCCTTATCTTTCTTCCAATCCGAGCCGGACTTTACCGCATTCTGGACGATTTCGGCAAATACCTCGGGCTTCAGACTCGCAGATCCTACTAAAAGGCCGTCCACGTCTTTTTCCGACATCAAAGCTTCCGCACTGTCCGGCTTCACGCTGCCGCCATACTGAATGCGTATGACCTCGGCTTGGCTCTCGCCCACGTTCTCCGTTAACCACCCACGAATGAAGTGGTGCACTTCTTGAGCTTGCGCGGGCGTCGCGGTCTCACCCGTTCCAATAGCCCAGACGGGCTCGTAAGCCACGGCAAAATTCTTAAAATCGTAGCCTTCAATCCAAGTACCGGATTGCAACGCGCCGAGCTGGCGGGCTACAACCTTTAAGGTCTCGCTCTTTTTGCGCTCTTCGAGCGTCTCGCCGACGCAGAGAATGACATTGAGATTCTCTTTTAGAGCGGCTTTGAGACGGGCTTGGATGAGCGAATCGGTTTCGCCAAAAACATGTCGGCGTTCAGAATGGCCAATGATGACCCATTTCACGCCCAATTCGTGCAACAGTACCGGGCTAACATCGCCGGTATAAGCGCCGGATTTATCCGCGCCGCAATTCTGAGCTGCTACTTGAATGGCCGTCGACTTTACTGCGCTGACCAATTGCGGGAGCAACGGTGCTTGAGGAGCGAGCAAAACTTGCACACCGCGAACGCCTTCCACTTTTGGAACAAAAGCCGAAACGAATTTCTGCGCATCGGCTGCGCCTAAATTCATTTTCCAATTTGCTGCAATAAGTGGAGTGCGCATTAAATTCCCAATCGGTTGTCTAGGTCTAAGATTCTCAGACCCGGCAAAGCCTTCCCTTCTAAGAATTCCAAGGTAGCGCCGCCGCCCGTGCTAATGAAATCAAATTCGTCTTCGCGACCAGAAGCCGCAATCGCTGCTGCGACGTCTCCGCCGCCAGCAAGTTTTTTGGCTTTTGACTGGGCGATGTGCCGAGCCATTTCAGAGGTGCCCTTAGCAAATGCTGGCTTTTCGAAAACGCCCATTGGGCCGTTCCAGAAAATCGTTTCAGCGCCTTCTAATGCGGCGGCGTATTTCTCAACCGTGCGAGGACCGATATCGAGGGCCATTTTGTCGTCGGGAACCGTCTCGTTCTCGGTCACTTGGGCGCCCGCTTCGTCGTCCATGCTGGAAGCAACCACGTGATCGACTGGCAGAACCACATTGATGTCGCGAGCCGCGGCCGATTTCAAAAGGCGCGCTGCTAAATTCACCTGTTCGTCTTGGCAGAAGCTTTTGCCGACTTCATAGCCCTTGGCGCGTAAGAAAGCGTAGGCCATCGCACCGCCGATGATGACGGTGCTCACTTTGTCGAGGAAGTGCTCGAGGATGCCGATTTTATCGGAGACTTTTGCTCCGCCCATCACCAACACAAAAGGTTTTTGTGGGCGATTGCGCAGCGGCTCCAGATATTGGAGCTCTTTTTGAACCAATAGGCCCATGCCCCGGTCCTTAAATTCAAACAGTTTCGCAAGGCCGTAAGTCGAAGCGTGCGCGCGGTGCAAAGTGCCAAAGGCATCGCTGACGTAGCAATCGCAAAGCTCCTGCAGCTTTTGGCAAAGCTCGGAAGCGTTGGTTTCTTCACCCCGCTCAAAGCGCAGATTCTCTAACAACAGAACATCGCCGTCGCGCATTTGCCGAGAGAGCCCACGTGCACCGTCGCCAATGCAGCTATCAGTGAGAATCACGTCTTGGCCTAACTTCTGGCTAAGCACTTTGGCTACGGGCTCTAAGCTGTATTTGGGGTCGGGACCGTTCTTGGGGCGGCCCAAGTGCGACGCTAAAATGCAGCGACCACCGGCTTCGGTGATGTATTGAATCGTCGGTAACGCGCCTAAAATGCGAGTCTCGTCGACAACGTCATAGTGATCGCCGTTTTTCTTCAGCGGGACGTTGAAATCAACGCGCACAAAGACGCGGCGACCACGAAGACTCATATTTTGCAATTGCGTGTAACGCGCCATGAACGACTCCGATTAAAGCTTCGAGCCGATAAAAGCGGTCAAGTCGAGCATCCGACGAGTAAAGCCAGTTTCGTTATCGTACCAAGCCAAAACTTTTACCATCGTACCGTCGACAACCATGGTGCATGGCAAATCAACCGACGAGGAATAGGTATTGCCGTTAAAATCCGAGGAAACCAATTCCTCTTTAACGACGTTTAAAATGCCCTTAAGCGGACCTTCTTTCGCGGCACTCGCGAAAGCTTCGTTCACTTTTTCTACTGTTACTGGCTCACCGAGATCTGCGACGAAATCGACGAGAGAAACGTTAGGAGTAGGAACCCGAACGGAAGTTCCCGTCAGCTTGCCTTTTAATTCGGGGATAACCAACGTCACGGCCTTTGCGGCACCGGTAGAAGTGGGGATCATATTCAACGCTGCTGCGCGAGCACGGCGCATGTCTTTATGGCCGACATCCAAAATGCGCTGATCGTTGGTGTACGAGTGAATCGTCGTCATCAGACCGCGTTGAACTTTAAATTTGTCGTGAAGCACTTTCACAATCGGCGCCAAGCAATTGGTCGTGCACGAAGCATTCGATACAACGTGGTGGCTATCTGCATCGTAGGTGGTGTGGTTGATGCCGTAGACAAACGTGCGAACTTTATCGTCGGTGTCTTTGGTCGGAGCGGAGATCACTACTTTTTTAGCGCCGCCCTTAATATGCTTACTCGCGCCTGCTTGGTCGATGAAGATACCAGTGCACTCGAGCACGATATCGACGCCGACATCTTTCCACGAAATTTCTGCAGGATCTTTTTGTGCGAAAACTTTTACGCGCTGGGTATCAATCTTAATGCTGTCGCCATCTACGGAAACGCTTTTGTCCCAAGGTCCGTGGACCGAGTCGTACTTCAATAGATGAGCGTTTTGGTCCAGAGGAGTGAGATCATTGATCGCCGCTAATTCAAAGCGGTCGTCTTCCCAAAGCAATCGGGCCGCCATGCGACCAATGCGTCCAAAACCATTAATACCTACGCGAATTTTTTTCATTTCTTCTCCTCGAACTCGCCTGTTTCTATAGCCAAAATCCTTGCGGTTCAAGGGGTTTGACACGATACACAGCCGCAGGTACAGCTTTGCGACCATGCCAGATACCGACTTAGCCGCCTTTCCTGAGGCCCTTCTTACGAAAGAGTTTTTTGTTTCCGATCTCCGTCCAAAAGACATGGTCCGAACCACGTTTCTCGTTCAGAGCAAAAACGTCCTCTTGAATAAGAATGGCCGCCCCTATCTGGCTATGATGCTTCGGGATCGCACCGGCTGCGTTGATACGCGGGTTTGGGAAAATACTGAGGAGATTGCCTCAGAAGTGGGCGAAGGCGACGTCGTTGCTGTCTTCGGCAAGGCCCACCAATTCCAAAACCGCCTTCAATTGGTCGTCGACCAGCTGATTCGGGTATCGCCCGAAAACGTGTCGATGGACGACTATTTGCCGGCTACCCATGCCAGCACGACCGCTCTTTACGACGAAATGTTGGAGATTTTCCGCACTTTAGACTGCCCTTGGACCCGCCAATTGGGTCTGATGCTTTTAGAAGATCCTGAGATTTCGGCCCGGTACAAAGTTTGCCCGGCCGCGAAGACCATTCACCACGCTTACCTGGGTGGGCTTTTGGAGCATTCGCTTCAGGTCATTCGACTCGTGGAAGCTGTGCATCCTCTTTATAAGACGCTCAATCGCAGCTTGCTGGTTTTTGGCGCGGCCTTTCATGATTTTGGAAAGATTTTTGAGCTCTCTTACGATGGCCCGTTTAGTTACACCGATGAAGGCAAACTCGTTGGCCATATCGCGATTGGCGTGACGCTGGTCGACCGCAAGATTCAGATGATCCCTGGATTCCCCAAAGAGCTGGAATACCAAATCAAGCACCTTATTCTGAGCCACCACGGCCGATTGGAATATGGCTCGCCAAAACTGCCCGTCACCCTAGAAGCCGTGCTGTTACACGGTTTGGACGATGTTGATTCTAAACTGCAGAGCATTCAGAATTTGATTGAGGGCGAGAGCGGCAACGGAAAGTGGACACCCCTTCACCGTGCGTACAATCAGAGCTACTATAAGCCGTAATGACCGACTTAGAAGAAATCCTAGAAGAAGCGACCGACATCGTTGAGGAAGCTTCTGAAATCGCGCTATCCTACTTTCGCCAAGCAGTTTTGATTGAGTCGAAAGCGGACGGCACTCCAGTAACCATCGCGGACAAGAAGACCGAAGAGCAAATTCGGAAAGAATTGGAACGCGCGTTTCCTAAGCATGGAATCTTGGGTGAGGAATTTGGCACCAAGGATCTCGATGCAGAATACGTTTGGACGATTGATCCAATCGACGGCACGCGCAGCTTCATCAGCGGCATTCCACTGTTTGGCACTTTGGTAGGACTGCTTCACCGCGGAGACCCCGTCGTGGGAATCATGGTTTTACCGGCATTGAATGAAACTTACATGGCGGCGCGCGGACTCGGAGCTTATTGCGACGGCATACAATTGCACGTCTCTCAGCGCTCAAGCCTAGACGGCGCGTTTATTTCTTGCGGCGATTCGAGTGGGTTTGAAGCGGCGGGTAAGAAGAAAATGCTGCATTCTCTCGTCGATAAAGTGGGCAATATTCGCGGCTACACAGATTGTTTTGGCCACTCGCTTGTATTGCGCGGAGCTGCCGATGCGATGGTCGATCCAGTTGTCAGCATCTGGGATGTGGCGCCTTTGGCTTGCTTGGTCGAAGAAGCTGGCGGCGAGTATTTCAGCCTAGAAGGCGAAGCGACCATTCAAGGTAAGAGCTTCATCACCTGCGGCCCTAACCTAAAGCACGAAATTCTTTCGCTCGTCTAACGAATCAATTCCTCGGGCGCGACGCGCTTGCCGATTTTCAACCGTTGCTCGGCGGGAATATCCTTCTGTGCCTCTTCCAATTGCTTGGGGAAAACTTCGCCATCGGCCACGACAGAGATCAACCAGCTGGCATCGGAGCTGCGTTCTTCCAAGGCTTTTTTGATTTCCTTATTTCCAATGCTGCGGATTTTGCTTTCGTACTCTTTGGGATTGAGCACTGGCACGCCATAGATTTCGCTAAATAGGCGCATAAACAGTCGACCATTCGCAGTAGCGAATTGGAATGGATAAGAATTCACCATGCTCTCGTGAGCTAACTTCAACTCTGGCTTGTTTAAGCCGTCTTTGCGGTACTCTTTCCACATTTCCAAAATCTTTAGAAGTGCCTTAGAAGTGAATTCTACCGTCGGAGTCGATGAGATGGCGTAAACGCCGGTCTGGTAGGAAGGACTAATCACGCCGTACGTCGACGAAATCGAATAGGTCCAGCCCAAGTCCGAGCGAATCGATTTAAACAAGCGCGCTACTAATGGCTCGCCGCCAAACGAATAATCGCCAACCGCCAAAGCGTAGCGCAGGTCGTCCTGGGCCGTGATGCCTTTTTGTCCGAGCAGCACGGTGCCCGTTTCGGTCTTGGGCTTATCCACCAAGATGATTTGCGGAGTAGCCGGAGTCGCGGGCTCAATTTTTACAACAGGCGTTTTGGCGCCTGCAGGCAATTGCGCAAAAATCTTTTGGATCGGCTTCTTAATCTTGGCTTCGTCTTGAGGGCTAGCTACGGCAAAAACTACGTTTGCTTGAGCAAAATACTGGTTGTAGTACCTCACCAAGTCCGGCAACTGAATGGCTTTAATCGTCGATAAAGTCCCGTATTCTGGAGTCTCCATCGCAGAGCCAGCAAAAATCTGCCTGCGCAAAGCCAATCCCGCTAAGGCGCCATTGTTGTTTTTTACGAATTGAATCTTGTCGCTTACTTCGCGTTTGAGCAGATCAAATTCTTTTTTATCAAACGATGGGCGAATCAGCGCATCTTCTAAAAGAACAAGAAGCTTTGCGGTGTTCTCCTGAATCACTTCTAAATTAAAACCAATGCGATCGTGAGCCGCTGCTCCCGTAATCGAAGCGCCTAGCTTCTCCAATTCGCTCTGAAATTCCTGCCGCGATTTGCTGCGCGTACCGCGAAGCAAGATTTGAGCAAGTAGGTTAGAAACACCTTTTTTTCCAGCTGGATCCTGCAGAGAGCCAGAGAGAAAAACCACCTGGATATTGGTGGTCAGCAGAGTCGGATCTTTTTCCAGGATCAGCCGGGGCTCGGCGGCCCAGGCGCTAGAAGCTAGGTTCGAAACCGCCAACAGACAGAGAAAGTATTTGGTCATTCGAGCTTTCATTACTTCTTTCCTCCCCGAGCGCCGGGCTTCATCACCACCACGGAACGTCGGCTAGGAGTGAGATAGGTCTTTGCAACTTTGGTAAGGTCCGCGGGCTTCAGTGCGTTGAGCTTTTGGAGAATCTCAAAGCCGCGCATGTAGTCGTTACACAGCACCACGTACTCGCCGAGCCAGGTGCCTAAAGATGAATTGTTAGAGATATCTCCGTATAAATTGAGCTTGTCCTGATTCACAGCGCGGAGGAATTGATCCTTATCGATCGGCTTTTTCATCAGATTCGCCATTTCCTGATCGACTACTTTCAGGGCGGCATCTGATTTTTTGCCTTCGGCCATCTGAATCATGATTTGGAATACGTCAGGCTGTGAGCCGGTGCCAGCATTGGCACTCACTGCGAGTCCAGAATCGACGAGCTTTTTGTGAAATACGGACTCCATGCCCACAGACAAGTGGGTAGAGAGCAAGGAAAGCGGCACGATCTCATCGCTCGTCACTGGAGGAATCGGATACGCCAGCATGAGAATTTCTGAAGTGGCTTGCTTGTGCGTCGTCTCAATGCGCTTTTCTTTTTTAGGAGACGGCTCGATTGGCAATGCGGATGTAGGAATCGTCTGTGCCTGCATTTTGCCGTAGTACTTCACGACGAGCGGCATCAGCGTTTCTGCCGTCACATCCCCAATGACAATCAGCGTGGCATTGTTTGGCGCGTAATACGTGCGGTAGAAATACTCGCCTTCCTCGACTGTAAACCCTTTGATCTCTGCTTCCGATCCGATCACCGTAAACCGGTAAGGCGTATTGGGATTGGCCAGGTTCATCAACTGATCCCAGGCAATGCGAGAAGGACTATCGAGCGCACGTCGTAACTCTCCGACCACTGCTCCCTTTTCTTTTTCCAAAGTTTCTTTATCCAATTTTAAATTGGCCATGCGATCGGACTCGAGCTCCATCAGGGTCTCGAGATGCTTGGAAGGAATGCTTTCGAAGTAATTGGTGCGGTAGAAATAGGTGGTCGCGTTTTGATTCTCTGCGCCCATTTCTGCTGTAATCTTATCGAACTCACCATCGGGATATTTCTTAGAACCCCGGAACATCATGTGTTCGAATAAGTGCGCAAGACCCGTTTTTTTCAACTTAGGATCGAGTTTCTCTTGGACCGATCCTACTTTGAACCAGACTTGATAGGTCAGAACTTCCGCTTGGTGCCGGGGCACCAGCAAGACCTGCAGGCCGTTTGGCAGCCTAAACTCTTGCAGCGTTTCACCGTTGAAGAGTTTTTTCTCTGTGACCTTCTGGTAATCGCCCGCTTGCACGGGGGCGGCCAGCGATAATCCCACCACGACTAAGCCTAGAATTCGGATCATTATTGCGTCACTCCTTTGTCAGCAGGTGCTGAAACCGGCGCGGGCGAAGTTCCCGGTGCTTTTTCTACCGACTTCTCCGCTGCAGGCTTTTCAACCTTCTCAGGCTCGATAGCAGGCTTTTCGTGCTTCTCGCCGTCTTTATCCTTACGCAACGGCTCGACTGCCGGCTTGGCTCCGCCAAATCCCATCGCTAAGCGAAGGGCAACACGACGGCTGGTTAGGCGACCTGGATTGGCTGCGAGTTCTTCTGCGTAGGTTGCAAAATCGATTTGAAAGAAGCGAGCGTCGATTCCAAAACCAGCGGTGATATTCCCTTGGCGGAAACCCGTTCGTAGCGTGAACCAGCGCATTGGCAATTCGACGCCGAGATTAACGTGTTTCCACATGCTGCCGGAACGCGCGCCAAAATTAGGATCGGACTGACCGCCCAGGCTGAACTCTGCCAAATCGACGACAGCGTTCACTTTGTCGACTTTCCAAAATCCTGGGAACACCGCGCGACCGCTTAGAGAAACCATGCGGGGCAATTGCGGCGCGGTCGCTGGACCGGTGGTAATCTTCGCTAAGTCGAACGACGTGGCCATAATATTGTTGATGCTCACAGCGCCATAACTCTTGATGCCTTCAAAAAAAGTCGGCATTTCGTAAATCGCACCGACGTCCGCATCGATACCAAAGCCCGCGCCACCGATTTGATCGACGTCGAGTTGCAGCGATTTGCCAGATGCTAATTCCACAACGGAGTAGGTTTTTCTACCGCCGCCGCGGACCATTCCTTTTAAGTTCATTCCTAAATGCAACTTGGGTGTAAACAGACTGCCTGCAAAACCGATGAAGAGACCTGAGTCTGCAATTGCAGTTACGTCTAAGGACGTATCAATTCCAGCACCTGCGACAGTGGCATTTAACTTTATGTCGCCCAGCAACAATCCAACAGCGAGGCCTCGGCGCAAGTAATAGGGAAAAGCTGGAGCAATTTGTGCGGAGATTGGCTTGCCTTGGAATTTTTCCAATTTGCTGGCCAGCGCACCGACGCTGGTACCTTTGCCATCGACGATAGTCGACACAGCCGATGCAGCACTAGTCGAGCCATCGATTCGAAACGCTCCCATTAAATCCGCGCCATTTTCGTACAGACTTAGACCCGCGGGGTTGTAGAAAAGCGCCATCTCGTCGTCAGAAAGGCCGTAAAAAGCGCCGCCCATTCCGAGAGCTCGCGTGCTCTTAGAAATCGAGTAGTACTCGTGAACCGCCTGTGAAGTGCCAGCCCACATCAAAGCGAGAACAGCAATTGCCTTGAACCCATTTGACCTACTCAATTTGAATTGCATCCCAGTCTCCCAAAGAAAATTAAAGTGTCGTGATTAGCGCTTGTCGCGCTGTCGTCGTTGCTGTGTTCGAATCTTTTAAATCGGTTGGAACGTCGGAGAGATTGCCATTCACGCCATTCAAGTCGCCGCCCAAGCCACCTGTTAAATCGGTTGCTGCATCGATATTTGCGGTGCACTTGCGCACGTCGAATTCGCACATGCCTGGATTGTTCGTTGAGAGAGCAGATGCAGGAGTGGTTGCGATATCTGCGGAAGCTAGAACGCCATCGTTGTCGCCAGATTCAGTGGAGTTACAGCTCGTCGTACTTTCAGACGTCGCTACTTTCACATCTGTCTTTGCAATACGGAGAGAGCAGTCAGAAAGATACGCCAGAATTCGGAGCAGAGATGCTTTTTGAACGTCCGATATCGTCGACAGTTTATTGCACTCGGTGATTGCTGCGAGCGAGGCAGTTTCTTTTTCTTCCGTCCATGGAATCAGAGCGCGGGCTAGAGCACCGATCATTCCGGCACCAGAAGAATCACTCGAAATAGTTTGCACCAGTTCCGAGATTCCTAATCCAGCGCGCGTGAGCTGCGCGAGACAGAGTTTTTCGTTCTTTAAGTCGGTAACGCCAATCTTGGCGTATGCATCAAGCGCGCAAGTGTAGTTGCCATCATTCAGGCACTTCTGCGCTTCTTGAATGTATTCCTCGTCATTACTCGGTGAAGCTAAAGGTTTGTAGATATTGCAAGCCGACAAACCCAATACCAAAACTGGATATAGCAATGCCAGTGATAGTCCCGAACCACGAGGAAGTTTCATGATGCCCTCTAAATTTTGCTGAGATTTCTTAAAGCGTTATGTAACGAGCCCTATTTTGTAAGGAGATCGTTTAGGAAGCAAGGACGCTGCATGGCGGCCCGCATTACGACTGGATGCTGTAATGCTCTGCGATGGAAGTAGCAACGATATCCACTTGCTCGTCGGAGAGTTCAGGATAGATAGGAAGTGCCAGACATTCAGCCGCAGCTTTTTCTGTTTGCGGGAAACTCCACGAAGTTCCGTAGCGCGACGTCCAGCAAGGCTGATGATGAAAAGGAACTGGATAGTAAATGCCGCAGCCAACACCTTTGGACTCTAGTGTCGCTTTCAATTCATTTCGGTCTTGGGCGCGGATGACGTATTGATGAAACACGTGATCCATCGTGTCGCCCGTTTTGCCTTGGTACACACGCGCAGGCAACACGACACCCTTAGCCAAAACTCCAAGTTGCGTGAGCGCTTCACCGTAGCGAGTTGCGATCTGCTGACGACGAGCAATCCAGCCATCGAGGTATTTAAGCTTTACGTTTAGAACGGCCGCTTGAAATCCATCCATGCGGAAATTGCCACCAACCAGAGGGTGAATGTAGCGCTCCGATTGGCCGTGGTTGCGAAGCATCGCTACTTTTTTACCCAGCGCATCATCCGTGGACAGCACCATGCCTGCATCGCCCAGGGCCCCTAGGTTTTTACTGGGATAAAAAGAGATACATCCCAACTCGCCCATGGCTCCAGCTTTTCCCACGGCCGCTTTACCAGCGGTCCCTTTGGAAAACGGATAAGTGGCGCCAAGAGATTGCGCGCAGTCTTCAATGACGGGAATGGAATACTTCTTCGACAGAGCCAAAATCGGTTCCATATCTGCGCACTGTCCATAGAGGTGCACCGGAACAAAGGCTTTGGTCTTTGGCGTAATCGCCGCTTCGATCAGCTTTGGATCGATATTAAAAGTGGGTTCGTCGATGTCGACCAATACAGGCTTGGCACCTAAGCGCAGCACTACGCCCAGCGTCGCGAAAAAAGAAAACGGCGTCGTAATCACTTCATCGCCCGGACCAACGTCTAAAGCCATTAGACTTACAAGCAATGCATCGGTGCCAGAGGAACAAGCAACCGCCTGAGGTGCAGAGAAAAAGGCGGCCATGGCCTTTTGCAGTTCCTCGATAGGCGCCCCCTGGACATAAGCTCCCGAGTAGAGAACCTGTCTCAAGGCTTCTAGTAATTCGGGACCAAGCTTTTCGGTTTGAGCTCGCAGGTCGAATTGAGGAACGCGCATATCCGTCGTATCCCAGAAATTGTCGAATGAGTAAACCGGCTTCGTTGCGATAAGAAAAACGGCGGGAACCAAGCCTCAAGTTGTCGATAATTTGAGCGAAATACCCTCAAGCAAAACCCATTAGGAACTCGCACAGAAAGACACTAGACTGCCGTCCGCCATGCGGAAAAAGAAAGCTAAAGCCAAGGTGAGCGGGTTCCAAAACGAACTCCGCGAGAACATACTGCGGAAGCTTTTCCAGGGCCCCATCACGCGCTTTCATTTGAAACAGGCGGACATCCTCGGGGCTTTTGCCGCGTCCCTCACCGAAGACGGCCTAGCTGATTGCAGCTACAGTTCCGTGGCCTCACGGCTCGACATGGATCCCAGTCACTTGGCGTACTACTTCAAGACTTGGGAACAAATGCTGCTTCAGTGTTACGAGTTCGCTGTGCTTTGGGGCCAAGAGATCACCCACTACCGGGTTGGGCTCGCATCGACACCGTTGGAAAAAGTAGAAGCGGTTGTGCGTTCCCCTTTTGAGCACTTCGAGCTTTTTCCGACGCATCGAGCGGTTTTGTTGGCGTACTTCATGGATTCGTGTCGCGAGGCGGAGTTGCGCAAAAAAAGTGCAGAGGTGCGTGAACTTGGTAAAGAGCGACTAAGTGCCCTACTGGCTATGTTACCTAGGAAGCCGGGAGCGATGTCTGATGGACTCCTAGCCGCTTCCATTCAGAAAATGATCGTGGGTTGTGTTGTCGACTGGACGACGGCAGAAATTTCCGATGCCATAGCGGGATCCGATAGTGCGTGGGCGTTGGTATCGTCGTTACTTTGCCGGGAGCGAGCAGTTTGAGTGCGTCCTTCTTTGTAAAGGCCCTCATCCCGATACTCTTTCTCTGCGTATCGCTCGAAGCCCGAGTTCTTTCCGTACACTTCGAATGGAGCGGGCAAGCGTATTCTCTTCATTTGAAAACCCCAGCTTATTTCGACCGTCTCCCTGCGGAGCCCAACAGCTTCCTCCGCGCCCTTGCGGGTGATCCCAGCTGGCCAGACACTTGGGAGGAAGGGGAATTTACTCAAACCATCGATACTTGGATCACCGAGCGATACGCTGAAATGGGGCTTTTTCCGACGAATAGCTACGACGAGCGGGCAGCACAAATTCTGCGAGATATTTCTACTCCACCGGGCGTAACCGCGATGGCTGTGGTCACTCCTCGTTCTGATCGAAAACAAATCTTGGCCTCACTCCGCATAGAGCATCAAACGAACCATCACCAGCGACTGACAATAGACGAGTACTTAATTCGCTCGGGGCAGCGGCAAACTCCGTTGCCAGGGCCAAGAATTATCGAGGAATCCTCTGCCACCACGGTGTCCGAGTACCGCTTGGTCCCAGTGGCGCGGTTAGGCCATCTACGTTTTGGTTTGTGGCCTTTGTCGTTTCGCACTCTGGAAGCTCCGTACGGAGCTATTGCAGAAATCCAGTCCTATAACCTTACCGACGACAGCGAGGACTTTATTCCGCTGCTTTATGCAGGGCTGGAGAGCCTGGGGCTACTGTCCTGGAGCGGGCGCACTTATCAACGAAAACCAGTTCGAGTGGGCGTTTACCGCTGCCACTGCGAGGGTTCTGCCCGTCGGTATTTATTTGAACGTCTCGGCTGGAGCTTGGTCGAAGAGTATCCCAATCCATTTAAGCGACGGGTTACCAATTACGTAATGGAAATAGACCGATCACGATTTCGGCATCATTTTGATTCCCACATTCTCAAAAGGGCCGGCATCGTGATACTGCATGAAGGGAGATTCCTCGTCGATAAAAAAATTTGGCAGTACCCAGCAGGCAGAAAAACGCGAGCCAAGAATACTTGCGCTGCTTGGCTCGCGGACAGGAGTAATCACTCCGCGTTCTAGTAGTCTAATTCAAACACGGTCACTCCACTATCGTCGCCATCAAATAGGAGTTTGCGCCTTTCATCTAACCGGACAACGCGCGAAAGTTCCACTCCGCCGTATCTTGTGCTGGGGAAAAATCCTTGTAGGTTTCCGCTGAGATCAAGAAGTAAAACACCTCGGGAATAAGACACCATAATGAAATTCCCTTCAGACGAAAAATGAACGTCCTGACGACTGTCATCAGTGTGCGGAACTGAAATATAACGCTGCAGCACAGTGGTATTCGCCTGATCTACCTTCCATAGAGCGACCGCGCGGGTGTCGTTTCCCACCAGCGTGGCAAGTACCGGCTTAGTTGGATGTGCGGCAACGGAGAGCACATAGGCCTTGTCGATTTCATCTCGCCCTTGGAGTTCGTAAAGGTTCATTTCAGAGCGTGCTCTTAGGTGCGGATTTTTGTCGACGAGCGTATAGCCGCTGCACCGACCACCGCCGCTTAGTTTAGTGACTAGCGGAAGAAAATCGAGCTCCCCACTGCCAAAGCACCAAGTTTCTTTTCGCGTAGCTAACTGTTCTAAGTTGGAGGCCAAAACAGGGGAATTTACAGAGGGCTTCCCACCAATTTCGGAATAGGAGTCCACCATTTTTAAGGCTGGTACCGAATAAACTCCCACGGAATTCGTATCCGTCGCTATGAGCAGCTTCCGAGAGTCTTTAGCGAACGTGATAGCGGTGTAAGTTGGATCCGTATCGAAGCGGGTACTTGACGCCGATAGGGGCGCGGACGAAGCGCGTCCCAATTCTTCAAGGGTACTGGAATCGAAAAGAAGTGGCGGCGTGCCGTGGGCCGCCAGAGCGATGTATGCGCCATCCGGAGACACGGCCACCCTTCCGAAAGCTTCTGAGGCTCGCACTTCACTCCGACGCGACACTTTCGCCTTTGCAGATCGAGTTGACCCAGGCCTTCGCGCCGATGGAATTTCAATGACAGCCAATTGCAGATAATGGGTACCAAAATCATTGAACGTCGTTCCGATTTTTCTGTCTGATTCAGCCTCCGCGACAACAAGTAGCTCGGTATCGGAGAGCGGCACAATTTGTCGGATCTCCCCGCGCATGTCAGAAATTCGCAAGTAGTGCTCTCGGAATTTGGGGCCCACCCAAACACGCAGGTGGGGTGGACGAGGCATCCGCGCGGGTTTTACACTGCGCTCGACTCGCTCAGCGATAGCCACGAATGTATCCGTGACCACAGGACTGTCACCAAAAAGGCCTCTGGGTGTTCTATCTTCCAGTCTCACACTTCCGGTCAGCGCGGGCCGATCCGGAGTGATTTCGTTTAAGGCGCGATTCATGGCAACCAAAGAAGTTAACGCGCGTCGAATCCCCTCCCGCATGGAATCGGCGTCCGCATACGTGGTGCTGGAATAACGTACGTTCATGTAGCGGGTGCCAAATTTGATCGCCTCGCCAATCTCCGCCCTAAAGTGTTTACCGGCGGGGCTGGCCGGGTCGGGTTTACCAGGGACTAAAAGGTCTTTTTGACCGAGCCAAGCGAGTAATTGCGCCTCAGGATAGGCTCCGCTCAGCATCGCAAAAAACAAGGTACGCTCAATACTTTGGTACCAATGTTCTTGTTGAGCCGTACCAAAAAACGTGTGGCCGCGCCGATTCTCCATGTAGTCCGCTCTTCGACTAGAAAAGACAATTTCGTTGAAGTCGACCTGGCTAAGCAGCTGTGGGCAGCTGGCAGTAGGAAGCAAAAGTTGCCCCGGCGCCTTCTTTGGCGGCTTGGCCAGGCAAAGGTTCTGACTGACAAAAAAAATGAAAACTATTCCCCGGCAAACTTGAACCAACGACATTTCCAACCTCCCGCTCAGGCACGCCCCGTCTAACTGAACTCGCCTCAAGACACCAGCTACAGTGGGATCGGGGAGGATGGCAATAATATTTTAATGATCATTAAAATACTGGGTGCTTCGGCTTCTCGGAAAACTCGAAGGCAAATGACTTCAGGCGCGGTCATTGGTACAAAAAAACATGTGCGGAATCATTGGCTATATCGGGGACAAAAACCCAAAAGGCATCCTTTTAGATGGGCTCAAGCGACTAGAATACCGAGGATATGACTCGGCTGGGATCGCAGTCCTCCACGACAAGCAGGTAGAAGTTTTTCGCTGCCAGGGTCGGATCGAAGCGTTAGAAAAGCGATTGAGCAATGCCGATTTCAAAGGCTCTTTAGGAATTGGGCACACTCGCTGGGCCACCCACGGAGCACCCACCGAACGAAATGCCCATCCGCATCAAGTGGGAGCGATTACTCTCGTCCACAACGGCATCATCGAAAACTATTTAGAGCACCGCGAGCGCTTGCAGGCGATGGGCCGCAAGATCTTGAGCGAAACCGATTCCGAAATCGTTGCGCACCTATTTGATCTGGAAGTGAGCCAAGGCAAAACGCTGTTGCAAGCTATTGCCGCAGTTCTGCCGTGTTTGAAAGGCTCGTACGCGTTTGTCGTGCTTTCTAAAAACGAGGAAGACACGATCATTGGAGTTCGCAATGGAGCCCCGTTGCTAGTGGGATTGGGCGAGAAAGAAAATTTCGTCGCTTCCGACGTGCAAGCCATCTTGCATCGAACCAAACAAATTATTTATCTCAAGGATCACCAGATTGCCGTTTGCCATCGCGGCAACGTGGAAATCAAAGATCTCTACGGCAAAGACACCCCGTTTGAAGTGAAGACGATCAATTGGTCGGCCGATCAAATGGAAAAGGCGGGCTATCGCCATTTCATGTTGAAGGAGATCCACGAACAACCACAGGCCCTAGCGCAGACGATTGAAACCAATATCGATCACCAAAGCGGGCTTGTAGCTATTCCAGAATTAAGCAGTTTACGAAGCTGGCTCAAAGATCTGAAACAAATGCACATCGTGGCCTGCGGCACCGCACGACACGCAGGATTAGTTGGCCATTACTACATGGAGCGCTTCGCTCGCATTCCCGTGAAGGTAGATTTCGCGTCGGAATTTCGTTACCGCGATCCACTTTTATCGCCGGAGAGTCTCGTAGTTCTGATCTCTCAATCGGGCGAAACCGCCGATACCTTGGCGGCTTTGCGCGAAGCCAAAACCAAGGGCGCTAAGACGATTGCCATTTGCAACGTGCGCGAAAGCACTTTAGCGCGCGATGCAGATCTCGTCCTCTACACCAACGCGGGGCCTGAAATCGGGGTCGCCTCTACCAAAGCATTCACCACTCAGTTAGCGATGCTCTACATGCTAGCGGTGGAAGTAGGCCAGGCGAATGGCAATATCGACGAGCCGTATGCCAAGGAACTGACGGCGGATTTGTTGAAGTTGCCGTTCTTAGCCGAGCGCACACTTTTACTGGAAAAACAGATTGAGAAAATCGCGGGCGACCACCTGGATTGCTCGTTCTTCTTCTACATGGGCCGCGACGTTCAGTATCCAATCGCACTCGAAGGCGCCTTGAAGCTCAAAGAGATTTCTTACGCGCATGCGGAAGGCTACGCAGCCGGCGAATTAAAGCACGGCCCGATTGCGCTAATCGATCGCACAGCCGCTGTTCTCATCATCGCTCCCAAAGACACGGAGCCCACTTCGGCTCCGGAAGGCATGGCGGAACATTCCAAAACGCTGTTTGAAAAAACAATGAGCAATTTGCAGGAAGTAAAAAGCCGCGGCGGCAAGATACTGGCCTTCGGCTCAGAAAACGATCCGTCTCTGGCGCAGCACGCGGACTGCTTGATTCAGCTACCAGCGGCATCGTGGGCTTTGAATCCAGTGTTGATGGCTATCCCGTTGCAATTGATGGCGTACTACACGGCACTCTTCCGCGGCACCGACGTAGACAAGCCTCGCAACTTAGCGAAGAGCGTAACAGTAGAGTAGCCGAGTCATTGCAAGTAGCGCAGCGACGACTTCAAGCGGGGAATAGAGCGTCTTCAACACACGCACAGAGCGTGTGATAGAGCACTTGATGCACTTCTTGGATTTCGCTCGTCACAACTCCGGGAGCGATGACACAAACATTAGCCATATCCTTCACCACTCCACCATCGCGACCCGAAAGCACAATCGACGGAATATTGAGACGGCGGCATTCTTCTAATGCACGCACGATATTGCGCGACTGACCCGAAGTGGTGATGCCCATAAAGACATCATCTTCTGACATTTTGCCCACTACTTGTCGGGCAAATAGCTCGTCAAAACCAAAGTCATTACCAATCGCAGTCAAAGTCGAAGTGCAAGTAGTGAGCGCTTCAGCTGGAAGGGGCGCGCGAGGGCGTGCTAGTTTTGCCACAAATTCAGCCGCCAAATGCTGTGCGTCCGCTGCCGACCCACCGTTGCCGGCGATAAAAATCCGTCCGCCTTTTTTGTAGGCATTCACCACGAGAGCTGTGGCGCGATCAAACGCAGCAAGTTGCTCGGGAGACTCCATCATTGTCTCTTTCGCGCGAATGGATCCTAGAAGATTCGCTTTTAGTTTTTCTGAAAATTCGCCCATTGCTACGTTCCTCTCAAACTATATTGGCAAATGCGCTTGCCCGGGCAACACGCGATGCGCAATTTTTTTTAAAGTCGGCTTCACCGGATCAAGCCAGGACCAACTTCGAATCTGAGCCTTAAGCGTGTCGGAAACCGCACTCGCTAAACTCGATTCGGCCAATGGCACGGGCGACCAATTCAGGTCCTCTCGCACCATTTGACCCAGAATAGCTGAAAATTCGCGCTCCAGCCCGACTTCTTCCCAGTACTCATAACTGCGGCCGCGCGACGCGCCTTCCGCATGAGTGGCTTGAAAATAGCCCAGGTAAAAATTCTTCAGGCCTTGTTTTTTAAGGGTCAGGCTAAGTGCCACGTCGCCAAAACCATTGGCCATATCTGCACTTCTTAAACCGCCTACGGAATCAAAAACCGAGCGACGGATCATGCAAGCTGCAAAAGTATTTGCAAATACTTCGTGAGCTAAAAACGTCAGCGAATCTTCGCGGTGAGAATTTCCTACTCGCACCAAGTGGCTCTTATCGCCAAAGCTCGCGCGGATACCACAATGTTGAATCGAACCATCGGGAAAGCGCAGGCAAATTCCGACAGTGCCGATGTCTTTCTCCAGCGCCCAACGCGCCCAAGTATCTAGCGAGACACGCGCGTCGAGCTCCACGTCGTTATTGAGAAACAGCAGCAAAGAGCCAGAGGCATACTGGCTTACCGCCCAGTTATTCATCCGGCCGAAATTAAAAGGCTCGGGGAACGACACAACAGAAATGTTCTCCCTCTCAGGAAGCTGCGCCACTTCATTTTGAATGTAATCGCGCGATGTCAGGCTAGAGGCATTGTCGACGAGCAAAACCTCCAGCGGTAAGGCGCCACGACTGGACAGCAGCTTCTTCAGACACCGCACCGTCATTTCTGGTTTGTCGCGGAAGCAAATAATCGCGGTGATCTTCTCGATCTCCCGTCCTTTGCCGCCTTCGCCCATTAACGGCAAAACTGGTTCCGGGTTCACTTCAAAAATCGGTTCGGCAAATTCGGCGTTGCGGTAGTACCAATAACCCGGCACCAACCCAAACTCCGACGACAGCGAGCGCGCTTTGCGCAGCCAAGAATATTCCGAAGAGTAAACCGCTCCGTCGCCGCTCGCTACCATGCGGTCCCAAAGATCAGAGTTAAAAGCAAAGCAGCGCCCGATGTAATTAAAATGCAAAAGCGTCGGAACGCTATCTTTGCATTTGCTGATTAAATTTAATTGGGAAAAGCCGCCGCGAAGACTAAGAACCGCCTCTTGCGGGTACAGCAACTCAGGGCCTGGAAATGAATTAATTTCCCATACAAACTGGAAGAGTGCCGCGGGACTTAAAATATCTCCGCCTTGAAACACCATCGACCAATCAGACTTAGGCAGAAAGCGCGCTTTATTGAGCATCTCGCCGAACTGTAATTTGGCGGAATTAAAGAGTGCGATGCGAGTATCCAGCAGAGGTGCTTGGTGCTTGAGCGACTCGTCGACCCAGACGTACGCATTCCAGTGCGGATAGGTCTGCAGCTCGAGAGCTTTTAACGTCCAAAGCAGGTCTTCGACGTTGGTGAGATGGGTAGCATTGATGAAGAGGGAGAAATGCGGTTTGCGTTTAAAGCACACATGACGCTCTCGCTGTTCCGCGCACTTTTGCTCGAATTCGATCCACGTCTCACGTCGACCAAAAGAGACCCAGGGAATTTTATGAGGAGCCACCACGGCCGCAGCATAGAGAAATTCCTGAGGCTTGCAACCAGACTTGTGTTCGGGTTAGCGCAGGTACCGTATGCCATTGATATTGCCGGTAGATCCGGATGTACCAAATGCCAGCGGCTTGAAGTTCACACTATCGAGGAAGATCCCTTTAGCGACGTCACCGTTAGAACCCACAAACTTCGCGTTAAAAGCGTTGCTGGAGGGAACGTAGCGGACGGTCGTGATACCCAGCTCGCTGGAACCCGTGAGATAGATCTCACCCGTGCGAGGATTGTTTTCTACGGCAAACGCTTTTTCCTGATTGGAACTTAAGTCCAATACTCGCAAGCCGCTCGGGATAATCGACGCCAAAAGTCCATCGACGCCTAGGCTAACCAACGCGATGTCGCTGTTGCCGCCCGCCGAAGTAACTCGGTAGCCGGCACCGACAATTTGGTTACCAGGCAGAATAGTCAGGCCGCGAACAATGGCACCAAACGAGCCGCCCACTTCAACCACTGCCCTGCCGAGCACTCCGAAGGAGGTATCGGCTGTGCCTTGGCTCGATGAATTGCCTCGACCAGCCACTCGCAGGAAGAGGAAGTCGCTAGTCGGATTAGTCTCTCCCGACGTTGGAGCACCCGTACTTTGAGCACCGGCTAAAACGATCCTCTCAGTGCCCGCTACGGTTTGAATCGCGACGGAAGTCGCAACCTCTGTCAGACCCGAAACATCGAACTTGTAAACGTTGACCATATTTCCGTTCGCATCAAAGGCCCAAAGCATGAAATCCGAGGCATTGTCAGCAGTTGGCGCGTCTGGAGCTCCGTAACCTGCAACGTAAATGTAGCCATCGCTCGCAACTGCCATTGAAGTCGCGTACTGATTTCCTGTAATTCCGACGCCGTATCCGCTAGAGCGGAACGCGGGATCAACAGTACCGTTCGGCAAAACGCGGAACAATGCGATGTCCGTATCGCCGCCAGTGGGGTTTTTTGTCACGCCCGCAACGACGATATTATTGCCCTGAACTGCAACGGCCGACGCCCAGGATTCATCTCCGATTTGAAAATCGAGTTTTCCGTTTCCGCTAAACGTCGTGTCCAAAGCACCCATCGACGCGGGACTGTTCACATCCCAAAAATAGGACGAAACCATAACGCGCTTTACGCCACTCTGAGTGAGGTAACCGACCGCAATGGCCTTTTTCCCGAGCTGCGTACTTCCCATCACATGTCCGGCATTTGCAGGAGCAAAGTTTAAATCAATGTCCAGAGCGCGACGATCAATCGATAGGTTTTCGGACGCCCCAGTCACCGGCAACGAATTGGTCGTCGCCGAAATTTTCTGAGTCAGATCAGAATCTGCATCACTTAAGTAATAGAAGTTTGCGCCCGATTGTCCGGCCGCAATTGAGATCTGAGTAATCGCACCGTTCGCTGGACAGTTACTCGCGGCGCAAAACATAGAGCGAGCCGCCGCAACGTTATCCTGACCCAACGCCACAAGCACCGGAGCAGGGGCCGCTAGCGGAGCGTCTAGCGCATCCACTAAATTCACGCGCATTACGCTTGAAGGAAGTCCCGCAGTAACAGAAGCCGGCAACACCAGCGCCAAAGCTTTTGGTTCCGTGATGACCGTAAGAGTTTTTGTGGCCGAGGACATCCGACCGCTTGGGTCGGTGAGGACCATCGTAACGCTAACACGAGAAAGAGCTTTGAAACCAAGTGGCTTGCTGGTTTGCCCAGGGGAGTAAACCAACTGAGGCAATGAGCTGCCACTACAAACACCGTTAGCGTAGTAAGCGCCTGCGCCAGGATTTGTGGTCAGGCTGATCGTGTACGAGCCGCCCGTCGGAACGGTTACCGGCTGATTATTTGCATCTAGTAGGTCGACTGTGAATGCAGGCACGCTGCACTCATTTAAATTGACTCGGTTATTCGCTGGCCCACCCGCAAGACGAATCTTTGCAGGTAAACGACGTAGAATGTCGATGCTCAGCGATCCGGGTGCAATCGATGAATCCGAAGGCGTCACCGTAATGGCCTCGGTACGGTTTTCTAGATCCGCTTGTGGCTGAATATAGACCGAAGCGTTTGAGCTGCCGTTGGGGATAGTGAGCTGTGAAATCTGATTATTACAAGCGGCATCTGAACAAACTTTGGAAACGTTTGTTATCGAGCCAGCAAGCGACGTCACCACATTCGATGTGGCCGCAATTGAAGCATCTAAACCGTCTAAAAGCGTCGCAACAATCGCAGGTGAACTGACATTGCCTGCAATAATGGAGGCAGGTCCGGTAACCGAGATTTTAATTGGAACTGCGATAACTGAGACGGGCAATGCAGCAAGCGAGAGCGCGCTATTGCCTTCAGTCGCAGTCAACGTCACGGAAATCCGAGCCGAAGCTCTGAGATAAATGTTTTTGCTGGAATCGCCGGCACCAAACGTAATCTGCGTAGTTGAACTTCCGCCGCAAGCAGCGAAGTAAGTACCGCTGCCGTTACTAAATCCCAAGAGAGCAGTGTAAGAAAATCCAGAGGGCACAGTCACTGGCTGGTTCTGCGCATCTAAGATTTCCAGGGTAAAGGGTGTGGTTTCGCAAACACCTAAACGAGCAGGAGACGGTCCACCTGTCAGCCGAAATTTAGCCGGCTGACGACGAGAAATCTGAATCGACAATTGCGTACCAGAAATCGAGGAGTCATTAGGAGTAACGCTCAGGCTTTCTGTGCGCGCTTCCAAATTCGCATTTGGTTTCACATAAAACGTGCCGGAAGTAGATCCCGACGCGATTGTGATTTGCGAAACAGAAGATGTGCAACTAGCAGAGTTTACGCAAACCGTACTAATCCCAGGCAGTGTTCCACCAATATTGATGATCTGGTTGGAAGGGGCAGCGATGTCTGCTAACAAACCGTCCTTCAACGTCACGGTATATACCGACGAAACCGCTCCCGCAGTCAGAGGCGAAGGTCCGGTAAAGGTAACGCTCAGAGGAACTGCCGAAACGTTCACTGAACGAGAGGCACTCTCTAAGTTAGTAGCTGTGATCTGAAAATTAACTTGGTTGCGTGCACGAGGAACGATGTTGAACGACTTCGATCGTTCTGTACTGATAAAAGTTAACTGAGTGAAAGTCGCGGGCGTCGCCGAGCAATTGTTCTGAAACACGCCCATTCCACCGAAATTTAGATTTGCGGTAACAGTGCTTCCCACTTTTGGGAAAACAGGTCTGCCATCGACATCTAACAAGTCTAGGTTGTAACCAGTGTTGTCACATTTCCCCAGAATCGCAGCCCCGGTAGGTCCACCGCTGATTTGGAATTTATAGGGAACCGCTTCAAAGAAAACCGAGCGAGTATCACCAGTAGCGCGCGCGTCGGCGCTGGAAACAATCAGGTTCTTTGCAGCAACGCTGACGTTTTTTCCGCGAAGGAAGAAAATCGCTTTATTGTCATTCGCCACCAGGATCTTGCTGCCCGTAGGACGGATCATGCAGGCGTTATCAACGAATACTGCATCATCAATTCCGGTGGCGTTATCATTCACGAGCACTTCGTATCTCGTGGCAACAACTGGAGCGCCAAAATTATCCTGCAATTGAACCGCGTAAGGTCCGGTGCAAAAACCGGCAGGGAGAGTCATGTTTGCGCCGATAGTTTGAATCGCTAGTGCACGAGGCAAAGCGCGCATCGTAAGGGGGGTCACTTTTTTAACAAGGCCCGCTAACGTGGTTTCTAGACCAATGCTGCCCGGCGCGGAGCCTCTGAAATACAAGCTCTTGCCGGTTTCGCCCGTCGCCATTTTCAAACTGTCTGGAGTTACCAACGTTTTGCACTGATTGTCGGTGTAAACGCTATCGGTAGGGCGCATACCGCTCAATGAAAGGGACGAGGGGTCACGCAAATAGAGGATTTTGCCGTCTGCGCTCAAAAACTCAATCTTAATGCCGACGCAGTCACCGGGCGCCATTTCGTTTAAATCAGGCGTTACGCGAATGCTGACGATGTCCGAACCCACCACCCCGCCAAAGGCCTCAGCCTTGGGTTTAAAACCGTACATACCACAGGCACTCAGGGCAAAGAGAGCACCAGCGAGGACAACTCGTTGAAAGATAAAGAAAATGGGTGAATTCAAGGCAGCAATCTCCAGACGATTTACTACTTAAACCATCAGGTTTCGTGCCAACTTCGCTTGCACTTAGAAAATCCTTAAACACCCGAACAAGTTTTAGACAGAGACTTTCGCCAAGGAGTTTCGAGGTTTAGGTGGGACGCCGCTTGAAAGCAAAACACCGAGGAGCCGTAAAGGTCACCACCAATTGTGAAAATCGACGATCGTTTAGACGAAATCGATACAACCGATCCATTTGCGAGATTATTCAGAGAGTTACGTTGGAGAGTTCTTAGACAGTCTAGAAATTGATACCAACATCGAGGATTACGAGCGGAAGAACGCCAGCGCTTTCGACGGTAATCGTCGTCAAGGCAGGATCTTGAATGTACTGCACGCCAGCACCGACTCCGATATTCAAACCCAAGTCCCAGTAACCACGCCAGCCAACAGTGCCAATCGCGGCTAGTGCGTTTGCAGACTCAGAAACCGTAGGACCAGTGACGGTGAAGTATAACGACCCCACGCCACCTTGCAGCCACAGGCCGCGGAAATATTTTTGGCTGTAGTAGTTCAATGTGGCGTAGCCACCAAATCCTGTAAGTGCAGCGCCCGTAGCGCCGGCAAATAATCCCATCGGCATCAAACCAATCGCCCACTCAGGTGCGAACGCGTACTGGAAGTTTACCGTCGGGTAAAAAAACGAAAAGCTGATGCTCGTACCCGCAGACAAATTAAATTTGAAATCTTCTGATTGAGGGTGCTTTCTTACCGAATCAAGCAGCTGCGCTTTAGGTGGAGCAATGGCCGAAGGGCGGCGGGCGTGATTTTCAGCGCGAGGCGCTTGTTGGGTCGACTGACCATCACCACGGCTGTTGGCCGCGAGATTTCCGCTAGCGGGTGCACCGCCTCCACCGCTCATCGTTTGCGATTCTGCTACTACCGAATCTCCCGCAATAACATCCGCACTTGGAGCATCTAATTTCACAATCACGCCTTTGGACGTAACTTTCATCACGCGACCGCAGGCAATCGTGCTTCGCAATTGGACCACGCAAACGCGGTCTCTCAAAATCCACGGCGCTGTTTCCGGGTGCGACACTGCGATGTTGGTTTGGCTCGAGCCAATTCTCAACACGCGTGCATTCGCACCAAATGCTGTACTCGTCGTCAAAGCCCACATTAGGCCGCCGACAATCCACCAATAAGTGGGAGGCAATTTTTCTAGATAACGCACCATACCGACTAAGGTATCGGCGGTGGTCACGCAGACCTATAGCGTGGTTTCCTTCATAATCTATGCAGAGAGTTCTTTTGCGATTTCAAGAAGATGACTTCGCACTTGGATGCGCGCACGCTCAGAGGTTGGGATCTCATTCTCTGTTTTAGCTCCAAGACCAGTGCGCACTAAGAAGGAAACAGGAATTCCCATCGCCATACCGAGCGCCAGATCACTCAATCTATCGCCGATAGCAACGCTTCGCGACCAATCGACCGCGTGCCCTTTCCATTGGCGCGGAATCATCCCGGTGGCGGGTTTGCGAAAGGCAGATTCACCTTTTGGGTGATCAAAGCAGTAATGATATTCGTCGATAACCACGCCAGCATCCTGTACCAATTCATTGAATCGATTGTGCACGGCTTGAAATTGATCGAACGAGATAACCCCCCGGCCCACTCCCGATTGGTTACTGACAACAAAAAGCCGGTAACCTTTGCTTTGAAAGAGATGAAGCGCGTCGGGAACCCCGTCGAGCCAGCAAATTTTAGAAGGATCACGGGGATAGTGTGTGTCCTCGATTAAAGTGCCATCGCGATCGAGCAAAATCGCTGGGACCGTTTTCAACTGGGCGCTCCCACTCGTTGAAGGAATTCACCTAACGGTTTTTTCCAACTTCCCATGCTGCGTCCTAAGACGCTCGATAGTTTCGCGTTGGAGAGAACACTAAAGAGCGGCCGCTTCGCCGGTAAATTTAACTTCGCAGTTGTCTGTGGCTCAAACCGCACCGACAATTTCCAAGTCTGCTTTACAAAATCAAATACGTCCGCCCACGACGCATAGTCATCGTAGCTAAGGTGAAACAATCCCGATTCTTTCTTGACCAACATTTCAGCGGTGATTTGTGCAATCTCTTTGGTCCAAGTCGGCGCGCCAAACTGATCGGCAAATGGCGAGAAAACTTCCTTCTGCTTAAGGGGAGAGAACCGATCCTTCTTCTCGCCATACAACCACTGCACTCTAAAAATGAGTGACTGATCGTAGGTGAGCACTTTCTTCTCGCCTTCGAATTTACTGCCCGCATACCAATTCAGAGGATTGGGACGATCGTCCTCGCGCTGCGGTCGCTCGAGAGAACCATCAAAGACTTGGTCCGTCGAATAGTGCACAAACGGAATGCCTCGTCGGCGACAGGCCTCGGCTAGTAGCGCGGGCCCCGTGCAATTGCCGGCAAGCGCGAGATCGCGTTCCGTCTCGGCCTTATCGACCTGGGTATAGGCCGCGGCATTGAGTACGACTTTAGGTTGGTACAATTGAAAAGCGGCTTCAACAGACTCAGGGCTGGCGATGTCTAATTCCGTACGGCCCAATGCAATCGTCGATTGCTGGCCCACTAATTCCGAAAACGTGCGATTCAGATCCCACGCGAGCATGCCACCGCCGCCCGCGATTAAAACGGGGGACGCCACTTTACTCAACTCGGAAAACCGTGTCAGGGTCATCTTCGTGACGGATTTCATCGATAGGAGACTTCTTGTTTTGTCCCATGAACAATTGGTTGGGGAAGTTCTGCACCACCGAAGCGTGATCGCTCACGTTCTTGTAGGCATGCACCACGCCTGGAGGAACTAAAACCGAAAGGCCGCCATCCTGACCGCCGAATACGACTTGGCGATTCCAATAGGTCGGAGAATTTTTGCGATTGTCCCAGAGGTAGATCTTAAAATTCCCAGGACCGATGAACAAAAACAGGTCTGACTGATCCACATGCTCGTGCGGCCCACGGACCACGCCGGGCAAAGTCAAAGAGGTATAGGCCATCACCGGATAGTACTTAGGATCCAATTCGTCGTGCCGAAACGTTTCGACTAACCAGCCGCGTTCGTCGATATACTTCTTCGCGGGTTTAATGATCGCCCCTTCGATAGGGCCTTTTTTGAAATCCATTTTACACCTCCAGCATCAAATCGTTGGCCACTTTAAGAGACTCAAAAGTGCCTGCGTCCGTCCAATCGCCCTTGAAGAAATCGCAGGTCATGGTGCCCTTGGCAATGTACGCATTGTTTACGTCGGTAACTTCGAGTTCTCCTCGGTTACTAGGCCGCAACGTCTTCACGATCGAAAACACTTCAGGATCGTAGAAATAAATTCCGGTAACAGCCCAATTACTCTTAGGCTGTTTGGGTTTTTCTTGAATACTCAAAACTTTATTGCCACTGAGTTCCGCAACTCCAAAACGCTGCGGATCGGTGACTTCCTTGAGCAGAATTTTGGCACCAGCTCGCTGCTCAGCGAAGCTATTCGCAAAGGGCGCCAAGCTATCGGTAAAAATATTGTCGCCGAGGATCACGCACATTTTCGAATCGCGCGCGAAGTCCGATGCCAACGACAGCGCCTGCGCAATGCCGCCCGCTTCGTCCTGAACCTTGTAAGTAAAACGGCAACCGTAATCCTTGCCAGAACCCAGCAAGTTAACCACTGCGCCCATGTGTTCGACGCCAGTAACGATCAAAATCTCGTTCATGCCCGCTTCTTGCAATTTTGCCACTGGATGCAAAATCATCGGCTTTTTGCCTACGGGTAAAAGATGCTTGTTGGTAACTTTAGTCAGCGGAAACAGACGAGAGCCTGTTCCTCCTGCGAGAATAATACCTTTCACAGAACGCGTGCTCCCTTGGTTTCGCCTTCAAACTTGTTGGTGTAATTGGCCTGATAAAACTCAAAAAATTTCTTATCGCGCACTTTTTTCCACCACGACTCGTTTTTCAGATACCACTGCACGGTCGCTGTGAGCGCGTCTTCAAACGTCACTTTGGGTGACCAACCTAATTCTCCACGCGCCTTGGCCGAATTCACAGCGTAGCGACGATCGTGAGCCGGGCGGTCGCCCACGTGCTGAATCAGCGACGTCGGCTTACCCAGGATTCCCAAGAGCTTGTGGACCATGTCGATGTTGTAGCGCTCTTCGTGAGCACTCAGATTGTAAACTTCACCACTGCGGCCGTTTTGCAGAACCAAGTCGATTCCCATGCAGTGATCCAACACGTAAATCCAATCGCGCACTTGCCTACCATCGCCATAAACTGGGACAGGTTTGTCTTCAATTGCATTGGCAATCACGAGTGGGATTAGTTTTTCTGGAAACTGAAAAGGCCCGTAGTTGTTGGAGCAACGGGTAATGGTGATATCGAGTTTAAAAGTGCGTTGAGCCGCTAAAACCAAAAGGTCCGCAGCGGCCTTAGAAGCGGCATACGGCGAATTGGGGTCCAAAGTGTTGCTCTCAGTAAAAGCAGGATCCGTCGGAGACAAAGTGCCATACACTTC
>Ga0163144_10004109_pt1 | contig 32980 bp, 27 predicted proteins | sample OliLak19BULKMAT1_FD_123175 | JGI IMG/M metagenome (GOLD analysis project Ga0163144, IMG submission 123175) | Freshwater microbial mat bacterial communities from Lake Vanda, McMurdo Dry Valleys, Antarctica - Oligotrophic Lake LV.19.BULKMAT1 | ecosystem: Environmental > Aquatic > Freshwater >... | reverse complement strand
ACAATCTCGTCAATCATGGCGCTATAAATCTGCACTTGAGGATAGGACTGCCCAATCTTTTGCAATGCCAGCGGCGCACAAATTACATTCAAAATGCGGATCAGACTGGGGTTAGCTCCACGCTCAACTAGCATTTCCAAGGCGGTCATAATCGATCCTCCCGTTGCCATCATTGGCTCCAAAATTAAGATCTGAGTCTGAGTTGTAAAGCTTTCGGGCAAGCGATCGCAATAACAACTAGGCAAAAGTGTTGTTTCATCTCTGACCAATCCAAGATGATAGACCTTAGCCGTAGGAAGGAGACTCAGACAACTATCGACTAATCCCAAGCCTGCCCTCAGAATTGGCACGATCGCTACTTCAAAATCAGGATCTATAATCTGTCCCTCTGCTTCTGCTACAGGAGTCTCCACGATCACCGCTTGGGTGGGTAACCAATCTCTTAGGATCTCATAGGTCATCCATTTGCCGATTTCGGCGATCGCTGTTCTAAATAGTGGAGTTGGGGTATGGCGATCGCGACATACAGTAAGCCAATGACGAATGAGCGGATGATCTTTGACATAAACCCGAAGTTGGATTGTCATATTTTGCCTGAAAAAACCTAAAGTAGATCGGAAGAGAATAGGAAAAGTGATCTCAATAATAAAGGCTATCAATCTTTTCAGATCAATAGCCAAACTTTATTTAAACCAAAATGAGAAACAGGAATTTAGATTTTGAATACTTTAAACAAAGGGTTTCGGAATTTCAATAAAGTTTCCAGCCCCAAGAGAACCAGCAGAAGTATTCAATACTCTAGACAAAACCTCAGTGGTACGAGTTAGCGAAATCACTGTGTCTTGCCCCGCAGGTTGAATCGAAATATCTTGGAATCTTACTCCACCAGCAAGAGCGAACAAGTCTGTGCCTGGCTCAAAGTCAGTAACTGTATCAAATCCGCTAGAACTGCGCAGAATAAATACATCGGAGCCTAAGCCACCAGTCAGAAAGTCTAGGCCTAAATCACCAGACAAAGTATCATTACCAGAGCCGCCAGTCATACTATCATCACCTTGTCCGCCATAGAGAAAATCGTTCCCACTTCCACCCGTAAGCGTATCATCGCCGCGATTACCAAATAGAACGTCGTTTCCTGCACCACCATCAATCAAATCCTGGTCAGCCCCACCATAGAGGGTATCGTTTCCACCTCTGCCAGATATAGTGTCGTTACCTTGATTTGCAAACTGAATGTCGGCATTATCAGTCAAATCTAACAAATCAGCATCAGGTGTTCCAACCCTAGGTGTGGGAGGAATCTCAAGGAATGGGCTAAAGCTTTGTACATCGTTGTCGAGGATGGTGATTGCTACTGAGTCATTACCAGTACTTGCGCCCACCACTGAATCTAGGGACAAGAAGAAGGTTTCGTTTCCTTCAAGCTCGCGATCGTCATTAATTGGAATAGTGACGGTAAAAGTCTGGGCAGTAGTTAATCCAACGGCGGTTGTACCAGCTGTAGTTGAGCCAGTAGTCGTAAAACTAAATACCCTTTCGAATTCTGCGTTATTAAAGCCGTAATCACCAAATCGAGGATCGTTACTGTTGTCAGCTTCAAACTTAGCTGTTCCATTCTGGGTTCTAACAGTAAAGCCTTGTAGCCCTGTAGCCCCACCACCAGTGTAACGAAGCTCAACGCGAATGAATCCTGCACCTTCATCAACTGTGTAGACGTTGGTAGGTGAAAAGGTGAGTAAACCAGTAGGGGAAGTAGGTGGTGGTGAAGGAGGAGTATCATCATCTCTCACCAAGATTGTAGTAGAAACTAGACTCGCTTGAACAACAGTGTTGACAGGTACAAGTGGAGTTGAAAGTAGAAGATTTGGTAAAGCGGAAAGACTAAACTGATAAGTCCGATCGCTCTGTCTAAGGTTGTCATTAATTAAATTAAAAACAAAAGTTTGATCTAGAGTCGATGAAGGCTGAACAACAACTGACGAAGGAACAAATCTAGTAGTAGAGTCAAGACCATTAATTTGTAATGTCGCACTGTCACCAGCATTAGTGGATCTTACAGTAACTCTAATTTGAGAAGAGACTAAGTCACCTTCTGTAATAATGAGTGGATCAATTTGAGTAATACTAAGCGCCATAATTTAGACTCCTTAAAGCCAAGTCAAAACAGTTACAGAGGGAAATGAATTTGCATTTGCGAATCACTAAGAGGCACCCTAGTGGAGCCTAGAGTACAGATTAAAGCTTCAAAAGTCTCCACACTAACCGCAAATCTAAATGCACTTATGTGCAAATCAGACTACAAATTTGTGACTAGAAAAATAAGGTTGATAGTCTATAGTTCATTACTGTCTCGGTATATCTAAAACACAATTGTTTAATCAATTATTCTAAAGTTTGTAGAAGTCTTCTCAAGTCATTATTTGTCAGTATTCATCTGTATTTGCCAGTAATGACTATGCTTGGTTAGGCACAACTTTGCGATTAGGCTTAGAAACTTAAAGATAAATGAGATGCGAACTGCAATGGAACTGGTTGAATTATGGTGACTAATTAAAATTTGGGTGTAATTTTGAACACTCAATTCAAACCAGAGTTAGGGCTGAATCAATCGGAACTGTTAAACATCAGTCAAGGCAAATTCTGTTTGGGGGATCCCTTCAAGGAAGATTCTTAATGATCCAGTGATTGTTAAATCTTTTCTGACTATTTCCTTTATGACACTTGAGGCGATCGCTTGTGGCAAGCTGGTGAAATCTGGCAGCAAAATCGGTAATTATCTGAAACTATCTGAAGAGTAAATCTGAGCAAAACTATGGCTATTATTATCGTCCAACCTGGCGTCAGCCAAACATTTGGTACATCTGGAAATGATGTAATCATCGGTACAAATCAAGCAGAGAGTATTCTTGGTCTAGAGGGCAATGACAGTATTGTTGGACGAGATGGCAACGATACCCTAGCTGGTAATCTCGGTGATGACACCATTGATGGTGAATTCGGCAATGACATCATTTTGGGTGGTCAAGGAACTGATGTCCTAGTTGGTGGCGTTGGAAATGACCAAGTTTTTGGCAACAAAGGAGATGACTATCTCTTCGGCAGTAGTGGCGATGACACAATTAGAGGTGGTCAGGGTGATGATCAACTTGCTGGTGAAGATGGAAATGACGTTCTTTACGGCGATATTGGCAACGATACTTTTACAGGCGGGAATGGCAGAGATCTGTTTATTATAGCTAGAGGAATGGGATCTGACATAGTTACCGACTTTATCAAGGGTACTGACTTGATCGGGCTAGACGGATTAAACTTCAGCGATATTCGGACAGTTCAAGATGGTGTGAATAATGTTGCTACAATTTTTGCTGGCAATGGTGAAACCTTAGCAACCCTACAAAATTTTAATAGTGTTCTGGATAGCTCAGACTTTACAACCTTATTAAATTCGATTGGTAGCATTGGCACTTCAGATGTAACTCCTACGCCAGTTTTACCCGCAGCGACAGGAAATCTAGGGATTATAATTGATCGCCTTAACAATAATAGTCCTTACTTTGCTGATGGACGCTCGACCTTTACCCGTAATTTGAGCGATCCAAGGGAAGCCACAATTGAGAATTTTCAAGTTGGGAATGATGTGTTGCAACTTGGAGATACGGGACCATTTGCGCCCGAATTATTTAGATTATTTTCTGTTCCCCCTAATGGAGGTAATACAAGTTTGGTTGGAGCAAGTTCAGGAAATTTACAGTTTAACTACAACGGTAGCGGACAAACGACTGTAAATGGCTTGACTAGTGCACCCCTACCTAATCAAATCAAGCTGGGTGTAGTCAATCCTCCGTCAACTGGTGCAACTGGTGCATTTGGGGCAACTGGGACTTTCACTCAAACGGGTAGCTTGATCATTGGTTCTGGCTTGATTGATGCAAGCGCCAGTGTAGGCGGCAATGATGTAATTATTGTGAATAACCGTAATAGCTCTAGAGTGATCGCTGGATCTGGTAATGACAGTATCTCTGGATCTGACGCTTCACAACTAGGTGGAACTGCTGACGGTTTTGCTAGTGCCAGTGATACGATTTCGGGTGGAGATGGCAACGATACCATTCGTGGTAACAATGGCAACGACTCGCTAATTGGAGACGCGGGTAATGATCTCTTAGATGGTGGAGATGGAGATGATACTCTGTCGGGTGGTGAAGGCAGAGATACATTGTTGGGTGGTGCTGGAAATGACTCATTAGATGGTGGCCCTGGCGATAATGTAATCAACGGAGAAGGTGGAGATGATACTCTAGTTGGCGGACTCGGAAGAGACACGCTGATTGGCGGTGGCGGAATTGATAGATTTGTTTTGAGTAATGTTGGTGGTCGAGTTACAACCATCAATGACCTTACTGACACAGATATACTTGTGCTTGATCCAGCAGGTGGATTAACATTTGATAACACAGTAATATTTTCCTCTGGAAGTTCAGGTCAAAACACAACTTTGTCTAGCGGTGGTGTGTTTTTTGCAAACTTGTTGAATATAAGAGCAGACAGTTTATCTTCGATTAACTTTACGAATTCAACTGCACCTTCAACTGGAGTATCTGGCTCAGGAGAGGTAAGTATCATTGCAATTGATGGAATAGCTTCAGAGTTGACTTTTGATACTGGAGTATTTGAAGTAAAACGAACTGGCAGTACTGCTGCACCGTTGGTAGTGGAATATTTGGTAACAGGTACTTCTACTAATGGAGCAGATTATGAGTTTTTACCTGGAAGGGTGACTATACTTGCGGGTGAAACTTCTGCCTTCATTTCGGTCATCCCAATCGATGACTTAACTGGTGAAGCGATCGAAAATGTTAACTTGACCCTGACCAGAGCACCTAACTACCGTATTAGCACAACTAATGGAACTGCAACCGTTTCTTTAACTGACGATGCAGTAAACGTTACCATTTTCCCAGGTACACCTGCTGATGACCGAGCCGTGGGTACGCAATTGAACGATCGCTTAAACGGTGCAGGTGGTAATGACATCTTGGCAGGTGGCGCAGGTGATGACACTCTCAACGGTGGTATTGGTAATGATGACTTGAGAGGTGATGATGATAATGATGCTTTGAATGGCGGTACTGGAACTGACACATTAAATGGTGGTGCAGGTGACGACACATTAAATGGTGGACCTGGAAGTGACATTCTAACTGGTGGTCTTGGTGCTGACAGCTTTGTGTTTAGTACGCCTGGTGATGGGGTAGATACAATTAGAGACTTCTCGCCCCTTGGTCAACTTACTCCCGCTCTTCCTGGTGGTCAACCAACTCCGCCTGTGACCAGCTCTGGAGACCTAGTAGTTTTAGATGGAACGGCATTTGGCTTGAGTGCGGGTGGAAATATCAGACCCGACCAGTTCCAGTCTGCAAATAACCTAGCAAGCATTCAGGCGCAGTCTACGACCAGAATTGTTTACTTGAGAGATTCAGGCAGAATGTTCTACACACCTGCTGGCGTAACTGCTGGCTCTCTCGGAACGAATACACTGTTTGCGACCTTTAGCCCCAGAACCGATGCAACAGGAGCGCAGGGAGCACCAGATATCAAAGCCTCAGATATTCAGGTAACTGGCACAGGTACGGTAGATACTGCTTTACCAACGGTGACCATTACACCAACCGATCCGATCGCTTCTGAGGCGAATGGTAAGACGGCAACCTTCACTGTGACTCGTACAGGCGACCTAACTGCGGCTTTAACAATTTTCTTTAATACTGCGCCAACGACAACTCTGCCCCCAACTGTGCCCCCAACTGCTGCGCTTGCAGGTACTGCTACCTTCGGCGTGGATTATGTTTTGACCCCCCAAAGCTCAATCACAATTCCTGCGGGCGCTACTTCAGCAACGATTCAAGCTTTCCCAATTGCTGATGGTATTGCTGAAGCGAACGGGGAGAGGTTCACAATCAATATCACTGCTCCTTCGGGCTTCACCGTCATTGACAGATCTGCTACTGGCTTTATTTTTGATCAGGTGGTTAATCTATCCTTCTTCCCTGGTACAGATGGCAATGATCGCATCACGGGCACACCTGCGGTACCTGGAGTAAGCCCTGGTAATGACCTGATTTTGGGTGGAGCAGGAAATGATGTTCTTATTGGTCTCACGGGTGATGACACTATCTCTGGGGGACAGGGTAATGATGACATTCGTGGTAGAGATACACAAAATACAGGCTTATCAGTAGGTGTTACTGACAACGATTTGCTATTTGGTGGACCTGGAGCTGACACGATTAATGGTGATGTAGGGAACGATACGATTGTGGGCGGTACGGGTGCAGATATCTTGTTTGGTGGACAATTTGCTTCAGACACACCTCTAGTTGACAATGCACCAATTACGAATAAGTTTGTGTTTAACTTCCCAGACGAAGCTGGAGACTCTATTAATGATTTCATACCAAATGCAATTGTAGATAGGACTCCATTCTTTGTGGCTCCCACTCCCGCTATACCAGCAATTCCTGCTGTAATTGTTGGAGGTGTGATAGTACAATCCGAAGTTCCCGCAGTTAGTGCTACTCTTGGAGTTCCATTTGGGGCACAGGGAACGGATAGTATTGTCTCTGATGTGATTGTATTGAACGCTGGTGGCTTTGGTCTAACTATAAGTAATACAATCCTGCCTTCAGAAATAGAGATTGCTACGAATTTTGCTGGTATTGTAGCCAAGCCTACTGCCAGAATCCTCTATATCTCAGGAACTGTGGGAGCCAACGGATTACTTTACTACGCGCCTAACGGGGTAGACAGAAATGGTGCTCTACCTACTATTAATGTCTTACTAGCTCAGTTGGCTTCGCCTGTTGGCACTTCTGGCTTTGGCGGTTTAACTGCTGTTACACCTTTCTTGACTACGAGTAATTTCCAGGTGATTGCGAATCCCATTCTGCCTCCAGATGTTTTGACTCAAGGTAGATAGATTGAGGTTTTAGCCCGACTACTAAACTAGAAATTACAATGCCCCCACCTGGGGGTTTTTTAGTTAGTTCTTTTGGATGCACAATGTTGAGAATCTAGCAGCAGCTATAAAAATACTTGCTAAACGAAACGCACTAATTAGTCTCGATACGCTTACCTAGGGGGCTTTACAATATTTAAAGAAATTACAGAAGTTTTTATGACGTTTGAAGAAATGCAAACCATCTTAGCTGGAATTTTAGCAAGCCAGGCTAAGACTGAGGTAAGCCAAGCCAAGAATGATGAGTTCCAAGTCGCTTTTAGAGAAAACATGGAGCTAATGCGCCAAGATCTATTCAACACTCAGGCTATAGCCAACAGTAATGCCAGAGCAATTAAGGCAGCCGCAAATCAGCAGGCGTATGATAGAGAATTGCAAGCCCAACGATATAATCAGTCTCAAGCTCAGCTAGGCGAACTAGCCCGAATTGTTGGACAATTTGCAGAATCTACAACTCAACGCTTGACCGCTTTAGAGAATAAGCAATAACAATTTCTTTTTTGCGATTAATTAAGATTTTTGTGTAGTAGCAGCCGATGGGGAATCCCTAGCAGCCAGGTAATTAGGTTTGATTCGGATTTAGCTAGTTGGTAGTTCGCCTTTTGGTAAAGATTTTGCGCAGCTTGGTTGTGGTTGATTACATGAAGGTAAATCTGCTGGTAACCTTTTTCTTTTGCTAGGGTTTCGGCACTGTGAAGCAATTGCATAGCAATCCCATTTCGCCGCCAATTAGGATCTACTGCCAGACTTGAAAGGTAAGCGGACTTAGTGGGAGCCGACCAAAAGGGAGTTAGCTGACGGAAATGTAACTCGATTGTGGCTACAGTTTGCTTATTTTCTAGATCTATCGCCACTAAGCAAATAGAATCGGCAGAGGTTTCAGCAAATTTGGTATATAGATCAAGCCGAATACTCCAACAGAGCAGCGGATAGAGCCAACTTGTGAGCATGCTTTGATTCACCTCGGCATAAAAGCTATGGGCAAGAATCTGGGATAGGGGGGCGACATCCTGGTTATTGGCAGGACGGATATGAAAATCTTGGGACGCAGACAAACTCATGGACACATAGTTAGAACATTTAGTTTTGCTTAAATTTTACTTCAACCCGATCGCCAACCTTTAGACCTTTTTCTGCTGCCCAGTTTTCCCGCAGTTCGATTACTCGATCAACTAAAACGCTTTTATTCGGATAAGTTGGGCAAGGATCTTGGGTACAGGGTGGGGCACTAGGCGCGATCGCTACTATCCGTTTTTTATAGATAAAGACCATATCTAGGGGCACGGCGCAGTTTTTCATCCAAAAGCTGACTGAAGTGGGCGGATCAAAGGGAAATAACATACCTCGGTTGTCGGGCAAGCGATCGCGATACATTAATCCTTTAGACTGCTGCTCGGCAGTGCGGGTAACTTCTAAATCTATGGTTTGATTTGCCAGACTAGCGGTGGCAGTAATCGGTAAAAATTGCGCAAGACTAGAATTAGGGGCTACAGGCAGGCTAGGTGAAGTGATTCTCTGACTGATTAGCGGAGCAATATTTGAGTGCGATTTACTATTTGTCAGCCCAGTCTGTTTACCCATTACCGCAGAATCAAGTACTGAAGAGTTTTGTCCTAAAAGTAATAGCGAAATCAAACCAATTTGCCCCATCAAGCTTGAGATTTTTAACATATTTAAGCGAAATTCTACGTTTTTGGTTTTAGCTGTGTCACAATTTTTAATACTTAAGACTACACTTTAGCCAGTCAGCCTATGTCATCCCCACTATATGTTGCATTTGTCTGGCATCAGCATCAGCCGCTATATAAGAGTCCAACAATTGGTAAGTATCGTCTACCTTGGGTAAGGCTACATGGAATCAAAGATTATTTAGACCTGGTTTTGCTACTGGCGCAATTTCCAAGTTTGCATCAGACTGTCAACCTTTCGCCTTCATTAATCGTACAGCTTCAAGAATACATAGATGGCACTGCCTATGATCCTTACTTAGAACTGACCTTGACTCCAGTAGGAACTATGGGCAGATCGCAGAAGCAGTTTATCATCGATCACTTCTTTGATGCCCATCATGCCACGATGGTTGAACCTTATGCTCGCTATGCTCAGCTTTTGGCGCAAAAGAAACAAAAAGGCTCTGACTGGTGTTTAGAAAATTGGACTGACTATGACTTTAGTGACTTACTGGCTTGGCACAATTTGACTTGGTTTGATCCTTGGTTCCGAGAGCGTGATCGGCAAATTCAAGCTTGGTTTGAGCGAGGACAGGGCTTTAATCTCAGCGATCGCCAACTAATTTATTCTAAGCAGCGCGAAATTTTATCGCGGATCATGCCCACCCATCGAGCAATGCAGGAGCAGGGGCAGATTGAGCTAACTACCACGCCCTATACCCATCCCATCCTACCTTTACTTGCGGACTCCCAAGTGGGAAGAGTGGCGGTACCGCAGATGTTACTGCCAGGGTTACGCTTTCGCTGGGAAAATGATATTTCTCTACATTTAGAAAAGGCAAAACAGATCTATCGTGATCACTTCGGTACCGAGCCACGCGGATTATGGCCCTCTGAACAATCGGTTAGCCCCGCCATTTTGCCCTATGTCAGTCGCTATGGTTTTCAGTGGTTGATTTCTGACGAGGCGGTACTAGGTTGGTCTTTAGGGCAGTACTTCCGCCGTGATGAGTTTGGCAATATTTCTCAGCCAGAATTGTTGTATCAGCCCTACCGCCTAGAGACGATGAATGGTGATTTGGCAATTGTCTTCCGCGATCACCGACTATCGGATTTGATCGGTTTTAGCTATAGCTCCATGTCTGCCAAGGGGGCTACTGATCACCTACTGGCTTACTTAAAGAACATTCATACTACTTGGCAAACTGAACAGGCTCAGGGTAGCGATCGCCCTTGGTTAGTAACGATTGCCCTAGATGGGGAAAACTGCTGGGAATACTACGCCAATGACGGCAAAGATTTTTTAGAAACCTTATATAGTTCTATGGCGAATCAGGACTGGCTAAAGCTAGTCACCGTTTCCGAATTTATCAGCGAATTTCCGCCCCAGGATAAAATTCCGCCCCATCAATTGCACAGTGGTTCTTGGATTGATGCCAATTTTACTACTTGGATTGGCGATCCAGTCAAAAATCGGGCATGGGAACTGTTGGCAGAGGCACGTCAAGTTCTGGCAAATCATCCTGAGGCAACCCAAGAGAATAACCCAGAGGTGTGGGAGCATCTATTTGCGGCTGAGGGTTCTGACTGGTTCTGGTGGTTTGGCGAGGGACATAGCTCAGACCACGATCAAATTTTTGATCAGCTATTTCGGGAGCATCTCCAAGGGCTATATCGGGCGTTGAATGAACCCGTACCCCAGTCTTTACTTTATCCACTCGAACCCCATGATCTACACCCAAGCGCGCATCCTCAGAATTTAATTCATCCGCTAATCAATGGCAGGCTAGATAAGCAGGATTGGCAGGGAGCGGGCTGCATGGATATTAGCGCGGCTAGGGGGACTATGCACCAAAGCTCGATCGTCCGCAGACTGTGGTATGGGCTTGATCACTTTAATTTTTATTTACGCTTAGATTTTAGTGAAGCGTTGTTAAAGTTGCCCCCAGCCCAAATGCCTACTCTTCATTTATTTTGGTTTTACCCTGAAAAGGCGCATTACAACAGTCCGATTTTTTTACAAGGTCTACCCCAAACTTCGCCCCTAGATTATCTATTTCACCATCATTTAGCTATAGATTTAGCCCAAGCGCATATAGTCTTAAAACAAGCGATCGCTGGACAGGATTGGCAGAATTTGGTTACAAATGCCACTATGGCGCTTGACCAATGCCTAGAGGTCGCTTTACCTTGGTACGATCTTAGAATTGAGCCGCAGAGTTCAGCCAAGTTGGTGGTTTTACTTAGCCGCGATCGCATATATCAAATCACTTTGCCAGAATATACAATCATTCCCGTAGATGTGCCTTAATTTGAGCATTACTCCTTTTATCTTAGATATTTCAGTAATATTTCAGTTTTAATGGCTTAGGTTAGGTATGCTGGGTTAGTCATAAGGTTTTTCATAAACTGGCTAAATTTGATAGAGTCACTCAATTAGTTAGTTATAAGCAAACAGTAAGTTAGTTACAAAGTTACCGGAACGTCTGTGGAAAAGAAAAGCACGATTGAAATTATAGTTGAGCAAGCCCTAAGCGACGGCTATCTTACCCCAGCTATGGAAGCTGAAGTCGGTCGAATCTGCGACAGCGCCTTTGACTTATCCGTAGAAGAGTATATGGCGCTAGATCGGCTGATGGGGGCATTACTGAGCGGTGAAGTAGTGGCAGTGCCGCGTAAGCAGTTTATTAACGTGATGGAAGAGTTGGTACTCAGCGAAGCCGTGGCAAAAGTAGCGGAAATTGAAGCTGCTACCAATCAAGTAATGGATCTAGGCGATATTGCTGCCTATGCCTTAAATCGTTTGCCACCGCTCTATGCCACCACCGATCAAGGTGCAGCTTATCAAAGGGAGCGAGCCTTAGCAGATCTACAGTTTCTAATTGCTCAGCAGGTAAAAGAAGCGATCGAGCGCAATATGAGTCATCCTGATTTCTTCCCCGATCGCTCCACGATTGGTCAAACTAGCCAAGGCACTATGCTGACTCAGTTAAGTTCTTTATTGCAAACATACGCCCCAGCCTTTGAAAATAAGCCCCAACCTGCCAAAAACGAATAGGCAAGAGTAATATGCTTGGAATCTGAGTGCCTAGGCAAATTTATAATATCTACTTAATTCTATGAACTTGGCTCAAACTCTCTCTCCGATCGCTGACTTTTTTAATCAATTGGGTGTGCCACCACTGGTAGTTCATTGGGGACATCCATTTTTTATGTCGATTGTGATTTTTGTGCTGGGTAGCTTCGCGGGCTATGCGGGTTGGCGCGGTAGGGTTTTGGCGGTTAGTGATCCAGAAAATTCGATCAAGAGTTTAGGAGATCATCGCCAGACCGCACCAATGATGGCTGTGTTTTTGGCAATGGGCTATACAGGTGGGCTACTTTCATTGGCGATGCAGGATAAACCTTTACTGGAGAGTCCCCACTTTTGGACAGGTTCACTAGTTTTAATTTTATTGGCGATGAATGGCAGTCTCTCCTTATCTGGTTTTGGTGGCAATCAACCGAGTTTACGCAAGCTACACGCCTACATAGGTAGTGGGATTTTGGGCTTGATCTTCTTCCATGCGATGTTGGGCTTAAAATTGGGGATCGCGATTTAGATCGGTCTAAATCTTGCGGGGCGAGTCGTAGAAGAAAAAAATGCAAAACTCTGGGCGGCTTGGAAACAAAAATTTAGCTAGACAGTTAAATCAATGGCTGGATCAACAAGCGATCGCTGCTTGGATTTTTTTGGCACCTGCCTTGAGCTTACTCACCATTTTTGTCATCTTTCCGCTCATTTATTTAGTTTATCTTAGTTTTACTTCTGGGCACTTAACCCTAGCAGGAGTTAGGTGGGTAGGCTTGAGGAATTATTTGCGTTTGTTCCAAAGCCCTGATTTTTGGCAGGTGTCATGGAATACGGCTTACTTCGGCGTGGGTACGGTAATTCCCAGCGTGGTCTTGCCCCTGGGCTTAGCGGTACTTCTAGATCGGCAATTTGTTGGTCGGGGGATATTGCGATCGCTTTATTTTTTACCCTCGATTGTGTCAATTGTGGCAGCAGGTTTAGGTTGGCGCTGGTTGTTTCAACCTGATGGCTTAGTCAATCAGATTTTTAGACTAACTCCGCCGCCAAGCTGGCTAGGCGATCCCAATCTTGCCATGCCTGTGCTGATTCTGCTGAGTATTTGGAAGCAAATTGGCTTTAATCTAGTGGTTTTTTTAGCGGGTTTACAGGCTATTCCCCAAAATCGCTATGAGGCGGCTGAGTTGGATGGAGCAGATGCGATCGCTAAATTTTGGTATATCACTTTACCTGGGCTGCAATCTACCACAGTTTTTGTGATTATTTCCACTATAATTTTTACATTCAAAGGATTTGAGCAAGTATTTGTAGTAACTGGCGGCGGTCCACTTAATGCCACCAATATTTTGGTTTACTACGTCTACGAGCAAGCTTTTAGTCAATTTGACTTTGGCTATGGTGCTGCTGCGGCAATTGTATTAATGGTTTTAGTGCTAATTTTGGTGGTTTGGCAGTTACGCACTTGGGCAGATGATGATCTGAGATAGCGATCGCTGACACACAAATTTAAACAAAATGTACTAGATTGGTTAGACGTTGATATGTCTTAATAATTAACCTATCGATACAAATAGTGATTAGCCAAACAACCGCTACTAATGACCAAGCGCCACAACAGTCTGCCGATCAGCAGATTAGTGAGTTGGAAGTTAACTCCAACGCAGAAGCGCAGGTTAAAAAAAATTCCTTTTTCGGGCTACACCTTTCTAGCCTACTAGTAGATCGAGAGCTGATCGCGATCGCCATAATCTACTTTGTCCAAGGGGCAATGAGCTTGGCACAGCTATCGATTAGCTTTTTTCTTAAAGATGAATTGAGCTTGAGTCCAGCTGAAGTCGCTTCGCTAGTGGGTATTGCTATGCTGCCCTGGACAATAAAACCTTTTTATGGCTTGGTTTCCGATAGTTTACCGATCTTTGGCTATCGCCGCCGTCCTTATTTAGTAATTTCTAGTTTACTTTCTGCCTCGGCTTGGTTAGGGATGGCATTTTGGGTCAAGACTCCGCTGATGGCAACCGTAGCGATCGCGCTCACCTCCCTAGCTGTAGCTTGTTCGGATGCAATTACCGATGCTGTAGTAGTGCAACGCGCCCGTCAAGAATCTGCCACTGAGGCAGGATCACTCCAGGCTTTTAGCTGGGCTGCTACCTCAGTGGGTGGGATCATGGCTGCATACCTGGGTGGGCTGCTTTTAGAGAAGTTGGGAAGTCACAGTGTATTTGCGATCACCGCTACCCTCCCATTACTAATTACCCTAGCTGCCTTTGCCATCTTAGAAAGCCCAGCTGAAACTTCGCCAAAATGGCAACAACAGTTAGTCCAATTGCGCCAAGCTTTTACTAGCAAGCAAATCTTACTGCCCGCCGCCTTTATCTTCCTTTGGCAAGCCACTCCTACCGCCGATTCTGCCTTCTTCTTTTTCACCACCAACGAACTGCACTTTAATCCTGAATTTCTGGGCAGGGTGCAACTGATTAGTAGTATTGCTGGCTTATTCGGCGTATGGCTGTTTCAACGTTTCCTCAAAAATGTGCCGATGCGTCAGATATTTATATGGACTACCCTGATCTCAACTTTGCTGGGGCTTACTAGTCTACTATTAGTTACCCACACCAATCGCCAATTGGGTATAGATGATCGCTGGTTCAGTATGGGGGATAACGTCATTTTGACCATAGCGGGACGCATTGCTTTCATGCCAGTTTTGGTTCTCGCTGCCAGACTATGTCCTCCAGGGATCGAAGCAACTTTATTTGCCTCCTTGATGTCGATTTTTAACTTAGCAGGACTTTGTTCCTATCAACTTGGGGGATTACTGACTCATTTTTTGCAAATTACCGAGTCGAATTTTGATAATCTATGGCTGATGATCCTAATTACTAATCTTTCTACGCTTTTGCCACTGCCACTAATTGGCTGGCTACCTTCGCTTCAGCCTAAAGCATCCGAAGCATCAACCGAATTAAAAGTAGGTGAAAATGCCCATAATCAGGCTAATGAAGTTGGCAACTAATGCTATGTTAAGTATTATGATATAGTCCGAACGGTAGAATAAATTTACCTCCTAGGGCATTTTTACTGGTGTGAATAATTAAGCTTTAATATGGAAAATCTAACAGAGCAAGCTCCGTCTATGATTCATTCTCAAATCAAACTTGCTAAAGATCATCAAGTCACTCGCGAAAAAGCCAAAGACGAAAAACCTAGCGATACCCCAGGATTGAAGGCACCTTCCCAGAATCTTTACAACGATGTATTACGGGCAGAACTAATTGAGCTTCAATCTGATACCGATCTTTTATTCCAACAACTTCAAGCTCTTAGTGGTCGCCGCCTCAGCCAAGTCGGGAGTTTTTCCTAAATGACAATGGTTAGTTCCGAACTCCAATCCTCTGAATCACTAGCTCCAGAAGCTCAAATTTCAGACGCTCAAACAACAAGCTCCAATCTAATCACCGCCGATACTACCCTACGCAAGATCATCAACACCCTACCGCGTGAGTGCTTTGAGAAAAATGAACTCAGAGCCTGGTCTGGTGTAGCATTTAGCGTATGTGCGGCTGCCTTAGGATATTTCTTGACCGCGATCGCGCCCTGGTATTTATTACCCTTTGCCTGGATTTTTACTGGCACTGCGCTCACAGGTTTCTTTGTTTTAGGCCATGACTGTGGACATCGTTCATTCTCAAAAAGAGTTTGGCTAAATGACTTGGTGGGACACATCATGTTTATGCCTTTACTTTTCCCTTTCCATCCCTGGAGATTGAAGCATAATCACCACCATTCTCATACCAATAAGTTGGGTGAAGATAATGCCTGGTATCCTTTTACCACTGAGAATTATGGTTCAGTTCAACCCTATGAACGTCTGGTTTATCGAGCAATTCGTGGCAAACTTTGGTGGGTTGGCTCAATTATTCATTGGGCAGTATTGCACTTCAATGCCAATCTTTATCCTGAAAAGCAGCGATCGCAAGTTAGATTCTCCGATGCAGTGGTAATTGCTTATGCCCTAGTTGCTTTTCCGCTAATGTTTGCCTTTGGCGGTATTATGGGCTGGGTAAATTTCTTTCTGATGCCTTGGTTGGTATATCACTTCTGGATGAGTACCTTTACAATTGTGCATCACACTATGCCTGAAATTCCGTTCCATTATCCTGAGCAATGGCACGCTGCTACTGACCAACTAAAAGGCACAGTACATTGCGATTATCCTGTTTGGATTGAATGGCTATGTCATGATATTAACTGGCATATTCCCCATCATGTATCTACTGCGATTCCTTTCTACAATTTACGCAAAGCCACCGAGTCTCTAGATCAAAATTGGGGCGAACATCTATTCAAGACTAAATTTAGCTGGCAGCTAATGGAGCGGATCAGTAATGAATGTCATATATATGATGCTGAGAAAAACTATAAAAGCTTTAATAATTTAGATAACTAAGTCTTATATTTGAATCTTTGCAGCTTCGATTGTGTCATTGAAGTTACAAGGATTCTTTTTTTTTCGTAAACCTATAAAAATAGGACTTATCCAGGCTAAATATAGAGATATTTCAGTAACTGAAAATAGTTGGTAAGCATACAACATAGTAATCCAAGCTGAGAAGATTTACGCTCAACCACTTGACCAAATATAGAAATAGAACTTGGGAATCATCGTTTTTGGATCAAGCTTTCCAGAAGATGGTCATTTTCAATAATTTTAGCAGCTTGATTATAATCGAATCTGGATCTAGCTTTTCTAAAATAGCTACTATAGGAAAATCCATTTTTTTCCTGCTGCTTATATAGTTCTATTTGGTGTTTAACAATAGATTCCACCACTTTAAGCGAAAACTGACAGGCTTCTTCTAGTTTTTCTTCATCATTTATACTGGAAAGATTTTTTTCACAGTACTTATAAATTCCGTAGGCAAGTAATTCACTTATATGCCCAGCGTATTCTTTTGTGTGTTGCTCAAGTCTTCCTTTAGCATCCTGAACATAGCGATAAATCCGATAGGTATAAAGTAACTGTTGGTAGATAGGTGAATCTTTCTCACCATTAAATAATTTTGTTAGGGGATGGCTGCCATTTGTAGCATCAAAAATAACTTCCATAACTTCATAAACACTATTCTTAGCAGTCTCTGGCTGTTCGTAAAAAGTGGCATACCAAAACCTTAGAAGAGTATCACTTTCAATAGTATCGAGTAATTTGCGACTGCGCGGATCAGAGAAAACCTCGCCACGTTTAGATATATATGCAATATTTTGATTATTAAATATCTCTTTTACATAAATATTAAAATCTTTATTACTAACCTTATCTTTATAGGAAATTGGGGTTTGAGTATTAGTGGCATCAGTAATCTTGTCTACAATTTCTGTGTCACTGGTTTCGTAAAGACGAATATTCACGAAGACATTTTCGAGCGAATCAATTGCTTTTCGTTGATCATCTTGATAAACTTCATAGATAACTCGGGTAGTTTGTAATCCATTCACAATCACTGGGTTGTATGTGGGTAAAATGTAGCTTCCTGCCTGTGCAGTAGGAGGGATTATCATTCTTTCGCAAATAATTGTCACACCGTTATTAAGAAGAGGAAAATAAAAAGCTGTACCTGATTTTAAGGTTTCCTTCATCCTTTGATTAGGTCTTACCTTAAAACCCAGAAAGGAACGGATATTATCAGAGAAAAGAAACTCATAGGTATTATTTTTACTAACTTCTTCTTCAATTAATTTGCACAGTTCTTTGGCTTCTATCCGAAAATTTGCAGCGCGAACATTCCCTACGGAGTAGGTATAAAGTCCTTGCCGATCAGAAGTTATAATATTTGAGGGTTGAGGATGAAAAACAAATCTGATTTCTTGACGATGATTTTGAATTTTAATTAGCTGACTAATTTTGCTATATAGAGCTTCTGAATCCCAGATCTCATAAATATCTGGTTGATGATAGACATTGTAGTTATCAATGTTAAATTTATGATTGGCATCATTGTTAAGCCCAGAGTAGAGAAAATAGCGCTTAATACCGACTATGTAACCATCTGCAGAAAATTGTTTATAGTCGTCAATTTTAGTTTGAATATTAGCTATATTTAGCTTAGATATGCCATCAATGAAAAGTTCATTTACGTCATTGCGAAATTTATCTAATTCATTTTGCTTAAGAGCATTACTATTTTTGCATTGAAAAACCATCAGCGTATAGGAGCTACCCTGTTCGATAAATAGAGATCCATCTATGCCTCCATCACCTTTTCCTTTAATTAAAATGTCATCATATACTTCTTGAAATGGTCTTTCGGTAATAGTTGCGATCGCAAAAATTTCAAAGGCGACATCTCGATCCACTCTAAAATCGCTTGAGTTAAATCTCTCAATAATTTTACTGAGATAGCCTTCTATAAATAGATTTTTGTTATCCATAGTAGGATGAGATCCAATTTTCAGCAGAGTTTATACTTTATTCTATTCTATACCTTCAATTTGCTCTTCTAAATCTTGGTAGATACTTGAGATTTCCAGATTTTGTTCCTTCGTTTTCCAATAGCATTTGCTATTAAATTCCAAAAATGTACCGACAATTATCTTATACGAAGAGTGGTAATTTAGTTTTTCAAGCTCTTTAGGAATGGGATGAGAATTACTGGGATAAGTCATAGAAATTTGGCTACTTTGAAAATCATGGTAATAAATTAGTCAAGGTTCAACAAAGTTACCCCCATGTCATAAGATCGGTAATGTTTAAGATATTTTTTTTCAAAACTATGAATAAGTCTATTTGGTGGCAGAGTTGTTTGCGGATTGTAGCGATCGCTCTCCTATTAATTTCTACTACTTTTGCGCATATTTCCCCGACTTTTGCCTCATCCCTCTTTGCTGTAGATTTACCGATCAAGCAAAAAGCCTTAAGCACCAAGGAAATGCGAGAATTAGTCGGCGGCGGTCTAACGGGTAACTATCCTGAAGATACGGCAGCCGTGGTTAAAAGTCTGCGCTATGCGGTTTCTCTACCAAAGGAGGCGCCAGATAAGAATATTGCGCAACAGGAGGCAAAGTATAAAATTAATGCCTTCGCCTCTCGCTATCGCCGCGATGGTGACAAATTGCGTCTCAAATCTTTTACGACCCTTCGCACTGCGCTCAATTCCCTTGCCAGCTACTACAATCCCACCGCTAAGCGTAAAGTCCCCGATAAAGTGCGCGATCGCGTATTGATTGAATTAGATCGAGTAGAACTAGCTTTGGCTCAAGGAGATTAGGAATTTGAGGCTCAGCCCTAAACCCAAAAGTAAAAGTAAACTTTGACGCATCAGTTGCAGCGATCGCTTGACCGTATTTTCAGTAATTGGCTCAAGTGGTTCGGCCAGTAAAGGTTTATATTTTATGATATCTTTGTATTTATTTGCTCCCCCCAATTGCACACCTAAGCCTGCGGCAAAAGCACATTCACTCCAGCCAGAATTGGGACTTGGATCTTGGGGGGCATCTCTTTTGCAGAGGTTCCAAACAGTGACTGGCTTGCCGCTTAAAATTGCCACACTTAAAACTGTAAAGCGACAGGGTAGCCAACTTAAGCCATCTTCTAACTTGGCGCTAAACCAACCTAAATCAGTGTAGGGAGGATCGATATAGCCCACCATTGAGTCTAGAGTGCTGGCAGCTTTATATGCCATTGCTAAGGGTGTACCGCCAATTAAAGCAAAAAACAGGGGAGCAATCGCGCCATCGGTAGTATTTTCCGCAATTGTTTCTACTAATGCCCGCAAAATTTCTGATCGATCTAAGGCTTGGGTATCTCGCCCAACGTATTTGCTTAAAAGCGATCGCGCTGAATTCAAATCACCTTCCTTCAATGGAATCAAAACTTCCTCTGCTGCCCGACGCAAACTTCTGCCTGCAAAGCAACTGGCAAGAATCACCACTTCCAAACATAAGCCTAGCCAATTAGCAAGCTGATAAAAAAATTCTAGTAAATACCAAGTGCCGTAGCCAAAACCAAATAGCAGAAATATATTCAGACAGATTCCCGAAATTTTCTGCGGCAAACCTTGAGGAAGATATCTAAAAGTCCAATCTTTCCACCATGTAATTACCCAACCCATTACTTGAACTGGGTGAAGCAAATTCCAAGGATCGCCAATCAGAAAATCTAAAAAACTAGCAAGAACTAAGACAAAGAAGGAAAAGTTAGCGACGAGTACCAAAGAAACCAACTGCTGGTTCGCCGTTTAGGTTACTGGAAAAAACATTATTTGCAGGTACAAAAAATACATCAGCCAGAATCTTGCCATTGCTCACCAAGCTAACTACTCCACCACTCTGAATCACGCCTTTAGTATGGTTGAGCGCCCATAAGTCAATGCCGCGATCGGCTTGAATTGTGATGTTTCCAGCCGCTAAAATATTTGCAGGTACTTTGGCGCTATCACGGTAAACAACCGATCCTGCTGCTGCCAAGGAAAGATTGCCAGTAGTGCTTAACTGTGGGCTGACTAAATATAAATTACCTTTGCTCAGTACTTGCACAATACCAGCGTTAGCAGAGTTTAGGAGCGAATCTCCAGCCTCAACAGTTTGCGCACCGACACTCTGGAATTTACCCTCTTGATTTTTGAAAGTAAAAATCCCATTTGCTGCGGTCGAAAGCCCTAAAGAGCCATCGGCATTTACTATCACTAAATTTGCTTCCACAACTCCATCTATACCAGTTAATTGCTTTGCTAGTTGTGGCAATTGGGTGATTTTACCTTGCCAGTTTGGTTCTATAACATTTGCTTCTACTCGAAGACTGAGGATCGCATCTGGCGATCGCAATTCGACCTTACTTCCACCAGCTACAGAAGCGATCCCCACAGTTCCATTTGTTGCACTTAACCGTCCTGTACTCAAGACGTTGCCACCAGTGAGGGTGATATTTTGTCCTAGTTTTACTTCTAAATTTGCTTGATTAATAATTGCCGCTGGATTAGCTGCACCAAATAGAAGTTCCGCAGGGTTTCCTAGGGGAAATTGTGAAGTACCAATGCCAAACAGATCCTGATTTTCAAATCTTAGCCCAGTAGCAGTAGAGCCATGAAAGGAACCACCAATATCTAAACGGGCATCGGCTCCAAAAACTATACCGTTAGGATTAAGTAAAAATAGATTCGCATTTGGGAAAGACGCACGACTTTGAATTGTGCCCAAAATTACCGATGGATTTGAGCCAGTGACCCGATTGATAATATTGTTGACAGCTGAGCCATTGATCCCCGCCCCTGTGCCAAATACCACGCCGCTTACAGGCACATTAAACTGGTCGAAGCTGTGATAAAGGTTGCCGCCACGCAGAGAGCTAGCAGCGCTAGGTAAAATTTGGTTGCCTAAAACTTGGGTTGCAGTAGAACCATCGGGGACTGTTTGCGCATTTGCCTGCTCTACAAATAAAGGGGAACCAGATCCAGGCGAGTAAATCGAGGCAATCGCAGCGATCGCAAAAGTAAGTAGAGAAACTTCTGCTGATAGCCTTACTGAGAGCTTTGATGAGAGCTTTACTGAGCGATTTAATATAGGTTTTGCTAAGTATATTGCCATGATTATGCCGAAGTCATCACTTAGTTTATTTGTTTGCAGACGTGACTTCATCTCCCTTAATTTAAGATTAGCAGTCTGAGATAGCTTGAGCGTTTCAGGTTAGCGCAAAACCCTAAACCTAATCTCGGCACAATAATTTAGCGATCGCGGCAGTAGTTTTGGTAAATTCTGCCTGCACCCCGTAGCTGACTGGCGTAATATATTGCCACTCTATGGCAGGTTTGATTAGATTTTGCCTGGTAGATATCATAGGGATCAAATAAAGTATCCTTAGCAATGGCATTATGTCCGTGTTCCTTCCCAGAGCTATGCAGGTATGCTTGATTTCCCAAATATAAACCCACATGGGTCGCTTTCTCTTTGCCAAAAAAGATTAAATCGCCTGACTCTAATTGAGCAATCCATTGATCAAAATTTTTAGTGAACGGAATAGAAAGAGAAAATGCTTCCTGTTGATAGGCATCACGCGGAATTTGAATGCCAACAGAATTGAAGGCAGCTTGGATTAAACCTGAACAATCAAAATTAGGCGGTAAAGTTCCACCCCAAACATATTCGTTCTCCTCTTTTTGCGCAGATTCAGCGTATTCAATTACTTTAGGTAGGCGATCGCGAATTTCTGCTATTCCTAGAGACTGAATAATCGGTAAATCAGTTTGCGCACAAATTTCTAGATAAATTAAATCCTTTGGTGCAAGATAACCTGAATAATTATCGGCGATCGCTTGCACAGGCAAAAAATTATTTAATTCCTGGCTAGACTCTGATTGTGAGATTTGATTGATCAGCCGCAAAAAACTCCCCTCTACTACTTGAGTTGCCAAGCGATCGCCAAGAGGAGAGTCGTAAAGATTCAATTTAGCTAAACAACGATAGAACACGCTTCTATTTCTTCATTCTGTCCGCTTGAGCAACTTGCAATTCCTTCAATTGCTCAGGAGTGAGTACCGCTTTGACTTTAGCATTCATAGATTTAATTACTGTCACAATCTTCTTATTTTGTTCTGGGGAAAGATTGAGAGTTTTCAGGGTAGGAATAACCTGTGATTTACGCTTTAAAGCTGCTTCAAACTGGCTACGCTGTTCAGTAGTCAATTCGGCTGAAATATTTTTCTTCATTAAATCAACGCTATTCTTAATCTTCTTCTTTTGATCTGAAGTGAGTTTCAGCTTTTCTGGCAAACTCATCGAGCGCTCATCAGCTGTACCAGTGGTAGACTCAGTTTTAGTCATGGTCGAGCTACCAGCAGTTGAGTTTGTGGTACCAGACTGAGCCAGAGCAGGATAGCCAGTAGCTAGAATCGCAGTTAATAGAGAAAGAGAAGAAAGAAGCTTTAGCATGAATAATTAATTCCAATGTTACGTTTCGCTCTGACGCAACCAAAAGATTGCAAGTTCCTTATATTTTCCCTGCATTTTAAATTGGTTGCCTTTGTGCTTGGTGATAAATTTTTGTTAATGATAGATTTCACTCATACAACTTTCTACGGTTAATCGAGGTAGACGATGCTTGAAACCACAGAGAATCTCCCAGGGAATAGTGCCCAAACGGGTCGCCCAATCCATCGCCGTAATTCCAGGTAATTTACCCAAGAATGTAACCATGTCTCCTACTTGAGCTTTGATGCCCGTCACATCTATCATGCACTGATCCATCGTAATTGTACCTACTTGGTTGACCAAGCGATCGCTCACCAAAACCTGAATCTGATTAGAAAGTAATCGGGGTACCCCATCTGCATAGCCAATGCCCACCGTGGCAATTTGCATCGGGCGATCGCTAATAAAGGAATGTCCATAACTAATTCCCGTTCCCGCAGTCACCTGTTTAAGCTGCACAATTCTAGCTTTTACCTGCATTACTGGTTGTAAGTTTATTTTGTGACTCAAATGCACTGCTGGGCAGAAGCCATGCAAACCTAATCCCACTCGTACCATGTCGTAATGCAAGTTTGGATCGCTAAGCATTCCTGCTGTATTGCAAAGATGCAACGATGGCACTTGAATTTGCGATCGCACCCACTCAAACCGACGCTGTTGCTCATACATAAAACTAGAATCTAGTTCATCGGCGGTTGCCAAATGGGAGTAGACGCTGCGAATTTCCAGATAGGGTAAGCTCTGCACTAATTGCACAAATGGAATTGCTTCACGCCAATCTACGCCCAATCTAGTCATGCCTGTATCTATTTTGAGATGAACAGCTAAGGCTACGCCTAATTCACTAGCGACACGATGGAAATTTAATGCCTGCTCTGAACTGCATAGGGTGGGATGTAATCGATTTTCAGCGATCGCTTTTCCTTCTTCTCGGCTATTTGTCGCCCCTAAAATCAAAATCGGCGCAGTAATGCCAGCACTACGAAGTTGAATTCCCTCTGGAATCGTTGCCACACCTAACCAACTAGCACCTGCAGATAGAGCTGCCTGTCCCACTCCCACCGCTCCATGTCCATAGGCATCTGCCTTGACGATCGCCATTAGTGCCGTAGTAGGTGATAGAAGTTTTTTTAGTTCTCTTACATTGGCTTGTACTGCCCCCAGATCGATTTCTACCCAAGCGCGGTGATTCTGCTTCAGCATTTATCCAAAATATTTATAGAATTGGTTTGAGAATTTAGCGACAAAGTTAATTAATTGTAAAGTTTAGTTACAGTTTTTAGGCTGGGGCAAGAATTTTAAGCCTTAAATATTGTAAATTTTTGTAACTTTATTTGATTAAGAAATATTAAGCCCTGGCGTTCCTGTGGAAAACCTGTGGAAAACTCCGCTTTTTTTGGGGATAACTTTAACTAAATTGGGGATAACTTTAGCTTAACTGTGGAAAACTTTGACTAGGTATAAATACCCTGTGGAAAACTACCCTACTTATCCACAGGTTTTTCCACAGGCTAAAAAGCTGAAAACCCTGATTAAGATTGAACTTTTGAAAGTTTTCCACATTTTCCACAGCCCCTACTACTACTACCATGATCTTTTTAAAAAATTAATAGAAGATTTAGATCAAGCTAAAAAAATTAAAAAAGCACGAATTTGTTAATCGAAATTTGTGGGGTGCTAGTATTGCCACTGAAGATTGATTTTAGATTTTTCAAATATTTCCACCAGCATTTCCCAGTAGCCATGAAATTTGTCTGCCCCCAAAATCAACTCACTACGGGTTTGACTCAAGTTAAAAGCGCCGTGGCAACCCGCCCAAGCCATGCTATTTTGGCAAACATTTTATTTATTGCCGATGCAGCTACCCAAACTCTTCACCTCACCGCCTTTGATTTAAATTTGGGGATTCAAATTTCTTTGCCTGCTCAAGTTTTAGAAGCTGGCGCGATTACTCTACCTGCCCGCCTGTTGGGAGATATTGTGACCAAGCTACCCAACGAAGATGTGACTTTGGAAGTGGAAGAGGGCGAAACTTTGGCAGCGATCGCTTGTGGTTCAGGAAAATACCAAATACATGGCTTGCCAATCGCCGACTTCCCTGAATTGCCTCAAATAGACGAAGATAACCAAATTATTTATCTACCTGTAGATAATTTGTTGGAGGGCTTAAATGGTTCTCTGTTTGCCGCTTCTACGGATGAGAGTAAGCGGATTCTTACAGGTGTGCATTTGACTGTTGGCTCCCAAAGTTTAGAATTTGCGGCGACAGATGGACATCGCTTGTCGGTGGTGGAAACGCTATTAGCGGACAGCGAAGAACTAAAACCTGAATCTAAGCTGGCTGTGACTATTCCTTCTCGCACTTTGAGAGAATTGGAGAGAATGCTGAATCATCACAAGGAATTGGCGATCGCCGTGAAGTTTGATGCTAGTCAGATGATTTTTGAAGGAACGGATCAGAAGCTTACTTCTCGATTACTAGATGGTTCTTATCCAAACTATCGACAACTTTTACCAAAACAATTTGAACGTCAAATTACATTGGAAAGAAAACTCTTTATTTCAGCTTTAGAACGAGTTGCAGTTCTAGCTGATCAAAAAAATAATATTGTTAAAATCTCTATCGATCCAACAAATCAAGAAATTTCTTTGGCGGTTGATGCGCCAGAAGTCGCCACAGGTAGAGAATCGCTTCCTGCTCAAGTATCCGGCGAGAAATTGGAAATTGCCTTTAATGTGAAATATCTGTTGGAAGGTCTAAAAGCTTTGCCTAGTAGTGATATCCATTTGCAGCTAAATAGTGCTACCAGTCCTGCGGTAATTGTGCCAATCGGTGCAGGGAAAATGAGTTATTTGATTATGCCTGTGCAGATTAGAAGTTAGCTTTGTGAAGTAGATTTTAATGTTCTACTCTCCATTTGTATTTGGCTAAAGAAACTTTACTACTTTGATCAAATTCAATTCCTTCTGCTTCAAGTAGCGATCGCTGTAAATAGTCTGCTCCTCTTCGCAAAGGAGAATGGGAAATCTCACCTTTCGCATTAATTACCCGATGCCAAGGCACAGGCGAAGTTGGCACATCAACTTGAAACAGCGCATAGCCAACCAATCTAGCTTGACCTACCAAGCCGCAAAGTTCGGCAATCTGTCCATAGGTGGCTACCTTGCCTGAAGGTATTTGAGAAACCACTTCATAAATGCGGGTATAGCTATTCACTAAGTTATTATCAGATCTATGGATGGGGAAATAAAAAATGATTGACGTTGGGATTAATTTTACCTAATTTTAATCTTTTAAAATGCGCTAAAGTCCTTTGCGGTTCTATTCCATGCTACTTTAAGCCTCCTTAATTCAATTGTACTTATCTGAATAAATTTGAGGAGATAAAGTTAAAAACTTAAAGTAAAAATAAATTAAATTTTGAGATGCGAATAATCCGGAGGTATATAATTTGGTAGGCTTTAAATCTGCATGGTAATTAAGGGTAAATATGATAGAGAAAATTAAAGCGATTCAAGATTTAGTCCAGCATCTAGATGCGATTCAACACATTGCTCAGGCTGGTTATTGGCTTAGCACCGACGAAATTTGTAGCTTGCTTAATTTTGATCTAGCAATGTTACCAATTCTGAAGGAAAAAGAACTAGGCTTTAGCTTTATTTGGCGTAACTTTGTAATTACTTACGTTAGTCTACAAGGGAATTCTCAATGTTGGCAATTACAGCCTCAATCTGCGCTCTTGAATACATCTCAGACAAATATATCCCAACCCAGTATACCAACTCCAGTTTCACAGGCTAAACAGCCTCAAGTTGAGTTACCAAGCCCAATTTTACCCTCTACTTGTTTACAAATCGAAGATTTTTTAACCCCAAAACTTTGGCAAGAGATTTATAAATACGCTTTAGCCCGTGAGCAAGATTTTATTTCCACCTCTACTTCTACCGAGGCAACTGACTATCGGCGATCGCTATTTTTACCTTATTTCCCAGAATTTTTTGATTTAATGGTGGGTAAGGTACGGGAAATCATGCCCGAAGTGCAAAAACATTTACATTTAGATGCGTTTGAAGTTGAGAATGTGGAAGCGCAATTAACTACCCATAATGATGGTAATTTCTACAAAATCCACAATGATAATGGAAGTAGTGACACCGCAAATCGTGAACTTACCTATGTTTACTACTTCTATCGTGAGCCAAAGCCCTTCAGTGGTGGGGAATTGGTAATTTATGATAGCAAGATTGAGAACAATTTCTATGTGGCTGCTGAATCTAAACAAGCAATTCAACCATTAAATAACAGTATTGTCTTCTTTCTTAGCCGCTATATGCACGAAGTTTTGCCTGTATCCTGCCCGACTCAAAGCTTCGTGGATGGGAGGTTTACGGTGAATGGTTGGGTAAGGAGAAAGAGATAGTTAGTATTTGGTAAGAGTCACTTATAATTAATTATGCCAGATTAAGCCCCAGATGTAGTTATGGTCATTGCTCCCGTTATCGATCAGGTAAAGCCCGTATCGTCTGAAATATCTCCAGATATTGCTCAGTCAAATAACCCAACTTTTGTCACTTTAGATGAATATCGAGCGATCGCCGAAACCGCCGAAGAACATCTCGAATACCGTAATGGAGAAATTTTTACTATGTCTGGAGGCTCACATCCCCATAGCCGCATTGCGGTAAATATGATCGCTTTTCTTAGTATTAGCCTGCGTGATACCAATTTTGAAGTTTGTAACGGCGATATGCGGATCTGGATTCCAGAATTTAAATGTGGTACCTATGCAGATCTACTGGTGATTAATGGTGAGCCAGAGTTCAATGGCACGCGCACTGATGAGATTCTCAACCCTCTATTAATTGTGGAAGTCTTATCCCCATCTACAGAAGGCTATGACCGCGGTGATAAATTCCGTAAATATCGCTCTATTCATAGCCTAGGAGAATATCTACTGATCAGCCAATCGGAGCCATATATTGAGCATTATTTTAAGTCTGATGCCAAGCCTGAGAATGGTGATACTTGGCAATTTCAAATCCGCGATCGCCTAGATCAAAAAATCACATTGCCTAGCCTTAATATCGAAGTTCCCCTTGCTGAAATCTATCGTCGCATTACGATCAAATCAGACGACTAGAAGCAGATTCAATTACCTTCGCGACAATTTCGGCGATCGCTTGATAAACCTGGGCTAATTCAGATTCGGTAATGCAGTATGGAGGCATCAAGTAAATTGTATTACCTAGAGGTCGGATTAGATAGCCTGCCGCTAAAAATTCAGCTTTGAGAATGGGGGCGATGCTGTTAAAGTAGTTATTTGAGTCTTCTGATTGATTAGTGCTTACTTCCATAGCCGCGATCGTGCCACAGGTGCGGAAGTTTCTCAAGTTTGGTTGATCTTGAAGGAATTTTTGAAAATACTTTCGATGTAAAGCTTCGATTATTTGGTAAACATTAGGATTCGCTTCAAGTAACTTTAAAGAAGCTAAGCCAGTCGCACAGGCAAGCGGATTTCCAGTAAAGGAATGTCCATGATAAAAGGCTAAAGTAGCATCATCGCTATAAAAAGCTTGATAGATTTTTTCAGTGGCTACTGTAACTGAGAGAGGCATACAACCGCCTGATAATCCCTTAGAGAGACAAATTAAGTCTGGCTGAGTCTGAGATTTGAGGCAAGCGAATAATTCACCCGTGCGTCCAAATCCGGTCATCACTTCATCGTAGATTAACAAAGTATTGTAAGTGCGTGCAAGTTCAGCTAATTTCTGCAAGAAGATTGGGCGACACATTCGCATTCCTGCGGCTCCCTGCACTAGTGGCTCAATCACAATTGCTGCATGGATTTGCTGAGTCAAGAGCATTTCTATTTGCTGGAGCGATTCTTTTTCTTTGGCTTCGATGTCATATTCTTGAGTAGCGTTCTCTCCAGAAATTGCAGGATAGGGAACAGTATCGGTTTTGAACAGAAGTGGTTGGAATCTTTGCCACCAAGTGGAAGTCCGAGCGATCGCCATTGCGCCAAAAGTATCACCGTGATAACCTCCTTCAAACCCAATAAATCCAGTGCGTTCAGGTTTACCAAGATTTTGCCAATACTGGTAAGCGATTTTGATAGCTACTTCCACGGAGGTTGAGCCATTATCGGAAAAGAAAACTCGGCTAAAATTTTGCGGTAAATGGGTAAGTAGTTTAGTAGCCAATTGTTCGGCGGGTGCATGGGTAAATCCTGCGAAAATCACCTGTTCTAGCTGCTGTGCCTGCTCGTAAAGCGCCTCGGCTAAAACTGGATGTCCATGTCCATGAATTGTCACCCACCAACTGGAGATGCAGTCCATAATTTTGCGCCCATCCGCAAGTTCTAGCCAAATTCCACTTCCCTTCACTACTAATGGCGGAACAGCCGCAGTTTTCATTTGCGTAAATGGATGCCAAATGGGAGATTCGTTCATTTCGGGACTTCTAAGTTTAAAGTTATTGTATATCCTAAATTCTAGCTGAAGTAGATATAATGTCTGAGAATTTCTGGAGATTTTTAGTAAAAAAGTATGCCTCTTAAAGCGGTTAAATCTGCAAAATCAGCTTGGGAAATGATTTTGACCTTTTTAGCGATCGCTTTTATCAGTTTATTTTTCCTATTACCCAAAATTGTTTAAAATCCATTACGGGGCTGCGCCCCAAACCAGCTAATTACAATGTTTCGTTTATTTTTGCATAAGTCCTTAAATATGATCACAACATGAGAAATAGTCATAGAGGCTTCACTGGTTCCCAAACTTGGTATTTGGCTTGGAGTTTGTCTGGAATAGATATTTCCCTAGAAACCTCAGCTTGGCATGAAGAGAAAATCGCTTTTTTTTGTCCTCAATCTGCTGATTTAAGTACCTTTCTACAATTCAGTCCCAATCAAAGATTTGTAATTATGGGAGAAATCTGGCTAAGCGATCGCGTTCAATTATGCTCTCAATTAATTCACAATCAAGCTTTTACCTCTGACTTAGAATTAGTCGCCGCAGTCTGGGAACATTTGGGAATAGATACTTTTAGTAAATTAGTGGGAGTATTCAGCTTAGCTGTTTGGGATCGAAAGGAACAGAGGTTGTGGTTAGGACGCGATCGCGTAGGTGCAAGAACGCTCTATTTCACTACAAATGGCAAGACTCGCTGGATCGCTCCAAGTTTGAGAAGCTTAAATCCCTATCATTCTCAAGAGCTTAATTTAGTCGCTTTGCGAGATTATCTTTGTTGTGCCTTTGTACCTGGTACTCAAACCCTCTGGCAAGCTGTACAAGAACTGCGACCCGCCGAGATTATCACTTTTCCTGGTGGAGAAAGACAAATCTATTGGCAACTTATTGAACAATTTTCCGAAGAAAGTGAGAAAATAAGCGAAAAATCTCTAGCCTGGTATGGTCAAAATCTGCGATCGCTTTTAGATCAAGTAGTTAAGGATGCTCTACCTGTTGAAGGAGCCAACAGCGAACCTGTCGGCGTTTTTTTGTCTGGGGGATTAGATTCCAGTGCCATAACTGCCTTAGCTGCCAAGTTCCATCAGGCTCCTGTACATACCTATTCCATTCACTTTGGAGCAGATTGTGCGAATGAGTTGGAATTCTCCAGCTTAGTAGCAAATCACTGTGACACGAACCATCACATTCTAGAAATTAGCTTCCGTCAACTGTGGGAGAGATTGCCCGAAACCATGACTTACTTGGACGATCCAATTGGTGACCCTTTGACTGTACCGAATTTATTGCTGGGGCAATTTGCCAAAAAATCGGTTGAGATTATTCTGAATGGTGAAGGTGGCGATCCTTGTTTTGGCGGGCCAAAAAATCAACCAATGTTGTTAAATCAGTTATATGGATCTAGTCAACCAAATCCGCTTCAGGCTTACCTATTGGCATTCCAGAAATGTGCTGCCGACCTGCCTCAATTACTTAAATCCGAAGTTTGGCAGAAAGTAGAGCATCAACCCTATGTGTTTTCAGAAGATCTAGCATCCCAAGTAAGTTATTTGAATCGCTTAATGTCACTAAATATCAAATATAAAGGTGCAGATCAGATTTTAACCAAAGTGAATAATTTAACTAAAGCCGCAGAAATAGAAGGGCGATCGCCATTATTTGATCAAAGAATTGTGGCATTAAGTATGCAGATTCCGCCAGAATATAAACTATCGGGTGTAACCGAAAAAGCAGTATTGAAGCAAGCTGTTCTAGATTTATTGCCAGAGCGAATTATTGATCGTCCAAAAAGTGGGATGATGGTGCCTGTGCAATTGGGATTTCATCAACATTGGCAGCGTGAAGCAAGAACATTATTACTCAGTCCTAACGCGGCGATCGCGCCTTATCTCAATCAGTCTCTAATTCGCAATTGGCTTGACTATCGTGGTGATACTTGGCGAAGGTACGGCGTGAAGCTGTGGCTGCTGACTAGCCTAGAAATTTGGCTACAAGTGAATCAGAAATAATTATAATTCTAGGGTTTAGTTAAAATATCTGTATGATTAACGGTGTGAGATTCTTTGAAGATTTCTGGATTTAGTCAATTTAGAATTTTATAGAAGAAAAGTTTTTACCGAAAAATTTACCAGCTTGGGATTAGTAATGGCTATGAATTTCGCGCGATCAATCACTCGGCTGATCAAAACTGGTTCTGCACAAGCTTCTCTATTCGATCTAGTGCTTTTGGTTTGTGCCGATCGTAGTAGCTGTGAGTTACAAGCTATTTATATTAGCAGCCCTACTAACTTAAATTCCAATTTGGCTGCTAGTTTGAGCAATTTGGTGCTATCTCTGGCTGAAGAATTTATTTTAATTCAAGATCAGAATAATCCTTTAGGTATTTTGACCGAAATCGACTTACTGCGAGGCATAGCTAAACAATTATCAACTAAAGAAAGTTTAGCTAAAGAAAGTTCGGCAGCTGAGGAAAATTCTAGTTTAAATTCGCAAACATTTTTAACATCACAAGATCTTTTAAATGCTCAGACCAAAGTAATATATCAACAATTTACGCGATCGCTCACTCCAATTGCTGCCCTTGGGATTTATCAACAAACTCAAACTGAGTATTTTATTCTTCAAGAATCAGAACCAATTCTCGAACAAGAAGCTGAACAAGAATCAGGTCAAATATCTAAACAACTTCAAGCGCAAGTATATTGCCTAACTGATATTTTGCAAGAACTTCAGCAATCTGCCATGCTAAAAAAACATTCAGTATCGGATGTGATGGAGCCTGAAATTATCGCCCTAAGCAAGGATGTGAATGTAAGAGAAGTGGTAGATTATATGCTGAGCCAGCAGAAACCCTATGCGGTGATCAAATCCTCACAGCCAAAATCCTCAGATCATTTACTTTCAGACGATGCCCAAAGTGATTCTAAATTCATAATAATCACTTGTCTAGAAGTCCTGCAACTATGGCTCTCCCACCACCAAAACCCAGAATTTGGCGACACTCCTCTAAGTAGTCTTATCTCTTTCAATCATGCTCGATTTTTTTATGGCATAGAACTCCAAGAAAGCCTTTGGTCAACTTTACGACAGATGCAAAAACTGCAAGTTAATCATTTACTGGTAATCGAGCGATCGCTACTGAATCAAACCGAAAAGCTAGTGGGAGTAATTTCTTTAAAGAATTTGTGTAAAATCTTTACCCTAGAATCGATGTATGGCGAAATTGAATCCCTGGAACAAAATCTTAACCTAGCCTTGACCCAGAAGGCGGAACTGCTGCTGAACTGTATAGATCGGGTAGGTAGCAATAATCTAATGGGTGATGATTTTTCCCAGTTGCAAATAGAGCAAGAATATAAGGTTGCGCTTGCCACTTTAATGATTCGACAGTCATTTTCGTTAGAAGAAATTCTGGAAACCACGGTGGCTGAGGTATCGAATTGGCTCCAAGCTGATCGCGTACTGCTCTATCAATTTTTGCCAAATGGCACTGAGCAGATTGTGGCGGAAGCGGTTCTCCAGCCCCACTTATCGCTAATCAATCAGCCTCTGGCTCGATCATTTTTAGAATCCTGTTGGTTGGAATTTTATGATCGTGGCATTGCTAGGGTAATTAATGATCTCGATAATTCCCCTGATACTTTAGAGCCAATTTCAGAGCGCGATCGCCAATTTTTACTTCAGTTTGGGGTCAAATCTAGTTTAGTTGCGGCAATCCCCCAGGGCAAGAAACTTTGGGGCTTACTGGTGATTCATCAATGTTCTATGCCTCGCCAATGGCATACAGCCGAAATCGAATTT
>Ga0163144_10004105_pt1 | contig 33002 bp, 31 predicted proteins | sample OliLak19BULKMAT1_FD_123175 | JGI IMG/M metagenome (GOLD analysis project Ga0163144, IMG submission 123175) | Freshwater microbial mat bacterial communities from Lake Vanda, McMurdo Dry Valleys, Antarctica - Oligotrophic Lake LV.19.BULKMAT1 | ecosystem: Environmental > Aquatic > Freshwater >... | reverse complement strand
TATAGGCGTTTAAGGGCCATTTTAATAGACGCCCTACCCTATATACAATTTTCTAGATGAGCTTCTATATTAGGCTTTGTCTGCGAGTGCGTAGGTGGCTTTGGCGACGCGCTTGAATTGTGGTTTACCCTGGAGGTTTAGGAGAATTGTAGTTTCCTTAACCTGACGGCTTTTTAGAACTCGCTTGACGATCTCGTCGCGGTGCAATGGGCCGGATTCCTTCTTTAGAACATCAACGATCATATCAGCGACAGTTCCCTTCTTATAGCCCCACTCGTTAAGTGCGTAGATACCTCGTCCGATTAGTACAAAGCGTTTGTCTTTGATTAATTCGTTGTGAATGGCTTGAGTCGTGACATCCTTACGCTTAAAAGTAGAATCTTTAATAGCATCTGCAATCTCGTTAAAATGCATTGGCTTGGTGTGCTCTTTAAGGACGACATAAATCTTGTCACGGATATTCTTTGGGTTCACAAGTGGCCAACGGCTCAAGCCCCAGCGGTTGTTAAGGGTTGCTAGCTGCTTGCTTGTGCTAGATAGTGCCGTGACGTGCGAATCGGTACTGTGGCCGGTTTGTGCGCGAACTTTGTCGACAGTAACTGGCTCACCAATGGTTTTAATGGTTTCGATAATTTTATTAACATTCTCGCGGATGCTTTTTTCGTCATGAACTTTACGAGCACCAACCGCATGGTGGTAAAGGTCATTGTCTTCGATAACGGCAAGGCCGGGGCTAAGCTCAGCAAGAAAAGCAACGCGGGACTGGTCGATCTTTGATCCGTCTAATGTAAGTCGCGCAGCGATGTCGCTTATTCGAGCGATATTCCCCATTGCTTCAAGGTGTGCGAGAATTGTCTTCTCAACATCCTTGATGTGCGGCAAGTCCTTGGCAGCAGCAGCTTTTAGTTTTGTAACGACAGCCTTTTCTAGCTGACGGACGCGTTCACGGGTAATGCTAAGTAGCTCCCCGATTTGTTCGAGAGTTTCGCGACGGTCAAACAAACCATAACGCCGAGCAACAATTTCTCGTTCACGCTCACGTTCAATAGTGCCCAAGACATCATCGATGACTTTGGCTACATCAAGTTTTGGCATTACAGTCGTATCTTCCATCTTAAAAACCTCTTATTTCCTTAGTATTTATGTTAATTATATCACATGTATATTTAAGTGTCAAACACATGTTTCTACATATATACTGTAGCATGATTTGGCTAGTCTTGCGTAAAGCTTTTTTGGCGATATTACCATAAAATAACTTCGTCAATCTGTTGTTATTGTGGATAAATATCCCCATGTATCTCAGGATTATTAGACCTTAGTAGGAGTTGGGATATTCAGAAGGCTCAGACCATTCTTTAATGTCTGATGAGCGCAGTTTATTAACACTAGTCGGGCGTTTCTTTTGGCCGTATCTTCTTCATCGAATACAGAACTCTCGTTGTAGAAAGCGTTAAAAGCATGAGCAAGCTTATATAGTATTGTAGAAATTTGAGAAGGATCGTATTTTAGGGCAGCTTGCCGAACGGCTAGTGGGTACTCGGCGATAATACGGATAATCTCGCCCTCTGTACCCCGAAGGTTTAGGCTACGAGCATCGAATGATTCAATGGCTATCTGCTCGACTTCAGCTCTGTTTAGTAGTGTGCTCATTCGAGCTGTAGCATATTGCAAGTACGGTCCGCTATTGCCCTCAAAACTAAGTATCTCGTCCCAATCAAAGGTGATCTTTCTACTTGGCCCCTGCTTTAGATCATAATAAATAACAGCTCCTATTGCCACCTGTCTGGCAATCTCTCCTATTTCTTCATCGCTCATTGAGACTTGTCTTCTTTCAGCATTGAGGGTGACGCGTTCTAGGGCCTGTTTGTACGCCTCTGAAAGCACGTCCACTAGAGGTATGACATTTCCCTTACGGGTAGACATTTTCCCATCGTCTAACTCAATAGCACCAAATCCTACATGTATAAGTTCGGGCGCGTCTTCTCCGGCGAATTGCTCAAAACCATCGAATACTTCCTTGAAGTAACTAGTTTGTTCGGCGCCAACTACGTATACGATCTTAGCTGGGTTAAACCAGGCGGACCGGGCCGCAAGGCACGACAAGTCGCGAGTTGCATATAAAGATGAGCCATCGGATTTACGGATAGCTCTGCTATCTAGACCTTTTCTAGATGGGATTAGTTGCAGTACGCCCCTTTCGTCTTCTTTGGCGACACCGCTAGTGGCTAAGGCGGCGTACAAGTCAGCGCTCATATCTGAATAAACTGATTCGCCGAGCATATATTCGAAATCTACCCCTAGAGTTTGATAGATTTTCTCAAACTCGAGCATACTGAGATCTCGGGCCCACCGCCAGAGAGCGATAGCCTCAGTGTCGCCACCCTCTAGCCTGGCGAACCACTTGCGACCTTCGTCTAGTAGCGCCGAATCGCCTTCTATTTTTTCAACGTCGTCTTCGCTGACGCCATTTTGCCTAGCTTCATCTTGTTTCTTCGGTTTGTCGGCTTCTTTTTCTTCTACGATTGCGTCGTTGATCTTGATATAAAGTTTTTGTAAGCCCGCGACCTGTGTTTCGGGATTATCGAGTTCGGGTATTTCTTCGCGCCAAAGGCTATGAGCGTGTGCTAGAGTGCCAAACTGTGTGCCCCAGTCTCCAAGATGGTTGTCGCGGATAGTTCGATAGCCATTAGCCGACATGATTCGAGATAGCGCCTCACCAATAACAGTGGAGCGGAGGTGTCCTAGGTGCATTTCCTTAGCGATGTTTGGTGAAGAAACATCCAAAACAACAGTCTTGCGCAAGCCATCATTGTTTGTGCCGTATAGTTCTCCAGCATTTTGGACTTCGCCGAGCACTCGTTCTGCAAAACCAACAGGCTCTTGCCTGATGTTGATAAATGCTCCATCAACTTCAGCGGATGCGTATCCGTTAAACTCATTTTCAATCGTACCGGCCAGCGCCAAGACTGCGTCGATGCCGCCTGTTCTTATTACACTATGCGCGGCGATAGCATAATCGACAGCTTTGTCTTTAACGGATTGGCTAGCAGCCTTTGCGGATAAATCAGGCGCTTGCTGAGCTAGTACTTGTTCGAGATAGAACTCTAAGGTTGGTAACGTGTAGTGTTCAAATGATTGAAGAGATTTACATACAGGCTTCACCTCTAGAATGGCTGGAGGTAACTCGGGTATCGGAATACCTTTATAAATTGTCTCTGGTGTATGTTCGCCACTGGTGCGAAGTTTATCTTGGTTTGACATCAATACTCCCTAGGTTTATTAAACCATACAAATATAAAAAAGTAAAGACTATAATACAACCTTCTTTATTTAACTGAGCCCGAGCCTGCCTAACGATTCTTCAACTAACTGTTTGTATTTCGTTGCAAACTCTAATCTCTTTAAAGGTGGTACGGGAGCTATTAGTTGTTCCCCTGCGACCGAAGAATGGTGCACCGGGTAGAGTACTGTTGGTCGCCCAGGTCTATTAGTATGTATTTGGTGCAGCATGGAAAGAGGACCGCTACTTGGGATTAGGCCTCGTATCTGCCAATTTTCACTTAATATAGCTCCTTGGTTTTTTCCTAGGTCAACCACGACGCCCGCACCGACTCGACCGCTGAGACGAACCGCACCTTCGTCAGAAGATTCTATAACCTGAAGTACGCCGCCCAAAACAGTGCCTTCTTCGGTGAGGTACGTGTTTAGTTGTTCGAAAGAACCCCTCGGTCCATACAAAAAGGTCTCCAGCTCCGCGAAAGTTGTTACAGCTTTTGTATCTAGTAATGACATGACTTAGGTGATATCGAAAGACGTTCCTCCGGACGCATTCTCTACTGCTTCCTTAAGATCCAGTAAGACATATTTATGTCTAGAATCGTCGGTGCATAGCTCCAGCATTAAGGTGCATTTTCCTGGGAACTGATTCGGGGTATTGCGACTGCCTGCTTGGATCCTAGTTACATAAATCTTAGGAGTAGTTGGGCCGGAGTATATTTTTAACCACTTGTTATTGACGTAATTTAGGGCATTTATTACTTCATAGGCCCTTTCGATAGCGGGTGTTTTTATTTCGTGCGGGCGTGACCCATGCCCGGACTGCCCGGTGATTTCTATCTTGAATGTAGATATTAAAGTTTTGCTGGTTGGCATATTAAGCCTCTCCATATAGAGTCACGACGTTTTTAATTATCTTCTGATATTGCGGTAACTTAGAAATCTCAAAGGATTCATTAGCGGCATGCATTTTGTCGCGCTGACCAGGCCCAAATATTACGGTGTCGATATTCATTTCAGTAAAGAAACAGAGGTCGGCAGAACCGCCCAAAACTTGTTGCGGTGCTTCAGGATAAACATCTCTGAAAAGCCGCCTTAACTCTGAACTACTTTCGGTCCACCCTGCTGGGCAACCGTCTAATAATTCTACGTCTGCATGAAACGGTAATTTGCTACAAAAGGTTTCCAGTAGACCAACCGCCCGGCTGTGTAGTTTTGGGACGGTTCGGATATCCATCACTACCGAGCATTTATTGCTTTTCTTCCCAGGTTTAATTGTGTTGATGGATGTTACGCCAATCGACGGGGAACCGAGATACTCGTGTTCGAATTTCTTCTTCCAGCTCGCCTCGAGGATTTTGAGTTTATTAAGGACAATGCCCGCATTCATAATCTCGGCGGTTGCTACATTCGCTTTATAATAATTGTCGCCTGTAACTAAGATCTCGATGAATAGATTACCTCGATGACCAACCCCCAAGAACGCGTTGTTAGTTGGTTCGCCTATGAGAGCTTCAATATGACTATATGTAGAGAAGAGAGGTTGTTTTGTGAACCATTCCACAAAAGACTGCGATCCTCGTCCATCGACTTCCTCGCCCACTACAAACGAGAACCATAGGTCGCAGGCGGGAGTGTTTTTAGAATAATAAGTCGCCAGCTCCATAAAAACAGCGACACCGGCCTTCATATCGCTGGCACCAAGACCGTTCATTATGCCCTTCTTTATCACCGGTTCGAGCGGATTCTGCTTCCATGCTTCAAGTGGACCGGTTGCAACTGTGTCGATATGCCCGTTGAATATGAGCGCCTTCGATCTATTTAAACCTTTAATATGCGCAACCACATTCTCGCCCTGCCGTTTAGCGGCTACTCCATTTCTTGCTAGCCACTCTAGAATAAAAACAGAAAGCTTCTTTTCCTCGGTTGTTTTTGATGGAATACTAATTATTTTGGCAAGTAAGTCTGTGGTCGAGGTTTGGGCTAGCATTTAACTAAAGGCGACCCTTTTCGGTCATTTTGCGAATTGCTACCTCTGTCGCATAGTTTAGGGACTGGTCGTCTGCGGTAATGCCAATGATATTCTCTTGGTCGCAGCACAAAACACCCTGTCCCAATTCTGAGAATTTTCGGCATGAGCTCACGCAGTATTCATACGCTCCGGCTGGTATCTCGGTAACATCAGTGAATCCCATCCCCCGGTTCATTTTTTTGCTTACTTGATTTGCGAAAACAAGAACCTTCCAGCCGAACCATCTTTCACGAATGTGGCGGTAGAGTTCTGGTTTTACGGCGTAGGCCCAGCCTTTACTGCGGTGTTCTTCTGCTGTACTAACAATTAATCCCCCGATCTCTATAGTCCTATCCTCTGTATACTCTGCGCGAACAGCATTATAGGCTCTCAGAGTATCCGGAGTGCCAACTCCGTCAGTTTCGAAAGCAAATATGCCCAAGGGGTGCTGTGCTAAAACGCTAGGATCTAGTGGCAGCATCGTCTCCTCGTTGCCAGACTCTCTATCTAGTTCGGCTTGTGCTTGTTGAAAAACCGCCAGAAGATCACCGCATTCTACGTGTCTGGAATCGGTTGGGTCGTAGACTTCGTATCGTATTTGTGTTGGCATGATTTTACCCATTAGTTAATGACTATTTAACAACCAATAAAGTTAATAGTCAACGGGTATTTGACTGCTATAATAACTATATGTCTGCGGTATTTAGAAAAAATCAACTGCAAGAACTCAAGAATCTCTACACCGCCGCGCAACTACAAAAACTAGTTGCCTTACACGGTTCGCCTTTAATGGTGATCAATAAAAAAATGATCATCGATAGATACAAACATCTTGTTGGAGTAATGCCTCGAGTAACACCGCACTTTGCTGTGAAGTCCTGCCCTATTCCAGAACTTCTTAAAATTTATAAATCACTTGGCGCACATCTCGACATTGCTACAAATGGCGAGATAGACATCCTCAAGTCGATGGGCTACCCAGCGTCGAAAGCCATTCACACTCACCCGCATAAAAAACCAGAGCAAGTAAAGAACGCTTTTAAGTTTGGAATCCGAGATTTTGTGTTTGACTGTGTCGAGGAGCTAGATAAGTTAGAGCCATATAAAAAAAACATTCGACTTATTTTTCGGCTTAGCTTCCCTAATAAGGTAGCGCATATTGACCTGTCCTATAAGTTTGGCCTTGAGCCCGGCGAGGCAGTAGCGGCGGTTAAGGTAGCGCTAGGGCGCGGCTTTAATGTCCCGGGGGTCTGCTTCCACGTCGGTAGCCAAGTTGGGAACCCTTCGCCTTTCGTGGAAGCATTGAACAAGACCTCAAAATTTTGTAAGGACGTTAAGAAACAACTTGGCCATACTTTTGAGCTTCTAGACATTGGTGGCGGCTTTCCTGCACCATATCTAGATGATGTTCCGCTAATCGAAGAATATGCCAAGGTTATTAACCCTATGCTCGACAAGCTGTTCCCGGGCATGCGGGTAGCTAGCGAGCCTGGGCGGTACCTTGTTAACCCGGCTATTTTTGTACTAAGTTCAGTAATAACTGCCAATTTCCGGAAAGGTCGTCACTGGATATATATCGACGACGGAGCCTATGGAAGTTTCTCGGACATGATGTCCGGCCACATGCATTACATGTTCTATGCCTTATCCGAACTTGAAGGCAAGAAACCAAATCATAAATACGTCATCGGCGGCCCGACCTGCGACAGCCTAGATATCTTAGACGAGTCAACTCTGCTGCCTACAATGAAAGCCGGTGAAATAATAGTCTCGCCAAATATGGGTGCCTATTCTTGGGCACTGATGACAGAGTTTAATTCTCTACCCCGCCCCAAAGTCGTGGTTATTTAGCTTTTCGTCGTTTACGACTCATCAGAATGAGTACACACTCATTGAAGCTAAATCCATCCTCCAATCACAGTTGGCGTCTGCGCCAGAGAAGGATCTTGAGCGAATTCGCTTCTGTCCTTCTCTGGCGCACGTCACCCGCTGTTACTTCCTCTTGGTACGACCGAAAAAGTACCGATCCTTGATCAGAGGAAGTATACCTAGGGGTGGGTTGATATCCACAGCAGCCGACTCCCACGGGTTGGGTTGGTTGAGTCCAATATCGGCTTGGACATGGCTTAGGACTTGATTCCAGTCAACAGCCGCGCACTTTCCGATACTGATCACATACGGATGGATGCGAAGTTCGCTGACCCCGGTGTCGTCGCCAAGCAGGCTCCTAATGGCTACCCTGAGAAGCTCTGTGTCGGTGTCGTGGAACCCAAAACCAAAACGTCCGGCGTCCCAGGTATTCTTGCGAACCACTCGGTCAGTACCGCACCTGTGCAGTAGGCACGGGAAGTGTAGTTCACCGTAATACACAGTTTTGTTTATGAATACAAGCTTGAGCTGCATGATTGCAACCCCTCTCTCTGTGTTGGATTGATGGATGGATGTGCGTATTCTGGGATTACCAAAATACTCACGTATAATACCATATCAATCGACGATAGTCAATATGTAAACAGATTTCTGTAATTATTACTTTTTGCGGTTTTTGGCACTTTTTCGAACTACCCGCTTGGTGGTTTTAGGAGCTGCCCTTCTGCCGCCAAAACGTCTACCTTTGCCTTTGGCTGGCGCCTCCTCTAATAACTTCTTAGCCTCGGCTTCGGTCATGTTTTTGGGCTCTGTGTCTTTAGGAACTTTGGCGTTTTTTTTGCCGTCGGTGATGTAGGGTCCGTACATGCCGTTTAGGATTTTAATGTCTCCAAAATCAGAGATTAACTTCTTAGCATCGGCGTCTTTTTTGTCGGCAATTAGTTGGCGGGCTTTATCTTCTGTGATAGTCCTCGGGTCGTCCTCTTTTAGCGAAACATATAGCTTACCAACCTGAACGTAAGGACCGAAACGGCCGAGGTTAGCGAGAATGTCCTCGCCATCTGGCGTCTTGCCAACAGTGCGTGGAAGCTTGAACATCTCTAGCGCTTCCTCGAGCGTCACGTTATCGATCTTTCGGCCGGCTGGCATCGGTGCGAACTTAGGCTTGTCTTCTTTGTCTTCGCCACTACCGAGTTGTAGCATCGGGCCAAAGCGACCAAAACGTGCCAAAATTGTCTTTCCTGACTTCGGGTCAATGCCGACTTCCCTCGCCTGGGCAACGTCCGAACGCTTGATATCACCGGACTTTTCGATAAGAGCATGGAACGGGGTATAAAACTCTTGCAACATGTCGTTGCGCTGTAGCTTCTTAGCGGCGATTAGGTCAAACTCGGTTTCAACTTTCGCCGTAAAGTCGTAGTCAACTACCTGAGAGAAGTTATTACAAAGGAAATCTGTTAGCACCTCACCGCCAGGCGTCGGAACTAATTTGCCCCTATCCGACCCGGTTTTTTCTTCAACTATTTCGCTCTCGACATGGTCGCCAAGTAAGTTCAGCACAATAATATCTCGCGGAGTGCCTTCATCTTCGCCTTTTTGGGCGTAACCTCGAATTTGGACAGTGTTAATAATAGTGGCGTAGGTTGACGGTCGGCCAATCCCTAGGTCTTCGAGCTTTTTGACGAGCGCTCCTTCGCTGTAGCGTGCCGGTGGCCTGGCGAAAACCTGTCGGGCTGTAGCAACATTCATAGCTAGTGTGTCGCCAGACGCAACGGCCGGCAAAATCTCGGCATCTTTCTTGCCACCGCCATAAACTCTTAGAAATCCGTCAAAGATAACAACTTCGCCCCTAGCCTCAAAAAATACTTCAAAAACTTTTTCAGCCGAAGATATAGTTATCGAGACAACCGTCTTCTCTAACTTGGCCGGGGACATCTGGCTGGCTAGAGTGCGGTTACGGATAAGGTTATAAAGCTTTTGATCGTATTCGTTGCTACTGGCTCGCTCCTGTGCCATGTCTGTTGGGCGGATGGCTTCGTGGGCTTCCTGAGCGCTAGCGTTTTTTGTCTTGAATGTCCGAACTTGAACATACTCTGGGCCGTAGGCCTGCTTAATATAATTAGTGGCTGCAGAAATTGCCTGACCAGATAGTGACACCGAATCGGTACGCATATAGGTAATCTTGCCTTCTTGGTATAACTTTTGAGCGGCCGACATTGTGGCCTTGGCGCTAAAGCCTAGACGGCTGTTGGCATCCTGTTGGAGCGTACTAGTAGTAAATGGTGCGCTAGGGTTGCGCACGCTAGGGCTGGTCGAAACATCGCTAACTTTAAAAGTTGCACCGACAAGTGATTCCAGAAAAGATTTGGCCTCTAGCTCGGTAGTAAAACGATTTGGGAGTTCGGCTTTAAGTGTTTCGTTGCCTGTACTAAATTCGGCGGTTACTTTAAATTCGGCCGATCCTTCGAAGGCCTCAATTTCGCGTTCACGTTCTACGAGTAGGCGTACTGCCGGTGACTGAACACGGCCAGCTGATTTGCCACCAGGGACTTTCTGCCAGACAACTGGCGAGAGTTCAAACCCAACTATCCTGTCTAGGATTTGACGGGCCTGTTGAGCCTGGACTAGCGACATGTCGACGGTTCGGGGATTTTTGATGGCTTCAGAAATGGCTTCTTTGGTTATTTCGTGGAAGACAATGCGGTTTGTCTTGATCGGGTCGAGGCCCAGGACCTCACAGAGGTGCCAGGCTATGGCCTCGCCTTCACGGTCTTCGTCGGTTGCTAGCCAAACAGTTGTGGCTAACTTAACGGCCTTTTTTAGTTCGGCGACAGTCTTTTTCTTCTCTGGGTCTATCTCATAAGTTGTCGCAAAGCCGTTTTGGACATCGATCGGCTCTTTACCACCCCTGACCTTTTTAGCGATTGAGCGGATATGTCCAATACTAGAAAGTACTTTAAAATCGCTACCGAGGTATTTCTCGATAGTCTTGGCCTTGGCCGGGCTCTCTACAATAACTAGGTTCTTCATAAAGAAGTATTTTGCCACCTTTCAAAACTCAGGCAAAGCCTGACTTTGCAAAAGGCTCTTGCGCCATCGCTGCGTTGTCTCGCTCCGGTACTTGCTCGGCGTATCCTAGAATACGCCTGTGCGAGTTCCTCGCGGACGCCTTGCGCTGACTGCAAGCAAAAAACTTCTTTTATATTGATGGATATATTCATATTGCTTTTGGTAAGTCTAGCAGACTTATCCGGAGTTGCTACCTTAACCCATTACTAACGCAATTTGCAAATAATTAGCTTGATATATGGAGAACCCCCGAGGTTTTAACCTACGGGGGCGCTCAAATAACAACTAAGCGGTCTGCCTAGAACTTGCGACGACGTACAGATTTGGGGAGAAGTGACAGCAGAGCAAGGAAGAAAGCACCTGTTGTCCACCCTGCAAATGCGATGAGCATGATGAGTCCCCAGCTGAGTATTGCAGCAAAAAAAGCTATAGTAAGTCCAAGCCATTGCCAGTGCTGCACAGGGTACACATTGATTGCCACCCAGATTGGGCCACCGATTAGACCTAAGGAGCCAAAGACCCCGGCCACACCTTCCGGGCCGGAATCCATATTGAACCCGGTCTTTATTAATTCTGACAAATCAATTATCGCAAACTTGAGAGCGGCGAGTCCAACGGCTACCTGAACGGCTGTCCAGGCGATCATCCAAAACATCAAAACCTCCTAGTTGTTAGAGAACGTGCGTTTATGAAAACATAATCTCGATAAGAAATCAATAAAAAACTAACGTAGCGTCCAGAGATTGCCACCGAGGGCTTTGATTGTTCCGGCTATTTCAAGCATTGTCATGGTTTCGAAGAATTCCGAGTGTGGGAGTTTTGATAGCTTCAATAGCTCTTCTCCAGATATGGCATCGTGCTTTTTTAGGATTTTGAGCAAGGTTTGTTCGGCGGGTGTAAAGGCTGTTATGTCGGAGGATTTCTTTTTGCTCAACTCCCAGCCCATAGCGTCATAGATATCTTGGACGCAAGTTACAGGGGTAGCACCAAGCTTCAACAGATTATTTGTGCCTCCCGACAGTTCGCTTGTGATGTTGCCCGGCACGGCGAAGACCGTCCGACCCTGCTCCAGCGCATGGCGAGCGGTGTTGAGACTACCACTACGGATCGCTGCTTCGGTTATTAGCACCCCATCGGCCAGTCCCGATATTAACCGATTGCGGATAAGGAAGTTGAACTTCTGAGGGCTGACCTCACCGGAGCTCTCACTAACCAAGCTACCGCCACTGGCAACGATGGCTCTTGCGAGCGGCTCGTGAGTCCGGGGGTAGACCCGATCTATGCCACCAGGTAGTACCGCGACAGTTCGGCCGCCTGCGTCTAAGGCCGCCTGGTGAGCAATACTGTCGACACCCAAGGCTAAACCAGAGATTATCACCACTCCGTCACCCGCTAACTCGCTAGTTAGCTTCTCGGTGATGTGCTTGCCGTAGGCGCTGACCCTACGACTACCAACCACTGCTATTGCCGGTAATTTAGCAAGTTTTCGAATGTCGCACCCCTTGATAAACAGTTTTTTTGGCGGATCAGCAATCACCGCCAGTCGCTTTGGTAACTCCTTTGAACCAAGCGTAAGCGAAATGTTGACTTTCTTCATTTTATGTTCCTTAGTATTGACATTAGGATACTTATTTGCTATAATTGCAAGCCTGGAGTCTATTTTAATAGGCTTCATTGCACCTTATATAAGTCTAATTCTAACATTTGTTAGATTGAATTAGAGCGCCATGGGCGTAATAAGTAGCTACCCTCCACTTACTCGTTCGATTCGCTGCAGAGCAAATCAACGCTCTAATTCAGACTAACCCCTTTAACCACTCACCCCACCTATCCTTCGGGATAGGTCTGGTGTTTCACTTTAACGTGGACGGCGAGTCCTCAAAGACGGATTTATCCAACGCGTTTACTTGTTTATTAACAAGTTTTCAAACGACGTTTTGCCTAGGTGGGGTTAAAGGGTGTTTTATGGGCTTGACCTAGTCGAGCCCACAAAGAACCTCCAGCGGTGCCCACCCCCTCTGGAGGTTCTTTGTTTATATCTAGATATTTCCCCTCGCGGATATTGGTTGTCCTAACTAGGCGTTGCTGTCACGTTTCGCGACCCCCGAACTTCACGATTGAAAACAAGTTTTCATCGGAAGATTCGTTTCCGAAATGCCACAGGCATTTCTCACATCGACGTAGATTTTTACGTCTTGCTCCGCTTCGCAGTGAAGAAATTGCGTCTAGCATCCAAATGCAAAGCCCAAAATCTGCTGACCTACAGGCGGTTCTGTCGCATTGCGCGGTCACATCCCTGCAACCCTCCTCTTCGAAGGTTTCGTGCTTGCTTTAGAGGGCTTTGATGGCCAGTTTGATTATGTCGGGGAGCTTTTTGGCTTCGGATTTGGTGAAGTCTTGAAGGACGAAGTCGGCTAGATCAATCTCGGCTGGCGTTTTAGGGCCGACGCCGATGCGGATGCGTTTGAAGTCTTCGCCTATCTGCGTGATGACCGATTTGATCCCGTTGTGGCCAGCGTCACCGCCGCCGACTTTGACGCGAATTTCGCCAAACGGCAAGTCGATCTCGTCGTAGATTATCGTAATGTTGCCCGGAGTCAGTTTGTAATAATCCATTAGCGCCCTCACCGCTTGGCCGCTACTGTTCATATATGTCTGGGGCTTAGCTAGGATAACCTCTTTTTTCTTAATACTAGTCAGCGCCAACTCGCTTTTGAGGTCTTTCTTGAGCTTCCAGCCGGCGCCAGAGTTTTCGGCTAGCTGGTCGATAACCATGAAGCCGAGGTTGTGGCGGTTCTTGGCATAAACCTCGGTGATGTTGCCGATGCCAACAATTAGTTGTTTTTTGTCGAAGCCACTGACCGTGTAGCGCTGAGAGATCGGGGAGATGAATTTGTCGCGGCTTAAAATACCCATGTTACTTACTCACTTTCTTTAGTTTTACTCTTAGTTTATTTTCTGGCAATTGATTGGTTCGAAGCCTACTCTTCCAGGTGAAGGGATCAGCTTTTTTGCGGTCAATGTGCTTTTCTAGATAGACCGTGTTGATGGCCGTCCCGGCAAAGCCAAACTCATTTCGAAGCTCCTTTTCGAGGTAGCGTTTGTAACTCCAGTGCAGAAGCTTTGTGTGGGCTCCGAAAAGCTTAAAGGTCGGCGTTTTTTCATCTGTTATTTGGGTCATGTAATTAAGCTTAGGGTGGCGATTTTTAAGCCCGGCTGGCGGGTGGCGGTGGATCTGGTGCGTTAGCCAAGAGTTGAGTTTGCTGGTCGTGATTCGGGTAGTACGGACTTCGGCAATTTCGCTAGCGAGTTCAAAGATCTTAGTAATGTTTTGATCTTCTACGGCGCTTGTAAAAATCAACGGTGCCCAAGGCACGAACTCGAATTCTTGGCGGATTTTAGCAGCTAGAGTGTCACGCGTGAAAGCGTCCTTCTCGAAGCTATCCCACTTGCTGACTACGATAATCAAACCCTTGCCAGCTTCTTTGATAAGTCCACCAATTTTTTGGTCGATTTTGGACTCTAAATCATTGACGTCTAAAACCAACACGCAAATGTCGCTTTCCTCGATTGCGCCAAGCGTTCGAAGAACCGAGAACTTTTCGATACCTACTTCGATCTTGCCGCTCCGGCGGATGCCGGCGGTGTCGAGCAGTTCAATCTCACGTTTTTGATATTTGACGACAGCACGGTTGACGTCACGGGTCGTACCGGCTAAGTTGGCCACAATGGCCTGCTGTTTCTTAGCCAGCGCGTTGAAAAGCGCCGACTTACCAACGTTAGGGCGTCCCAGAATCGCCAGTCTAATCCGATCGTCTTCTTCGGTGATGGTTGCTTGAGGCAGGGTCTCGGCTATGAAATCGAGCATAGTATAGATGCCGTCATTCTGTGTTGCTGAAGTATAAATTATTTTCTTGATACCAAGCCGTTCGAAGTGGTCGAGATCTTTACCGTGAGCTTGGTCGACTTTGTTAATGATTAGACCAACTGGCTTACGGCTTTTAAGAGCCATGGTTGCGACGCGTCGGTCTTCTTCGCTGATAACCGGCGTTGCCTCAACGACGACTAGTATTAGATCGGCACTATCGACTGCCTGACTAATCTGTTCCTGAATTGTTAATTCAAACTCGTCTTCTGCGCTCTTAAGCCCAGCTGTGTCGACGAGCCAGAAGTCGTGGTCGTTGTGACTAGCTTTGGCGGTGACACTGTCGCGGGTGGTTCCGGCTTCATAAGCTACAACCGCTTCGCGCCGACGCAGGACAGAATTAAAAAGGCTGGATTTGCCAACATTCGCCCGCCCAACAATTGCCACAATAGGTACTTTCTTCGAACTCATATGCCTTTATTATAGCACATCTACCTCTGAAAATTCGCCATTTCCCAGGTTTGATGGCAAAACATAATTTCCTAATTTAGTGCGGTGGAGTTTGGTGACGTTATAGCCCAGTGCGCCAAAAGTTCGGCGAATCTGTCGATTCCAGCCTTGGTGAAGCGAGACGGTGAGCTTATCGTCGCCGTGCTCAGTGAGCTCATCAAATTGGCTAATTCCCTCTTCGAGTTTGATGCCTTGCAATATCTTCTGAAGATCGCTCGGGCTTATCGGTTTCGCTAGCTCAACTTCATAAACTTTTTGCTTCTCGAATTTAGGGTGCGATAGCTCGTTGGCGAGTAAGCCGTTATTAGTTAGGAGTAAAAGCCCGGAACTATCTTTGTCGAGCCGGCCGACAGGCTGAAGTCTTTGATATTGCGGCGGTAAAAGGTCGTAGATAGTCTGGCTACCCTGGCCGTTTCGGCTACAGACATAGCCGACGGGTTTATTGAAGACGACAACCATATTTTTGGTTTGGGCGGCTAGTGCTTTGCCGTCTAAGGTTACAACATCAGTGATTTCTATCCGTTGCCCTAGATTAGTCGGGTTGCCGTTAACAGTCACCCGCCCGGCGGCGATGGCATCATCGGCCCCGCGCCGCGAGAGCCCACTGGAGTTTGCTAAGAATCTATTAAGTCTCATGACTCTTAGAATTATACGTCACGTTATGATTTTGGCTGGCTGTCTGGTTCCTTCGGAGATTCGGTCTGGGTAGCCTCTTTTGCCATTTCTTGTTCGTAAAGTTCGAAGATATTTGGTTTTGCGCCTGGTGTAACAGCAGGTTCGGTATTTGGGCTGGCTGGGGGCACCGTGCTAGATACACTCACTGGCACCGTCGTAGCTTCTGGAGCCGGCGAAGCCGGAGATTCTTCGGGCACATTCTTATTTAAAAAATCGTCGATCTGAGAAGATATTTTGGCTTGCTCTTCAACTGCAGGAGACGCACTATCAGCAACTGCTTGCGGTTCGTCTACTGCTGGTTGGGTTGAATCGTCAGTAGCCGGGGCTGGTGTTGGATCTGGCTGCGCTACTGGGTCACTCGCAGGTGTGGTCGCATCTTGAGTGGGGCTACTTGCCGGTTCGCTCGGTGCTCCGGTTGCTCCTACTATCTCGTTTACGGTAGCCGCGACGTCGTCGAGTGTAACCTGTGATTTTACTAGATATTTGTCGGCACCTAGTTTATTGGCGCGTTCGCGGTCCTCGGCTTGGCTTAGTGCCGTCATCATTATTATCTTGACGTTGCGAGTCTCTGGAGTGGTGCGCAAGATGTCGAGCATGTCAAAACCACTGATCTTTGGCATCATTACATCAGAAATGATTAGGTCGGGCTTTTCTTTAACAGCAACCGCTAGAGCTTCCTCGCCGTCGCTGGCCGTTATTATGGTGTGACCTTCGGCTTTTAACCGATCACCATAAATAGATTGTAGGTTCCGATCATCCTCAACTATCAGTATTCTTGCCATTACTTTATTACCCTGTTTAGCTTTAGCATTATTGTATCACGCCTCTGGGCGTATCAACGGTTTGTGTGGGTTCGCTAGGATTAATCGTTGAGGCCATTTGTTGCTCCAGGTTGGATTTGTCGGCTGAGCTAATCCTCGGCAGGTTAATGAAAAAGGTACTGCCCTCGCCTAGTTTGCTATCGACCCAAATCCTGCCTCCGTACAGCTCAACTATTTTTTTACAGATAAAGAGCCCCAGACCAGTGCCACCAATGACTCTGGTGGCAGAATTGTCGACTCTATAAAATTTCTGAAATAGGTGCGCGATATCAGTGGATGGTATGCCTTGTCCCGTATCGCTGATTCGGAATTGGACGACGCTGTCGTTGCCGGTTAGCCCAACAGTGATTCGGCCCTTCTCGGAATATTTCACGGCGTTATCGAAAAGATTAGTGACAATCTCGCGTAGTCTCTCTGGGTCGGCGTTGACATAAAAAAGCGGTCTAATAACTCTCTGATTCCCATCGGATGCACTTACACTTTTATCGCCGCCGCCAATTAAGAATTCTAGAGTTAGTCCTTTCTTCTCTGCCGTAAATTTAATGTCACTGGTGATTTGTTGTAAAAATTCGCCCATGTCTATCACTACAGGGTGGTTCGAGAGTCGTCCGTCTTCGCTCTTTGATGCTGTTAGCAAGTCCTGGAATAGATTCCCGAGATGAACGGTGCTTAAGTGTGCCTTGACCAGATATTCGCGGGCTTTAGCGTCGACAGTTGCCACCTTTTCGTTGAGCGCTAGGGCCAGGTAGCCTTCGATAGCAGCTACCGGAGTGCGCATCTCGTGGCTAGCTGTGCTAATAAATTCGGCGCTTTGTTTCTCGTGTTGTCGCTCGGTTGTTACATCTCTAAAAACCGCCACCACACCACCTGCTTGACCAATGTCTTGACCGAGTGGAGATACGCTAATAGCAATCGGAATGATCCGCTCGGAGTTAGTTTTTAGGCTGCTTTGGCTGTCGCGAGACGGAGTTTTGTTTTGCAAGGTTTTATTGAGTGGGTTCTGAATTGGGGCGTAGGCCTCGCCCTTACCGTTGATAAATTTTAAAACGCTTTGGTGATCAAGCCCGATAGCGTCTTTTGCCGACCAGCCAGTGATGTTTTCGGCGGCTGGGTTGAAGAGTCGAATAACCCCGGTAGCATCTAATAGGACCACACCGTCATCAATGCTAGCTAGAATAATGTCTGACTTTGCCTGCTCGTTCTTCAGGCTGTCTGCTACGTTCGTGCTATTTTTATTTTTCTTACCGAAAAACATCTTCGCCCTACCCTTTTATTTCTTACGCTTAGCTTAGTAGTGAGCTTTCATGAGTTTACTAAAAACGCACTTACTGTGTTAGGAATTTAACTCGAAGGTCTACTACTGGGCTTATTATCGCCTACTTGCCCCTCGGGTACAAGTGTTCAGATTGGACGGTAGTGTATGATGCCTGAGACGATGGACCAAAAACAAATAATTGGGCTTGCTTCGTTGGGCATTGCATTGTGTGGCTACACACCATATATCATCAACGTCTTGCGCGGCAAAACAAAACCCCATGCCTTTACCTGGCTGGTTTGGGAGGTATTGGCAGTGGTTGGGTTTGGCATTCAGCTCCGGGGTGACGGCGGGCCTGGGACTTGGCTACTCGGTCTAACAACAATAGCTACGTTGGTGATATTCCTTCTGTCTTTAAAATACGGCCATAAAGAGTTCCATATCACCGATAAGATTAGTTTGGCGCTTGCCGGGGCGACGTTTATCTTCTGGCTACTTGCTGATCAGCCTTTAATGGCCGCAATCTTAATTTCACTGATCGAAGCCATCGGTGGCTTCTTCCCCACTTTTCGAAAATCTTATAAATTGCCATATGAAGAAACGATAGCCTCCTATGCCGCGTACACTATCTCGACTGCGCTTGCGATAATTGCATTAGATAACAGGTCGCTAGAACTAGTTCTCTATCCTGCAGCGGTGATGATTATGAATATTGTTTTTGTTGTGTTTTTGCTCATCAGACGAAGATCGATGCCGGCTAAGCACGACCAGTAAAAAAAGCCCCGGACTAGGGGCCCCTAGGGTCTCGCCTTCACAGGTGTTAACTAGTACTACTAGGTTAGTACTACGAACACTAGGTATAGTATGAAGCCCAAAGAGACATAAACGCTCACTGTCCACCATATAGCGACTTTACGAGCGTACGGTTCACCTTTCTTTTTTGTGAGCCATGCAAAAAAACCAAAGACTCCATATACAAATGACGAAAAATTTTTATTTGATCTAGTCACACGAATAAGTATAGCAACGCTGAAATAGTACGACAAACTAAAAACTCACCACGAGGGTGAGTGCTTTATTTGGTGATCCCTAGGAGAGTCGAACTCCTCTTGCCAGGATGAAAACCTGGTGTCCTAACCGATAGACGAAGGGACCAAACTGTAAAGCTATATTATATCTGAATTCCTCTTGCAGGTGTGCGGGTACTCCGTGTAACGGTTAAGATGTCCTACCGACCGATATCTGCCTGCTGTCAAACTCGTCCGGCCAACCTCAACGCCGTCGCGCTTCCGGTCTTGCGAATCGCCACGGGTATTTTTCACGTTAGAAGATGGGACCATATAACCAAAAAATACTATCACACCTCTGTTATTTATACAATCTTGTCGAAGAATAACTATAAAAATTTATTGCCCGGCTGGAGTGATCCAGCCGGGCAATATTTGTTTGAGCACAGTTAGCTCACAGCGCCCTCCTCTCGAACGCGCTCAGAGGGTCGGGGCGAGCCGGTGAAAGCGATCTGCCCAAGCGGCGTGTCCCTAGTCGATACGGCTGCCGGGCTCGCGTAGGCGTTTGGTCCGCGAACAAAGCGGTCCCTTCCTTCGCTCATTCGGGCAACGGAAACTGCTTTACGAGCGGCTGTCTGTCGCAAGCTGTTAGCAAACGTGCCAAAATATGTAGCTAAAAATTCATCCTGACATGGCGTGCATCCTGCAACGGCAGAAATCAGATCTTTGCCAATAAGTACTGCTCCCTGCCACGGGAAATCCTCATCCTGAAGTAGTTCAGGAAATTTTACAACTACCAACCCCGAAGGCATTCCAGTTCTAGCAACTATCCGACCTTTGTGGTAGGCGTTTTTAATTTTGTCTCCGGGGTCTGCACCGACGGAGTGTGAGTTGTATTCAAATTCACCTTTGCTGTTTGGATTCGACGACCTAATGCCATAAATCCAAGCAATGTTCCCAGAATTACAGTCGATTTCACCAGCTTCGAGTCTACCCGCAATGCCACTGTAGAATAATCGACCGATCTTCTTGTGGTTACCTTCATTAAAGACAAACGTCATGTTCTGTGCTCTTTTCGTTTTGGTCCACCGGTTTTGTGGACGAGTGATTAGGAACGACGGGTAAATAAACAAACCTACCCGAACGGGTATATCATACCATATATAGGATATTACTCAAGCGCTGATCGTCGATGCAGGCTGTTCGATGACTGGATTAGCACCAGCTTCGATTTGGGCAAACATTTGGTCGATGATGCCAACTAGTTGTTTCGGCGTAATTTCGGCTTTTATAAGATAACCGTCGGCTAGTTTTTCGACATCGGCACGGTTCTGCTCGTCTTGATCCATATTTGTGGTTATCACGATCTTGCCGTGCAGGGCTTTATCACTGCCTCGCAGCTTATGTAATGCCTCGATTCCTGATAGTCCCGGTACGAGTAGATCTAGTAACACAAGATCGTAGGTATCCGTTAGAGCAGCTGCTAACCCCTCCTCGCCGTTCATCTTGACGTCTAGGTCGTAACCGGCTTTAGTCAGTGCCCGCGAATAGAGTTCACAGATGAAGGCCTCATCCTCTATTAATAAAATTTTCTTTGTCGCCATAGTTAACCTCTGTAAAGCGTATGGTTCTTTATCCATCCATGCGCGCCCCTTACTATAGCCTTATTATCCCCTGGTGTCAGCTGTGATGCAACAGATGCAAAAGTTGGTATTGTAAAGCCGAATGTGCTGCCCTGCCCTTCGTGGCTCTTGACCCATATTTCGCCGCCGTGAGCGGTGACAATTGTTTTGCTAAGGAAAAGCCCAAGGCCGGTGCCACCAACAGTTTGGCTCGACCGATGAGACCGATAGTATTTTTCGAATATCCGACCGATAATGCTGTCCGGGATACCAACACCCTTGTCTTCGATCACCGTCTCGACCCAGTTCTCGTCTTTTTTGTATGTTCTAATCGTGACTGGCGCGTCGACAAGAGTGTACTTAACCGCGTTTTCGATGAGGTTAACTAGAACTTCATAAATAGTTGAGCGGTCGACTGCTACAGAGGGCAAATCCGGAGCTATCTGGTACTGAAGGGTTTTCTTGCGGACATTAGCGCGGAGGTTCATGTCTTTGACTGCACCTTCGACAATCGACCCCCAAGGCTCCTCCTTGAGGCTAAGTGACAGCTCGTTTGCCTCGATACGAGCAAAGTTTTGAACGTTACTAACAAAAGCCGCTAGTTGTTCGCCCTGGGCAGACAGATTGCGCATAAAGGTGGCCTGTTCAGGGTCGAGCTTTGGGGCTATCTCGTCTTCAAAAAGCTCGATATAGCCACGCATCACTGTTAGTGGTGTGCGTAGCTCGTGAACAGCCATGCTCACAAAACTGGCACCATGATCGTCCTTGGTATAGCGTTCTGTTTGATCGAACAAAATTATGACCGACTCGATGCCATCAGGATTGTCCTTGCTAAAATGGACAGCCATATCGCACTGCTTGGTCGCACCCTCTTCAACTCCAAGTTGCACTCTTTCCCAGGTATGAGTGGCGGTGGCTCTTTGGTTTTCAGAAGATTTTAGCCAGGCTTCGAGAGTGTCGGTGCTAGCAAATGATAGCTTGATGACGTCGTAGAACTTTTGACCAATTGCCTCGGGCATTTTGAGTTGAGCATATTCGACTCCCACCTGGTTGGCATATGTTAGCGACCCGTCTTTGCTAAGCACATAAATTGCTAGCGGAGTGTTCTGGAGCACCGATTGCGGGAAGTTACTAGCCGAGGTATCTTCAATTTTCTGCTGCGCCTGAGCAGTCGGAATGGCTCCTGCCATCTGATATACGGTTTGAGCCAGGTTGTTAATAAAATCTCGGGCTGCAGGAACGCAAGTAATATCTGGCGCGCCAACAACCTGGTTGTCGCGGGTGATATGAAGAATCGCTCCGGCTAAAAACTCACTAGACCTCAGTGTACTATGACCTAGGACTACGGCTGCACATAGAGAACCCAGAACTGCTGTTGTGGCACCGAATGCATAAGCTATGATTCTGTTATCTTGTACGGCAAGCAGAGTTATCAAACTAAGTGCTGCGAGAGCGAACACTGCAAAAAAAGCACCAAAAATAACCGAGGCATTGTGCCTTCTGAGCGGCTTTAGATTATCCATTTGCCCACCATCCCCTACCGTTAGGGAGCAAAGCTTAAGTCTGATCTTGAGTCGACGACGCTAACCCAAGTTTGCCCGCGATTAAATAAGAAGTCGAAGCCGTACTTGTCTTTAAAGGCGTACTGGTCTTTAGCGCCAGTTCGGCTCCAGGTACCTTCGCTAGCAACTCCGTCCTGGAAAGCGACGAAAGCGCCACTGCCGGTAGTGGTATAAACGTTATATTGGCCACTGATGGAACGGTTCATAACCATCGTAAGCACTACATTTGGTGCGAGTTGCTTACCGGATTTTTCGTCTAAGTGTTTGGTGCCGCCTTCGCTCCGCGCATAGGTGTTGGTCGTCGCGTCGTAGTCATAATGAGCGTTATAGAAACTGGACGAGATAACGACGTCTATCTTGTTCGCCAGAGCCGTCTGCCCGACGTCGTCTTTGCGGTTCCATGGTGTAAATGTACTGACGGTATAGCCTTTATCGGAGTTAACCTTGTCTAGGCCAACAAAGGTTGTATAGAGGTTGTGTGGTGACTGCCGGTCGTCAGTACGATAAAAAACACTTGCACCATAGGCGAAGGCATTAATGTCCTTAACACCAAGCTGGCTTATTCGTGCGATTCCATCCGGGCTGCCACCAGCATGGGCATAGCCAGCATCAAATGCTGCTGCCCACTCGACATAATATGGTCGAGCGCTTCGTACTGGACCGATGTAGTCCGGTTGTTTTGACTGGTATAGTGCTAAGAAACGGGTAATACCGCCTTCGGCGATGGCTTCAAAGATAACATCGGCTTCACGCAGGCCGGATTGCGGGCGGGCCTCGCCGCTGTTTTCTATCATAATGCCGGTGACTGGCCGAGCAGCGTCGGCTGCTGACACCAAGGCGCCCGATAATGGTGAGGCTACGAGGTTGGTGACCGGCTCGGCTTCTTCTTGGTCTTCTTCGAGAAGAGTTTGATTAGTGACAGCCTTTGGTTGACCGCTGTCTTTAAAGCCAAACCGCCACCCGGCATAACCGCCGCCGCCCAGAACCAACAACGCAATCAAAATAATTAATAGCTTCTTTTTCTTGGATCTCTTTGTTTTCTTAGCATCTGGGGTTTTTAAGTCAACGCCTGGTTCTGGCAAAGCCGTAGTTTCGGCAAACTTCGGCTTCTTTTCTGCATTTGGGTCGTAGGCCTGACCGACCTTGAACGGTTCGGGTGCGGGGTTGTCGGGTAAAATGGACGGTGTTTCGGGTTCATTAATAACCTCCACTGCCGGCTCGGGGACTTTAACTCCCTCGGCTGGGTCTACCGGCAAAGGAGTTTTTGGGGCTGTTATATCACCATTCATAAGCGTTATTACTTCTATTTTAGCATAAGAACTTACCCCGCATCCCACACCAGCTAGACCTAACCGAGCAAAGCTAGGTTTGTTCTAGCTTCTTGGCTATTTTCAGTCTATCCAGTCCAGTACTCACCTCAACGTAGTAGTACCTACGTCTCGCTTGAGTGCTTCCTGGATATACCGAAAATAGCGCAAGTGTGGAATCCGGGTCTATTCAATCATGATAATGGAAGAGGGCTCCGGATTACTCCGGAGCCCAGTTCCCCAATCCCTTAAGCCTGTTCTTGCTTCGTTGATGCCTGGTGTTGCTTGGCCTTCAGCTCGCTGAACTTTGTGGTCAGATCAGCGTACAGGACGTCGCCAACCTCTTGGCGACACTCTGTCCGTGCGGTGCAATACGCCAACACGATGGCACACTCCACGATGTTCCCAGCCTCGACGGCTCTTACGAGACGCAGGCCGACTGTGCCCCGTGGCATGTCGTCGTAACGCTCGAGGCCAACGAAACTGTTAATGCTCGGTGGTTCCTCGTGTTTCGCAACCCATTCATTCCACTCCGGTGGATATGCGTATGGGCGCTTACCTGTCGACACAATGAGCTTGTTCAGGCATTGTATAAACAGCTGTAAAGCTTCAAACGCCTTCTCGTCGTGACTAGCTACGGCGACTAACTCGGCGAATACCTGATCAGACACCACTCTCAAGGTCGATATCAACTGCTCGGACGTTGTTGCGAAAGGATCACAAACTTGCGCCCTACAGTTATCTGTCGGAAGGTCGCTTAGGCGCTTGATTGCCTTGTGCAAATTCACCAGACGATCAACAGCTGTATTGTTTTGGTCGACCCAAGCCATCAAATGATCTCTAGCTTGACGCCTTTGATCCCGAGACCAGTAAAGCTGAAGTACATGCTCCAAACGTGTACCTAGCTCGCTGTTCTGGTAACCTCGAGGCTCTAGCCAGCGGCGATATTCCAATAACCATTCTTGGGCACGCCAATGATCGGCCTCAGCATATACCAGTTTTTCGAGGGCTTGCTGAAGCAAGGCTGCCTCTCTCTTGGCTATTTTAGCCAGATATTCCTGCTGACTTTTTGTTTGACTCCGCTTAAAACGAAAAGCTGAACCGAGCACAAACAGTGCAATCGCTATGACAATTAATACAAAGAACACGTTAACACCACTTTCAGGGTAGTTGGGAAACGATAAGGATACCATACACTAAAAGCATAATATTATCAAAGTCCGAGTCATCTTTCTTGAACGTTTATCACAGAATGAGGCTATAGCCTCATTCTGTGATAATTATAGGGCGGAGAGAAGTGAATTAAGGCGTTTTATGACGGTTTCTTTGCCTAGGATCGCCATGGTTTCGAAAAGGCCGGGGGCGGTCGTCCCGCCGACTAGGGCGATGCGGATTAGCTTGAAGAGTTCGCCTGGTTTGCTCCCCAGAGTTTCAGCCAGTTTATAGAATTCGTCGTGTAACTTATCTATAGTAAAGTCGCTAGATTCGGCGGTTTTGATGCTTGCTTCAAGTAGTTCTATGGCTTTGCTGGCTTCTAGCTTGGTTTCGCTGAGGATGAGTTCTTTAAGCTTGTCGTCAACTTTCGGATCGGCGAAGAAAAAACTAGTTAGTCCCGGAAGCTCGCTAAGCAGCTTCAAGCGTTCGCTTACTAAACCTAGCACCTGCTTCTTATAATCTTCACTGGCTTCTTTGGCTTCGTCTGGCCAATAGTCGGCGACTTTTTTGTATAAGTCCTCTGGTTTAAGAGCGCGAATATGCATGCCGTTCATCCAGTGCAGGCGCTGTTCGTCAAAACGAGCTGGGCTGGTTTGAACCCTGCTAAGATCGAATTTTTCAGTTAATTCTTGGGGCGAAAATATTTCCTGCTCGGTGCCGTCGTTCCAGCCAAGCGTAGCCAAGAAGTTCATCATCGCCTCTGGCAAAATACCTTCACGGGCATAGTCGAGGATATCTTTGGCGCCGTCGCGTTTGCCAAGTTTCTTTTTGCCGTCGATCGCCATCACAAACGGTAGCGTCGCCAAGATCGGCTGTTCGATGCCTAGAGCTTCGTATAGATCCAAAAACCGCGGGATGGAGCTGACAAACTCCTGCGAACGGATGACGTGGCTACATTTCATCTCGGCATCGTCAACAATGTGGGCAAAGTTATAAGTTGGGTAGCCGTCGGTTTTGATCAGCACAAAATCATCGCAAGCCTCTGCGCCGGCTTGCATCCTGCCCATGACGGCGTCCTGCCACTCGCGGTTTTTCGGGTCACTCTTAAAGCGTAGTGGCTGTGAGCCGTCCCAAGCTGGTGGATTCTCGGGGCGATAATCTCGGTATAAAAATGGCTTTTTATTAGCCTCGCAGTCTTTTCGAAAGCCGTCGACCTCTTCTGGGGTGTAGGGGTCGGCATAGGCTCGCCCACTGTCAATTAGCTTTTGAGCCCAGGTTTTATAACTCTCTAAACGATCGCTTTGTTTGTATGGTGCAAACTGGCCGCCGATGTCAAAACCTTCGTCCCATTCTATGCCCAACCAGTGCAAAGATTTAGCGATGTGCTCGGCTGAGCCTTCGACCTCACGAGCTTTGTCGGTATCTTCTAGACGGACAATAAACTGGCCATTGTTTTGGCGGGCTAGTAGCCAGGCAAACAGTGCTGTGCGGACGCCGCCGACGTGCAAAAAGCCTGTTGGGCTTGGCGCGAATCTCGTACGAACTACTTTATCTGACATGTTGAACGAATTATAACAGAGACGGTCTTACTAATCTTCACCTGGTTCAATGAAGATACATTCACCAGGGCAGTCTTCAGCCGAAGTGACCACATCGTCTAAACGCGCATCAGGAAAATCTACAGTTCCGTCGCCCATTTTATATTTAGGTTCGCCGTCTGTTCCTAACCAAGCTACCTCGCCTATTTGCCTGACATATGCCAGCCCGTCACTATGCATAAAAAACACGTCTGGTGCGATCTCGGCGCAGAGTCCATCGCCGGTACATAAGTCCTGATCAATCCATACTCTCATACCTTCTATTCTACCACCGTTCAGTGGCTTTTTATAGAAGTGCTTGTGTTATAGGGATTTGGCGATGGAGGCGATTTGGGTGCTGGAGAGGCCGGACTCGCCTTTTAGTGAATACAACACACCGTCTTTTGACCAAGTTGCTGCGCTCGCGGAAATAAAGATTGCCTGTCCGTCACTTTTGACGCTTTGGTATTTTCCGTTGGTGCTCTCAGCGACTCGATCTTTAAGCTCAGAGTCGGTTAGTAGTGATGGTTTTTGTTCGATTTCATAGCTCCTATCGTCAGTGTTGGATTGAAAAGACAGCACCACTCTTCCCTGACTATATTCGACAGGTCCGCTGAGCTTAAAGCCGCTAGGAGTGTATTTCGGTAGGGCCGCGCTAAATCCAGCTCGCTGGCTGGCAAGATTAACAGAAAGGCTGGGGATACTTTGATAAACCACGAAACCAGTGAGTATGAGTAACACAGCAAGTCCTGCTGTAAGCGAAGTTGCTCGCCGCCGGAGCGGCGCATGACGACGAACCATTTTATGGGGCGCCGCTTTATGGGCAGTCGCTGCTGATAGCTGCCTTTTTATATGGATTTCGGTCTTTGAATGCGGTCGGTGATGAACCATTGGTGGGGGGCTGTCAGGGTAGGCCTGGGGCGGTGCGGCTGGTGAAATATCGATCATTCGGGGCTCGATCTTGGCAAAGTGCATTACTTTTGGACTTAGGTGAGAGTGTGCCGGCTGATGTTTGGCGTCGACGTTTCTAGGAGTTAACGTTAGGGGAGTATTCCGAATCTCGGATATTATCTTTGGCTTACGTACGCTGCTACGAGCTAAGGTCTTAGACCTATTTGGAAGGTGATGAACATGATCAGGCTTCGCGTGGCGTGTAACCCTGGAGGCGGTATGTTTGGCTTGCGGATCCTGGTTACTCTTTTGAACTAAGGCCTCACCACTACTAGCATCGTAGTCCTTACCGTTAATATGTATTACCGCGCGAGCGCTCATAGTATGTTTATTTTGATACCTTTTATGTTTTAATTTTAACACCAAACTACATCTTTCAATAGTATAATAAGTGTTAATGGAATTTCTAGACCCTGTTGCCAAAAAAAATAAAACTCGACGAATATTCATTGGCTATGGCCTAGTGACAGTACTAATAGCCTTAGCGACATATATTATGGTCGCTACAGCTGTCGGCTATGAAGTCTTTGATTTTAGTGACGATGTCGTCCGGAACGGTCTAGTGATCGTAGATAGTAAGCCGGTGGCGGCTTCGATCGCTGTCAATGGTAAGCTTGAGGCCGACAAAACCAAATCAAAGCTAGCTTTAAATGGTGGCGAGTACACTATTACTCTTAATGAGCCTGGCTATACATCCTGGTCTAAAAAGATCTCTATCGAGGGTGGACGAGTACGAATTATCAACTACCCTTGGCTATTCCCTACTATTCTTACATCGACTAAACTCGCAGATTTGCCAGTTGATATCGGGTTTTCGACGCAGTCGCCAGACTCGCGTTGGCTAATTGTGCAACAAAGCTCGAGCTTGCCGGCCATCGAAATATTCGACCTTGAATCTACGGTCATCACTGCTTCCTCGGTAGTATTGCCACCCAACGTCGTAACAAGCGTCGCGGGAAAATATGGCAGCTTTGAAGCTCTCGGCTGGGCTGATGATAACAGGCATTTTATGTTGCTTCAGAAGTTACCCGATGGGGAAAAAGCGTATCTGTTAATCGACCGCGAGAACCTCGACCTTAGCGTTAACCTTAGTTCTATATTTGGGGTCGAACCGACAAGCGTTAGTTTCTTCGATAACAGAGCTGATAAATTTTATATGTACTTTGCTACAGGAGGTTTGATTCGAGTTGCTGACCTAGCAGCAAGGAATATTGGCGCAACTGTTCTAGACCAAGTGCTGTCTTATGAATCATTTGGCTCGGACCTGGTTTTATACACAACTACCAAAGACGCACAAAGCGGTACTGTTGCCGCTAAGATTTATGAAGATGGTCAGAGCTATGCCCTAGCAGAGTTGGCATTCGATAGTAATAACCATTACTTTTTGGAATTTCATAAGTTCGAGGGTAGTTGGTATTACACTATCGGGAGCGGTTCTAGCGATAGAGTTCAGATTTTTCGTAACCCCCTAAATTTTATAGCCTCAGAAGACAAGAAACCGGCTTCCCCACTTTTGACCCTTAAAACTGGAACACCGGAAATTATTCATTCTTCTCCAGGATCAAAGCGATTTACTTTGGTTCGAAGCGGTCAAAGCGTCACAGTTTTTGATGCCGAAGAGGACAACATCTTTAAATACGACCTGCCTTTTACTGCCGATGCTGGTGCGACTCTGACTTGGGCGGACGCCTTTCACCTGCAAACCGTGGCTGGTGGCAAGCTTCAAGTTTTTGAGTTCGATGGTCAGAACAACCGTGAATTTTTGAGTGTACGTGGTATAACAATCGGTTACTTCTCTAAAAACCTTAAAAAGCTTTTTTCGATCTCGCCGACGGACACCGGATCGACGCTGTATTCAACCAGCCTTATCGTTTTTTAGAACCAATTCATCATCCGCTGAAAGAGCGACTCGGCGTTACTCGGTAGTATTATCGGCTCTGCTGCAGCTACGTCGGAGGGAGCTGTACTAGTTAAGTTAGCATTTGGGTCCGGAGTTATTTGTTCGGCATGAACGATTAAACGGTTGGCACTCGAGCCGGGTGGGTCGCAGGTGATGAGAGTTATCATAGCTGGTTTTGGCTTTTCGTGTAGAACCTCGACTTCATTTGGTTTAACGACTTTTTTGTTGAAGACGCGGTAAACATATTGCTTGGCGTTGTAGTTGATCATAAAAGTGTCGCCATTTTCTAGCTTACTAAGTAGCACAAACACAAACTTATAATTACCGCTATTAAAGATGTTATTGCTAGAGTGGCCGAAAATTACAGGGTTCGATAATTCACCCGGTTTGCCGGTATTTGGGTAGAGGGTCACGCCTTTCTCTAGTGCGGCTTGGATGGTTTTCTCCTCGTTGTCGGCAGCGTCCATTACAATCGGTGCTTCGATGTTGAGCTTTGGGATAATTATCTTAGTCTCTGGTCCAACACTAGCCTGCCCGCTGGGGTCAACTATTAAAGGCGTGGCACCGGCAGACTTACTCGGCGAAATAAACGGCGTAATGAACAGTTGGTTGAATAATGTAAAAACGATTATTAGAGCTACAGCTCCTGCAGCACCAAGCCCAAATAGCAGTGACTTTAAGTGGTGCTTACGAGTTAGTCGGCCATTTGCGCTGACGTGACTTATGAGTTTTTTTTTGAGTTCCCCAACACTCTGAGGGCCCGACGGCGATTTTTTAGCTTTCGCAATCTTGTCGGTAGTTTTGGCGGTGATCTCGGCCTCTGGGGAAATAACTGGTTTAGTAGAAGAAAAATGGGTTTGCCTGGACTGATTGCTATAGAACTCTTGCCAGACTTCGTGCTTCTGCTGGTCGGGCAGCTTTTGATAATATTCATGCCAAGCAGTCTGGACTTCGGCTATGTTCTTACCGCTGGCCGTTAAAGCCTGTAGATAATCTTGGTGTTTGCTTATTGCTCCGACCTGACTGATCTCGTCTAGTTCGTTGGCCACGCTAGGCTCGACTTCAAACAATTCGTTTAATTTGCCGCGAATCAAATTTACGGACGGATCGTCCGCTGGTGAGTTCTGGTTGGGTATTGGAAGAGTAGGCTCGGCCATAGCTTATGTTTAGTATACTGGATTCTTACATAATCCCCCTGTTAATAGGTGGCGCTAAGCTGTAGAATATAGGTGTTTTAGACTTAGGGCGAGTGGCGGAATTGGTAGACGCGCACGACTCAAAATCGTGTTCCGCAAGGATTGTGGGTTCGATTCCCACCTTGCCCACCAAGTGAAAGTTTACAATTGGCTAAAGTTATAGTATAACCATCTTATATATGGCTACCGAATTTGATCCAAACCTTACTCATCAGCATGGCTTATCTGCATTGTGGGATCATAACTTTGGGTTAGCGAAAGATTTATTCACAGAAGCACGTAGTGGTTTTGAAGAACTAGGTTCACGCATAGATGTTGGTCGTGTCGATAGAGACTTTGTCCGCGTCTATGCTGGTCTCGGCTACAGTGCACTTCGAAACGCATCGCTAGCTAGTGCGACCGAGATACACTGGGAGGCTTATTCAAACCCACACGTTGCAACAGTAGAGGAAATAGAAAGTGCGGCGAATGAATTCGCAGCAACTTTGCATGTTAGCTCAAGGGTGATCCTGGCTCAGTACGTAGAGGGTGGTAGGGCCGAATTTGGATTAATGGCTAAAGGGTGGCGGATGGCCTACTCTACTCTCAAGTCACTCGATCATCCAAACACAAGCTATCTTGAACAAGTGTTAACTCACGGCGGTCTTGCGATTGCTGTGTTTGGTAATCGCCGTGACCTAGAGGTCGCCGAGCATCTAAATCAAGATCCTGCAATAAACAATATGACAGATAAAAAGCGCGTTGCCGCAGCTATGGCAATTAGTAATCTGATCTTTGCTCGCAAGTTTTTTGCACCAGTTAGACTTGTGCCGAAGATTCGGGTAGCGGTCATTGACGCTGTAGCCGGACCATATATCTCTAAATATCAGTTGGACTAGGGATCAGCGAACTGGCGATGGCTTCTGCTGCTAACTTAGGGTGGTGCAGCCAAAAAGTAATAGCTTTGCTGGCTGTGTCGACGCACCAGAGTTCATTTAGGTCCTCGCGCTTTGTGCTGACAATCTGGCCATGTGCTACCGATAAAATATCGTTATGATGCTTGGTTGTGATCATCGCATTGTGCTGGTGGCTAAACTGGTGCAGTCTCTCAAGGAAATTCAAAAAATCCATATCGGAGCGGAAAGCAAGCGGTGATCTAACCTCCCGAGCTAAACGTTGCAACTGCGAAAGCGACACTACCAGTAGCGTATCTTCCCGGCCAAGCAGCACTTTTGCTTCGCCATAAAGAAGGTCGATCGCATCTTTTGTAATGGTCAGTGGGCCTCGATATGACCTAATAAATTCGCCGAGTAGCATGGCTGTTTCGCTGTTTCGGCCTAAGCCACCGGGTAGCAATACGCCGTTCATTTGGCTGGCACTAAAGAGCAGAGTGTCGCGGCCTTTGAGCGAAAAGTTGCCTGTCGGAGTGGCCGGCAAAAAGTCGATCTTTTCGATGTGTTTTGTTAACGCCCGCAAAGATTCGGGGACTAAAACTCTGGCTTCACCAACGCCAGCGTCTTTGGCAGTTTGGTAGGCCTCGGCGACGTCATGGATCCCGCCAGTTGACCCGCCAACTATCAAAAGTTTGCCAGCTTGGTCGCGGCGCTCGGGCTTTTCCCATAAGATGTCAGGATATAACGGCGTCTCGGGTTCTTGTTTTTGCCAAAAGTCATGCATAAAAACAGTTTACAGTAGTTAGTAGACAGTTTACGGTCGAAAAGATTACAAACGTATCCAACCTGGTGCGATTAATCGTAAATAGCCTTACGCAGTTGAATGTTCCGGACAGCTATATATTAGTAAAAGCTGACAGCTGTAAACTGGCCATTGTTATGCTCACTGGGCAGTGGTCTATGCGGACACGTTCGGGATATATTGCCAATGCCACGGCTCCCAGACTATCCCTTCGTCATTATCTTCCGGATATGATTCATAAAACCCAAACTCTCTACCGTGTTTTTTCAGCCATTTATATTCAGGCGTATTCGCAAATGCGGTTGTGTATCTGTCTTCTGGATCCGGCTCCGTATCTATATTGCATAAATCTAAGGCTGTTTTTGTAGGGCTGCAGTGCTGAGAATATTTAGGAGGTAAGACTCGCTTAAAAACTTCCTCAAGCGAGTAGGCATAAGAATTTACTAAGAAAAACACAATAAGGTATTTCTGCACAATAGGATGACGGTATCCAGAATCAAGCATAATTGACCTGTCCGGGCAGGTACTTTTATAGAGGTTATTCATAGATGTATACGCTCGCATTACAGGACTTGGCAAGTAGACCGTGCGCTTAACTTGATACAGTTTGCCGTTCACTATATATTTCGGTTGTTTTAAAATTTTCTCAAGTTTTGCCAGCCTAATGTCTTCGCTAACCATTCTTACTTGTCGACCATAATCGGTGAGGTCTATGTCATCAATTGAATCCAACGTGAAGATTTCGTTTTTGGTGAGCTGCTTGAGAGCAATATCAAGTTTGTCGAAGTCGTCAAAATATCCCTCTTCATCAAGTCGAGATAATCTTTGTTTTAGCTGCAGAAGGTATTTCTTTCCTGCAACGGTCTTGACTGCATCGTAAATCTTGTAGCTTTTCAATCGCATTTTAGTCTTTTAATTCCACACTTACCGGGCAATGGTCGGAGCCCATGACATTCGGGTGGATTTTGGCATCTGTAATTTTGCTAATAAGTTTCGGGCTAGACATCCAGTAGTCGATCCGCCAACCAACATTTCTTTGGCGTGATCCTCCCCAGGCTGCCCACCAGGTGTAGGCATCTTTTTGGTCAGGCTGAAATTTACGAAACGTATCTATAAATCCAGCTTTAACCATCTTGTCGAAGCCTTCGCGCTCTTCATCTGTAAACCCGTGTTTGCCAGCGTTTTCTTTAGGCCGGGCGAGGTCAATTTCTTTGTGCGCCACGTTAAAGTCACCGCTAAAAAGTACTGGAGCTTCTTTTTCGAGTTCCTGGCAGTGCGCCAGGAATGCCGGATCCCAAACCTCATGACGTAAAGACAACCTTTCAAGCTTGTCTTTACTGTTTGGCGTATAGACAGTGACAATCCAAAAGTCAGGAAACCTGGCACTCATAACTCGGCCTTCTTTACTTGGGTCTCCAAACTGGTCGGGAAATTTAAACGCTTTCATGACAGCCGGCGAGAAACCATCTCGGACCTCTATTGGTTTGGTTTTTGAAAAAATAGCCGTTCCGAAATGACCCTTTCGTTCTGCGCTATTGTAGAACTCATGGTACTGAGGCAATTCCACTGGTGACTGTTCAGGCATCGCCTTTGTCTCTTGGAGACAAAGGATGTCTGGGTCGTGTTCTTTAATAAACTGCTGGAAAAGCCCCTTATTCCAAACCGCCCGAATCCCATTGACGTTCCAAGAATAAATC
>Ga0163144_10004099_pt1 | contig 33040 bp, 25 predicted proteins | sample OliLak19BULKMAT1_FD_123175 | JGI IMG/M metagenome (GOLD analysis project Ga0163144, IMG submission 123175) | Freshwater microbial mat bacterial communities from Lake Vanda, McMurdo Dry Valleys, Antarctica - Oligotrophic Lake LV.19.BULKMAT1 | ecosystem: Environmental > Aquatic > Freshwater >... | reverse complement strand
TGCTGATCGGATCGATCAGCGTGATCCTGCAGGAAGTGAAACCGGGGTCCTGATGTCCCGCTACCGCGAAGCCGACCTTTCCAAGCTCGCCGTGATGTCCGTGACCGACCGCCCCACGAAAGTACGGGTCGAGGATTTCGCCAAGCCCCTCGATCCGGCGGCGGCGCAGGCCGTGCTCGATTCGCTGCCCAATCAACTGGCCGCGCGCGATCTTCGTGAAGTGGTCGCGCGCACCGCGCAGGCCGTACTCGACAAGCGCCCAGTCGTGGTGATGTGTGGCGGCCACGTGATCAAGGTGGGCGTGACCCCGTGCCTGGTGCAGTTGATCGAGTTGGGCGTCGTGACTCATCTGGCCATGAACGGCGCGGCAGCGATCCACGACGTGGAGATCGCGCGGATCGGCCGGACCTCGGAGGACGTCGAAGCAGGGTTGCATCAGGGCCGCTTCGGCATGGTCGATGAGACGGGTGATTTCATGAACGCGGCGATGAGCGAGGGAGCGAGCCGGGGTGAAGGGTTGGGGGAGTGCTGGGGGCGCGCGGTCGAGGAGGCGAAGGCCCCGCACCGCGAGGTGAGTCTACTGGCGAGCGCGTGGCGCGCGGGCATTCCGGCCACGGTGCATGTCGCGATCGGCACGGATACGATCCATCATCATCCACGCTGCGATGGTGCTGCGCTCGGCGCCACCACGCTGCGCGATTTCCGCATCTTCGCCGCGACATTGGCGCAGGCTCGGGGAGCGGTCGTGCTCAATCTGGGTTCGGCGGTGATCATGCCCGAGGTGTTCTTGAAGGCCCTGTCGGTGGCACGCAATCTCGGCGCGGAGTTGTCCCAGCTGACGACGGTCAACTTCGACCAGATCCAGCACTACCGGCCCACGCTCAACGTGGTCCAGCGCCCGACCCGAGCGGCCGAGGGTGGGCGGGGCTACTCACTGACCGGGCACCACGAGATCATGCTGCCGTTGTTCACGGCGGCCGTGCGGTCCCGTCTGGGCCGCTGATTCCGACGCCCTCGCAGCCTCCCCACGGCTCAACCGCCCGCTCTCGGCCCGCGGCTCAAGCTGGCGGCCCGGCGTGCCGAATCCAATGGGGCATGGGGGACTGCGCCATTCCCCCCATGTGGCAGCCCGGAACGTTGCAGGAGCGTTGACACTGTCGAAACCACCCGCCTATACTTGGGGCCAGCAGATCATCGTGGATACGATGATCCGCGGACCGCAGGCGGAGGATCGACCGAGACGCATCTTGCTACTGCATCGGGTGGGGCCGTGAGGTCACGGCCCACGCCGTTGGGAAGTTAGCCGGGTTCTCCCCCAGAGACCCGAGTGCGTCCGGGTTCCACTGCGACGCCACCCCCCCGGTGGCGGAGTCAACCTGTCCGCACTCTCCAAGTCCTGGGAACCTCTTTCGCCGACTGGGAGTCCGCGTGATTCGTTTCCTCTTCACTCGTTCCATTGGGTTGCTCCTCGCGCTCGTCCTCGCTGTGCCAGCGTTCGCAGGGCAGGCGGATTCCACTACGGTGGATTGGAGCCGGGTCGCGGAGTACCGCATCGTCCCCGGCGACCGGCTCGCGGTGAATCTCGGACCCCGGGCGGACGGGGTCTTCGACAATATCCGAGAGCAGAAGGTCCGGCCCGATGGCCGTATCACGCTTTTCCCTGTGGGTGACGTGGTCGCGGCCGGACTCACGCCGATGGAACTCCAGAAATCGATCGTCGCGCTCTTGAGCGCGGACATGCGCCAGCCGCGCGCCACGATCGAAGTGGTGGAGCCCGCAGGCAATCAGGTGCACGTGCTCGGCCGCGTCGACAAGCCTGGTTCGTACCCGGCGGGCCCATTCGTGACCGTGATGCAGGCCATCACCGCCGCGGGAGGACTCAAGGACGATGCCGCGCGCAACAGCGTGCTCGTGTTCCATCGCGACGGCGCGCGCACCGTGGCGGTCACCCGCGTTCGCTTGGACCGCCTGATGAAGGGCGACGACCTCGAGGATTTCGCGCTGTCCAAGTTCGACATCGTCTTCGTTCCGCGCTCGACGATCGGCAACCTCGGCGTATTCGTCACGCAGTTCTTCGGCCCCAGCTCTCAGGTGCTCGCGTCCGCGTTCATCGGCTGGGAACTCTTCAACCTCGACCGGGTGTTCGTCACCCGCGTTGTCGCGGAGTAGTCCTCTCGATGAGTCTTACGCCTCCCACGCTCGCCCAGCCTCCGCTCGCGAATCAGGCGACCTCGCGCGAGTTCCTCTCGGTCATCTTCCGAAGGAAGTGGCTCATCATCGGCCTCTTCGTCGTCGTGACCGCGACCGTAGTGGCAGTGGCCGTCTCGACGCCGGTCTCGTACTCGTCGACGGGGCGCGTCCTCATCGTCCGCGGCGAGCAGCAGAGCGCCTTGAGCGCGGGCCGTCAGGTCTTCAGCGACTGGGAAGAGGATCTGGGCAGCGAGGTCGAGGTCTCGCGCAGCTATCCCGTGCTCGCCCGCGTGCGCGAGTTGCTGGTGGAGGAGTCCGCTCGGCGCGGCCGCACCATCACGCTGGATGTCGGCTCGATCGACGTCGAAGTCATGGGCAAGAGCAATGTGCTGGGGTTGGGTTATAGCGATCGCGATGGGGAGACCGCTCAGACCGTCTGCAACGCGCTGATCACGGCCTATACCGAGTACCGGCAGAACCGACTGTCCATGGGCAAGCCCGAGGGCTTCTTCGAGACCGAGTTGTTGAAGATCGATCGTGACCTGAACGCCCGGTCGGCGGAGCGAAGCTCCTACTCCACGCGCAGCGGCGTGACGGATCCGGAAGGCCAGTCGCGCGCCTGGGGCGACCAGTTGAACCAGCTCGAGCAGAAGGCGAACGAGACGACGGCGCAGATCGCCGAAGCGCAGGCCTCGCTCACCTCCATGCGCGATATGCAGGACCAGCCGGGTATCGACCTTCCCACGCTGGGCATGCCGTTCACGAACGAGTCCGCGCTGGTCAGCCTCAAGCAGAAGATCGTGGAGCAGCAGACGCGCATCGCGAATCTGCGTGAGCGCTTCCGCGACGATGCGCCCGAGGTGACGAACGCGCAGGAAACGCTCGAGACACTGCAGAACCTGCTCCGCAAGGAAGTGGAAGCGCGCTTGGTCATGTCGCAGTCGCGCATGACCGTGCTCAAATCGCGGCTCGAGGTTTACAACCACGATATCGCCGAGGTGCGGGCCAGGCTCGCGGGAATCCCGCAGAGCGTGCGGTCCATCGACGAACTCGATGCGGACATCAAAACCCTGCGCGAACGCCATAACGAGCTGGCCAAGGCGAGCGATCTCGCACGGATCACCGCGAACACCTCGCGTGGCTTCAACGTCGTGTTGCTGAATCCCGCCGGTGCTCCGGTGCCCCAGAACACGCGAGACTATGTACGTCTCGCAATCGCGCCGGCCTTCAGCCTGATCGTCGGTATCGGTCTGGCATTCTTCCTCGACGGTCTCGACCTCACGGTCCGCACGGCGAATCAGGCGGAGGAGTATCTCGAGCTCCCGGTCCTCGCCTCGATCTCGAACCGTCGCAACAAGCGTGGATAGGCACCGCACCCTGTACCCGGAGATCCCAACGCCATGACCCGCATCTTCGACGCGCTCAGGAAGGCCGAGGCCGCTCGTCCGGGGGGAACCCCGCAGCAGGCATCGGTCACGCCGATCGGTCAGCCGCATGCAGCCGCCGGCTCACGCAGCGTGCCGGCTCCGCCGGCCCGCAGTGCCGAGCTGCGCGTGGCGCTGCCGCTGGTCGGTAGTATCGAGCTAACGCCGGATACGGTGCGTGAGATGACGTCGTTGCGCGTTTCCATCGAGTCATCGCTCGGCGATCGCACGCCGCGTGTGGTGATGTTCGTCAGCCCCCAGGGCGGCGAGGGCACGAGCACGGTGGCGCTCCAGTTCGCACAGGTGTTGGCGCGTGACTCGGCCATACGACCACTGATCATTGATGCCCATGTCCGCCGTCCGGTGTTCGACATCGACCCAACGCATCGGGCCGCGCTCTTCGACGCGCGTCTGCAGCAGGGGCCGCAGGCCCCGGCGAGCGGGCCCACCACGAATCTCTTCGTGGTTCCGACCAGCGAGGATCTGCGCCGCGCCGGCGTCTTTCAGCCGGCCGAGATGCGACAAGTGCTGGACGCCACAACGGCAGGGTTCGACTGGGTGGTGATCGACGGGCCGCCCGTGCTCGAGTCGCCCGATGCCGCGCCGCTCTCGAGTGTGGCCGATGCGATCATCCTCGTGGTCCAGGCGGGGCGCACCAAGCGTCCGGTGCTGGTGCGCGCGGCGGAGCTGCTGCGCAAGGCCGGTGCGAACGTGCTCGGCAGTATCCTCAATCGCCGGGTGCTCGAGATCCCGGAGTTCATCTACCGCCGCATCTGATCGCCCCCATGCCCCCACGTCCCCTCCGTGCAGCCTCCGCGCGCTCCATGCGTCCGATTCAATCGACGGCCGGAGGGCCCGCATGACCTTCGCGGCTCGCTCTTGCGGAGAGCCCGTGGGACGCGATTCGTCCTCCACGGGCTTCGATGTTTCTGGCGCGCTCTCAGCCGCGCTCGCGCTCTTACGCGATTCGGTGGATGGCAGTGAGGCGATCATCCTTGCCGGCAGCCACAGCAGTGGTGAAGGCGTCTGGGCGTCCATCGCCGGGCGCACCGTCTCGCTCTCGGACCTCGATGTCTACGTGGTGCTTGCCGACGCTGGCGCGGTTCGCGCGGCTTCGGCGCGCGCGAAAGCGGAGCAGGATCGGCTGCGCGAGCCGTTGTCCGCGCTGGGGTTCATCGCCCCTCTCGAAATGGGCTTTCTGAGCCGCGCCGGGCTCGCACGCATGCCGGCCAAACCGGGCGTGATCGAACTGCGACGTCATGGTCGCGTGGTGAAGGGCGATCCGGAAGTGCTCGCGCTCGTGCCGACGTGGTCCGCGCGTGATGTGAGCGTCGAGGAGCGCACGTTGCTGCTCGAGAATCGTGGTTTCGAGTTGCTCCTGGCCGCCCCCGATGCGGCACGCGATGATCTGGCACGTTTGCAAGCAAGGCACGCTGCACTCAAGACCGCCCTCGATCTCGCGGGTATCCTCGCGCTTGCGGCGGGCGAATGGCCCGATGGTGCGGCAGGTCGCGTGCAGTGGGCGCGGCGCGCTGGACTCGATGACTTTCGAGCTTCTTCGTCCTCCGGGCTCGAGGACGCGCCTGAGTTGCTCGATTCGCTGTGGACCACGGCACTCAGCTTCCGCGCGGCGCCGCTGGGGCTGGCCGAGGCTGTGACGGCGCTGGAGTGGCGTCAGGTGGTGCGGGCATGGTGTGCGGTCTGGAGCGCAGGGCTCACGACGCGTGCGCACGATCCGTGGACGGCCATCCTCAACTGCGCCGCGCGCGCGCCGTGGCGCCGCCGCATCCAGCAGGCGCTGCAGTTCCAAGCGCGCGTCGGTCCCGGTCCTGACCTGCATTCACGGGCGCGCCACCTTGCGGCGGGCACGCCCGCACATCGCGTGCACGGCAGCGCAGCGGTGCTCCTGCACGCCGCCGCCCTCTCGACTCACGAACCGGTGCTGCCCGCTGGCGCGTTGCGTGCGCTGGCGGCGCTCGGTGTCACTCGTGCGGTGGAGTGGGAGCGTGCGCGCACCGAGGTGGTACGGGCGTGGGACACTTGGTTGCAATCGGGTCAGCGGACCGCGGCTCCGGTATGAAGCCGCTCATGGTCGTTCTGTTCGTGGACGCTCTGGGCTGGCGCCTCTGCGAGGCGCACCCGGGTTTCGCGGCCGGACTGTCGCATCGCAGGCGGATCGCGACGATCCTGGGATTCAGTTCGGGTGCGTTGCCGACCGCTTTCTCCGGGCAGATGCCGCAGGTGCATGGCCGATTCCTCATGTACCGCCACGCGGCAGGGCCGAGCGTCTTCGCCGGCTTCGAGCGACTCGGCTGGTTGCCGTCTCGCATCCGTCGGAGCTGGCGGCTCACGCGGCTGCTCACCCGGCTGGTGGAGCAGCGCGGAGTGCGGGGCTACTTCAATCTTTATGAGGTGCCGCGCGATCGGCTGGCGAGTTTTGATCTGCCGGAGCGCGACGACATCTTCCGGCCGGGCGGTCTGCCGGTGGATTCCATCTGGGACAGCCTCGAGCGGCGCGGGCTGGCTTGGCAGGGGTGGAACTGGCGCACGTCGGAGCGCGCGGCGTTCGATGCTCTGCTGGCGAGCGTGAGTGAGGGCGGCGATGACGTGCTGTTCCTTTACACCGCCGAGCTGGATGCCGCGTTGCACCACGAGGGGAGCGCCGGTGCCGGGGTTCAAGCCGGACTCGAGCGCTATGACGCATGGCTGCGCGAACTCGAGGGCACGGCGGCGCGGCTCGGTCGCCCGCTGTGGCTCTACCTGTGCTCCGACCACGGCATGGTCGATGTGACGCGCACCGTGGATGTGACTTCCGTGCTTCGGCGGCTGCCGCTTCGCGATGGCCATGACTACGATGTGTTCCTCGACTCGACCATGGCGCGTTTCTGGTGGCGCCGACCGCAGGCGCGCGCGCGCGTGCAAACGGCGCTCCGAACCGAGCAGGGTGGGCGCTGGCTCACTGAAGCCGAGCTTAGGTCCGCGGGTTGCTTGTTCCCCGATCACGCGTATGGCGAGGACTTGTTCCTGCTCGATCCGGGCGTGCTGATGATGCCGTCCTACATGGGGTCGCAGCCATTGGCGGCAATGCACGGTTATGCAGCCGATCATCCCGACATGGCGGCGCTGCTCGCGAGCAATCGCCCGCTGCCGCCCGAAGTCACTCATCTCAAGGACCTCCGCGGATTCCTTGAGTCTGAACTCGATGCGCTCCAGGCGGTGACCACATGATGCCCGGCGCGATCGCCCGCAGTGTCACCCGCGGCACCTTCTTCCTCGCGGCCGAGAAGGTCGTGGCGCTCGTCTCGACGCTGGTCTATATCGCCTTGCTCTCTCGGTGGCTCGGCCCGACCAAGTACGGCGTCTTCTCGGCTGCTTTTGCGGTGGTCGGTCTCGCCACGGTGCTGACCGGCAACTTCGAGGCGTTCCTCGAGCGCTACGCTGCGGAGTATCAGGCGCAGGGTCGGCTGGCGCTGCTGGCGCGCGCCCAGCGCCTCGCGTTGGCACTCAAGCTCGGATTGGGTCTGCTCGCGAGTATGGCTCTGTGGGCGGTGACGCCGCAGGTCGTCGATCACTTCCGTATGCCTGAGCTGGCGACGCTGCTCCCGCTCCTGTCCCTGTTCGTCGCGACGGACGGGCTGGCCACGACCGGGCGTGCCGTGCTCTATGGATTGCAGCGTTTCGAGTGGGTGAGTGGTCTCTCGCTGTTCTTCAACCTCGGCAAGACACTGCTGGTGGGCTCACTGTGGGGCTTGCGCTGCGGGCTCCAGGAGCTGGCTCTCGGTCTGTCAATCCTCACAGCGATTCAGGCGGTGATCGTGTGCACCGCGGCGTTCTGGGCGTTGCGCACCGCACGCCGCGCGGATCCTCAGGATCCGGCCGCCGAGGCTGAGCAGGCGCATGCGCCACTTTTCCGGCCGATGGTCCGCTATTGCCTGCCGATGTTCGGGGCCCGCGCGTCGTTCCTCTCAGGCCAGAACCTCGGCATGGTCATCCTCGGGCGTGTGCTCGAACCCTCAGCGCTGGGCTACTTCAAATTCGCATTCCAGATGGTGGAACGCTTCGTCGAGCTGGCCCACACCATCTCGACGTCGTTGTTGCCCTCACTCACGCATCTGGTCGCACGCGAGGAGAATGAGCGGCTGCGGTATGTCTTCGATCAGGCGTTTCGCGTGGTGCAACTCGTGGCCGTCGTGCTCTCGTTCGTGCTCTTCGCCTATGCACGCGAGCTCACCCTATGGTTGGGAAGTCCGCTGTTCGAGCCGGCGGTGCCGGTACTGCGGGTGATTGCTCTGGTGCCTGTCGTGCGGACCGCGCAGCAGCCGCTCACCATGCTGTTCCAGGCCCTGCGCCGGCCCGGCCTGGTGCTCACACTCGCTGTGGTCAAGTTGCTCACCGAGATCGGCGGGTACTTCCTGCTGTTGCCTGCGCTCGGGGTGATGGGCGCCGCATGGGCGAATGTCGGAGGCGCGACGGTCTCCTACGTTGGCGCGCTCGCCCTCATGTTCATCGCGCTCCCGCTGGGGGCGAAGGCGCGACTCGGTGATGCCGCTCGGGGTATGCTGTTGATCGTTCCCAGCCTTCTGTTGGTGCTCGCGGCCGACCAGCTCTTCGGCCCGGTGCACTCCCTGCCCGCCCGGCTATTCTTTCTCGTCCCGGGCGTGTTCGGCGTCTTCGCACTCGGCTTCATCACCCGTTTCGATCTGGACAAGGTCTCGAAGCTCCCCCTGCGGTCCCGCGTGCTGAGCCGTCTGCGTGACCACGTGGTCCGCAACGCCAGTGCATTGGCCCGCCTATTCGAACCCAGGAGAGCCGCATGAGCGCCCCCCGCGTTCTCATCATCATCCCTGCGCACAATGAGGAAGCCAGTCTTCCGCGGACACTCGCGGAGGTTCGCGCCAAGGCGCCGGACGTCGACGTCCTCATCGTCGACGACGGTTCGCGCGACGACACCGCCACGGTTGCTCGCGCAGCCGGTGTGCCGGTGGTGCGGCATCCGGTGAACCTCGGCGTGGGAGGGGCGCTGCAGACCGGCTTTCGGTATGCGGTGGAACGCGGCTATGACATCGGCGTGCAGTTGGATGCCGACGGCCAGCACGATCCGGCCTATCTCGAGGTGCTGCTCGCGCCCATGCGCACGGGCACCTGTGATGTGAGCATCGGCTCGCGCTACGTGGAGTCGACTGGCTACCGCGCGCCATGGAACCGGCGGCTCGGCATGTTGTTGTTCTCTGGCGTCGTGAAGCTGGCCCTGGGCCAGCGGATCACCGACACGACTTCTGGGTTTCGCGCGTACTCATTGCCGGTGATGCGCATCTGTCAGCATGACTTCCCCAAGGACTTCCCGGACGCGCCGCTGTTGATCGCGCTCGCGCGTCGCGGCTTCCGGCTGGCCGAGGTGCCGGTGGTGATGCGCGAACGTCAGGCTGGACAGTCTTTCTACACCCTGGGGAAGCAACTCTACTACCCGTACAAGAACATCCTGGCTTCGATCATGGCCTTCATCCGTCGCCCGGTCTGACAGGAGAGTCCCGTGGAATTCCTCTCAAGAACACAGATCATCACCGCCCTCAGCGCCGTCGCGCTGGCGCTGTATGTGCTCGACTTGGTCCGCCGCCGCCGGTTGGGGGAGGAGTACTCCCTGCTGTGGGTGATCGCCACGGCGGTGATCGCGATCCTTGGATTCTCCACGCCGCTGCTCCGTGCGATCACACACGCACTCGGGATGCTCGGAGAAGCGTCCACGGTGTTCGCCTTCGGACTCGCATTCGCCATCGCCATGCTTCTGTACTTCTCCACGAAGCTTTCCCGCCTGGGTCTGGAGAATCACATGTTGTCCCGCGAGTTGGCGCTATTGCGTCATGAACTCGAGGAGATGCGCGGGAGCGCAGGGAAGGAGCCCCGTTGAAGCGCGCGATCCAATTGACCATCGGATTGGGTATCTCGGCCGTGTGTATCTGGTATTCGACGCGGGATGTGAAGCTGCCGGAACTGCTGCACGCGTTGCGCTCAGCGAATCTATTCGGCTTCATCGGCGTGATGCTCGTGACCATCTTCGGTTTCTATCTGCGGGCGGTGCGCTGGCGCATGTTCCTGCAGACACCGCGCCCCATCTCCACCGACAGCTTGTTCAGCTCGACCATGATCGGCTTCATGGCGAACAATGTGCTCCCGTTCCGGTTGGGGGAGTTCGTCCGACCGTGGGCGTTGTCGCGACGCGAGGGATTGTCCAAGAGCATGTTGCTCGCGACTGTCGTGGTGGAGCGCGCCATCGATATGCTCACATTGCTCGGTATCTTCGGCCTGTCGCTCATGCTGCACCCGATCGGCGAGAGCACCGATGCGGGGCGCATGGTTCAGGCGGGCGCCAAGATCCTGATCGTCCTGTCGGTCGTTCTGACCGTCATGGTCATCGTCGCGGAGCGTAATCGCGCACTCGCGCACCGCGCGCTGGCGATGTTGCCCGCGAAGATCCATGGCCGTGTGGCCAAGTTGCTCGACCGCTTCCTCGATGGCTTCGGCCTGTTCCGCGATCTCGGCAAGCTGGCGCAGGTATTCATGCTTTCGTTCGCGATGTTCTCGTGCTTCGCCGTCGCGCTGGGGGTGAGCATGTGGTCGCTGGATATTCACGCCCCGTGGTATGCCGGGCTCACCATGCTCGTCGTGACCGCGATCGGTATCATGGTGCCCGCCGCGCCGGGCTATGTCGGCACCTTGAACATCGCATGCATCTTCGGTCTGCAGCTCTTCGACATCGGCAAAGCTCAATCCGTGCCGTTCGGTTGGTTCTACTTCTTCAGCCAGTGGCTGCCGATCACCGCGGTCGGATTGTTCTTCCTGAACCGAGAGGGTCTCTCACTCGCCTCGCTCGGCAAAGCGGATGCATCTGCCGAGGAGACGGCGTGAAGCGTGTGCCGACCTCAGCGCCGGAAGTAACGCGCGATCTTCCGCACGGCCTCGCAGACGTCATCGACGTCGCGGTCAGCCATGTGCGGGAAGAGCGGCAGCGTGATGGCGCGGTGGTAGGCATTCTCGGCTACCGGGAAGGCACCTTCGGCCAACCGGAGGCTGTCTCGGAAGTGTGGATGGAAATGAATCGGGATGAAGTGCACCGAGGTGCCGATGTTCTCGGCCCGCAGTTCGGTGATGAACCGGGCGCGGTCGATCGTCAACTGCTCGAGTTGCAGGGCGATCGGGAACAGGTGCCACGCATGCGTCACGTCGGGGCGGGCGATCGGCAGACCCACTTCGGGGACATCCGCCAACTGAGCGCGGTAGCGCTCGACCAGCGCGTGGCGGCGCTGCTGCGATTCCGCAAAGCGTTCCAGCTGGCCCACGCCGATGGCCGCCAGCACGTCGGAGAGGTTGTACTTCCAACCTGGGGCCACGACCTCGTAGTACCACGAGCCCGTGTCGCTGTATCTCTTCCAGGCGTCACGGCTCATACCGTGCAGGCTGAGCAACTGGATGCGTTCGGCCAACCCTGTGTCGTCGGTGACAGCGGCGCCGCCCTCACCCGTCGTGAGGTTCTTGGTGGCATAGAAGCTGAAGGCAGTGACATCCGCGAGCGATGCGTCGCCGACCGGGCGTCCCTTGTATGCGGCTCCGAGCGCATGCGCCGCATCGTCCACGATGCGAATCCCGCGCGGCGCCGTGATCGCGCGCAGCGCGTCGTAGTCGCAGGGATGGCCACCGTAGTCAACGCTCAGGACCACCTTGGTGCGCGGCGTGATCGCCGCTTCGACCCGGCGCGGATCGATGCACAGCGTGTCCGCCTCGACATCGGCCAGCACCGGTGTGGCGCGGACGTGCTCGATGACATTGACGGTGGCGGCGAACGTATAGGGCGAGGTGATGACCTCGTCGCCGGGCCCCAGCCCCAAGGCTTCGAGCGCCAGATGCAGTGCGCCGGTCGCGGAGTTCACGCACACGGCATGCTTCGCTCCCGCCAATGTGGCGATCCGCTCCGCGAGCTCGAGCGTTCGTGGGCCGGTGGTCACCCATCCGGAAGTGAGCGATTCGAGGACGAGTTGTTTCTCTCGTTCCGAGATGGAGGGCACCGCGATCGGCAGGAAGCGCTCGCGGACCGGGACGCCGCCCTGGGAAGCGGGCAGCTGAGTCGTGGACAACGGAGTGGGATCGGTCACGAGAAGAGTCTAATGCGACGGGATGCACCGACGCCAGCCACGAACCTGCTCCGGGCGCTCCCACGCGCGCACCCCTGACCCCTTCGAGGACGCCATTCCCCCGATGCATCCCCGCAAACTCATCCGTGATTCCGTCCACTTCGCCTTTTCGCTCTCCGTGGTGCGCATTGCACTCATGGCGAGAGGGCTTTTGGCGGCGCGCATGCTCGGGCCACTCGGCTATGGCGCCTGGAACGCTATGCAGCTGATGATGGACTATGGCGTGTTCGCGGCCGCGGGCACGCAGCAGGGCCTCGATCAGGCCGTACCGGCGAAGATCGTGGGCGGCGATGCCACCGCGCTCTCAAGGCTCAAGCGCGCCGGCTTCGCGAACATCATGCTGACCACGTCGTTGTTCATCACCGGCTGCTTGGTCTGGGCCTCGGTGGGGAGCAGCCGCCTGCTCGGCGTTTGGGGCCTCCCGGGCATCGTGTTGGCGCTCGCCTGTGTGCTCGCGGTGAACATCGCGTACTACGGGCTGTCGTTGCTCCGTTCGCATGGCGACATGAACACGGTGAGCACATGGTTCGTGATACAAGGTTTGATCGGCGCTGGGTTGGGCCTCGCTCTCATCCCGCGCCTGGGTGAGTGGGGGCTGCTGTGGGGCTGGGTGGCCGGTTGCCTCGTGTCCCTCGTGTTCGTCCTCGTGCGCGGCCGGCATCAGGTGCCGCTGACGTTCGCGTTCAGCCCAGATAACCTGCAGCTCATCCGGATCGGGCTGCCGATGTTCGTCTTCACCTCGTCCATGCTGGTCATGCGCAGCCTCGACCGCTTGATCATCCTGCGCTATCTCGGCACGCAGGACCTTGGCTTCTACAGCCTCTCGGTGATGGTGTTGACGTTCCTGCTCTACCTGCCCGATTCGGTCGGCTACGTGGTGTACCCGCAGTTGCTGCGCCGCTATGGTGAGGGCGGCGAGGATGCCTCGGTCATCCGCGACCGCGTGGAGCAGTTGCTGCAAGCGATGGCGATCCTCGTGCCACTTCTATCCGGTCTCGCCTATCTCTGGACGCGGGAGATCGTCGCGCTATTGTTGCCCAAGTTCCTCCCCGGCGTGGCTGCGGTGCGCATCCTCGGATTCGGCGCAGTGGGTCTGGCGCTGGGCACGACGGCCTCGATCGTATTGATGACGGTGGGTCGGCGGATGGCCTTGGTGCCGGCGGCGATCTTCGCCACTGCGCTGGGTGCGACGCTCGATATCCTTGCAGTGAGACTGGGATTCGGGATCACCGGCGTGGCGTGGGCGACTCTGGTGACTTATGCACTCAATGGTGGTGTGCTGCTGGCCATGGCCTCGTCGGGTGTCGGTCACACAGCGAGTCGCACGCTGGTGTTCGTGATGCGCAGCCTCATCCCGCTGTTTCTCAGCATCGTCATCGCGTTTGTGCTTGATCGCTATCTGCCGGGAGCGCATGCCCAGGAACTCGCGCAGCGGGCGTGGCGTGTGTTGTTCGGCAGCGTCGCATTCCTATTGCTCTATTCCTTCGCCGTGGCCCCACTCGCGCGGGGCGTCGGGCTCAAGCAACTCGTCTTGGAGTTCAACCTGCCGATCCTCTCGCCGCTGTTGAAGCGGCTGGGGTTCGGCTCTGAATCGTAAGGGGCATCATGCGGATCCTCGTCACGGGAGCCGGTGGATTCATCGGTCTCCGGCTCGTGCAGCGCCTGCTTTCAGAAGGTCATGACGTCGTCGCGCTCGTCCGCTCGGTTCGCGGCGAGTTCAAGCTTCCGCGGCCGAAACTCACGGTGGTCCGCGGTGATATGACCGATGCGGCTTCGCTCGAACAGGCCGTCGCCGGATGCGATGTCGTCGTCCATCTGGCCAACGCCACCGCCATTACCGATTGGGCGAAGGCCCGGGCCATCAACGTCGAGGGCACACGTCACTTGCTCGAGGCCTGCCGCCGCGCCGGTGTGAAGCGGATGGTGTTCACCTCGACACTCTCGGCTCTGCGAGAGCAGCGCGGCCCCTATGGCCAGACCAAGCTCGAGGCCGAGGTCGTGGTCCGCGAGTCCGGGCTGCCGTTCGTCATCCTGCGGCCATCGCTGGTGTATGGCGCGCATGGAGTGGGACTGGTCGCGAATCTCGCCGCCTATCTGCGTGGGTTGCCCGCCGTGCCGGTCATCGGTGATGGCAGGATCGAGCTTGATCCAATCCACATGAACGATGTGAACGAGATCATCGTGCAATGCCTGACGCGCGACGATGTGCTCGGTAAGGCGTATGACCTGCTCGGTCCGGATCGCGTCACGTTCAATGAGTTCCTCGCCCGCCTGAGCGCGGAGATCGGCGTACAGAAGCCGCTCGTGCACCTGCCCGGCGGCCCCATGCTCTTCGCCGCGCGGATTGCATCGAAGTTGCTGGCCAAACCGCCGATCACCGAGGACAACGTGCTGGGTCTCACCTCGCCCGCGCGGATCGACCGCGACAGCGCGGCAAGGGACTTCCGCATCTCATGGACCTCGCTGGCGCAGGGGTTGCGTGATGTCCTCATCGAACCGCAGCCCGGCGACGAAGGCGCGCCGACGCCCGGCCGCGCTGGCGTGCCGGTGGCACCCCTGATGCGCTCAATGCCCCGCGCCTCGCGCCCGGTGCGTGTCGCAGTCGTGGGATTGGGCAAACTCGGGGTGGCACACACCGCTGTGCTGAGCATGGTTCCGGATGCGGAACTCGTGGGAATCACCGACCTCGCGCCAGCGCTCGGCAAGAGTCTGCGTGGGATGGGATTCCAGGCGCCGTTCTATGCCAGTGTCGGGGAGTTGCTCGCCGGGGCGAAGCCGGATGCGGTCTGGGTCTGCACGCCGCCACATGTGCATGAACCGGTCGCGCGCCAGTGTGTCGAGGCCGGAGTGGCGGCGTTCGTCGAGAAGCCATTGGCGCACTCCGTGGAGAGCGCGCAGAAGCTCGCGGACCTTGCGGCGCGGCCGGGAGCCAAAGTGAGCTGCGGTTACACACTGGCGTTCTGGCCGAGCTTCGCGGCGGCGCAGCACGCGCTCGCTTCGGGTGTGCTGGGGGAGGTGCGCTCGGCCAAGTCGAGCATGTTCCTCTCCCAGGTCTTCGCGGCGCAGAAGGGGTGGATCGGTGATCCGGCCAAGTCGGGCGGTGGCGTGGTCGCGAACATCTCGTCGCACCTGCTGTTCGTCCTGCGTTGGTGTCTCGGCCAGCCGGTCGCCGTCAAGGGCGAGTGGAAGAAGCTCTATGGCGAGGTCGAGGACGAGGTGAAGGCGGTGTACCGACTGGCGAATGGCGCCGAGGTGACGTTTGAGAGTTCATGGAGCGTGCAGGGCTATCCCATGTCCGCCACCACACTCGAAGTCCTGGGCGACAACGGCCGAATCACGGTCACGAACGAATCAATCGAGTTAGACCTGCACGAAGGTCGCGGTGGCTGGAATGCGGGCGTTACCCGGCTGATGCATCCGGAGCTGCCGCAGCCTTCGCGCTTCGACCTGAACGGCGAGGCCTACGTGCTCGAGGACGCGGCGTTCGTCGCATGGGTGGCGGGCGGCGAGATCCCGCCGGGCACCGCAGCGCTTGGACTCGACGTCCAGCGCATGATGGGGGCGCTCTATGAATCCTGCGCCAAGGGTGGTGTGGAAGTGGAGGTGGCCCGATGAGCGCGCCGCGTCTGTTGCTTTCGACCGAGACGTTGCTCGGTGTGACTCGCCATCCGCGTGAACACACTCAGCGATTGATGGAGCGCTTCAACGATCCTGCTGTCCTGGCGCAACAGTTCGTGCGGGCGCTCGATGCCGGCGCGGACGGAATACTGGCGTCGCCTTCGCCGGTCATCCGCACGGCGCTGACCGCGGCGGGACGACCGATCCCGACGTGGGCCCTGTTGCCCAATGTGCCCGCTTACGTTCGCGATTCATCGGAAGCGGGCCTGGTGGGTGCCGCGATCAAGCGTGTGAAGGGGGCAAGCCCCGCGACACTCGTGCGTCTGGGCCTGACGGGCGTGCAGCATGCGCTCGGCGTGGTGGGCGGCGACTTCGCCAGCATGGTGCCTCTGTTGCTCGAACTCGAAGCGGCGGCACTCGGGGCCAACAAACTCGAGGGTGTGGTCATCGCCGCGCCCATCACCGATGTCGCGCTCGCGGGCCGCAATCGTCGATTCTTCTTCCATCTCACCACGTTCATCCGGGCACGATTCGGGGCGAAGGCGGGGTTCGAGACGCACAACATCGGCCATCTGCTTGGACGCCTGCGTGAGTGGGGGATCGAGCCGGATCTGGTGATCGGCCCGATGAACCCCGCGGGCTTCATGATGAAACCCACGCCGGGAGTGGCGCTTGCGGAAGTCGCGATCTCCGATGTGCCGGTGCTCGCCAAGGAGTTGACCGCGGGTGGAACCCTCGGCCTGGAGACTTCCGCTCGATACGCGATCCAGCACGGTGCGTATGGCGCCGTCGTGGATCTGGGCGATGTGGATGGGGATGCGAGCGCTCTGGCTCGGCTCGATCTGAAGGCTCCACTTTCCGCATGAGCCTCGGTGAGCGCCACGCTGCCATGGGATGGGCTGTCGCGGCGCTTGCCGCGGCGGCCTCATTGGCTGCGGCATGGTTGCCCGTGCCTCTGGCAGCGCTCGCGATTCTCATCACGTTCCTGATCACCCCCGGCGCGTTGGCCGTGCATGCCCTGCTGCGCAAGGACGATCCGGTGCCGCGCGAGGCCGCGACGCTGGCGTGGTCCCCACTTCTGGCAGGCGGAACCGTGGTGGCGCTCGCCGCCGCTGGCCTGTCGTTCCCGCTTGCGGTGCGTCTCGTCACGGCGACGATCGGGTTCCTCGCGCTGGTGCGGGTGTTCCGACCGGGCCGGCCGGGATCATCCGCTTCGCCCCGCGCCGATGTGGCGACGGCGCTGGTCTGGACAAGCGTGATCGCGGCGCTGCTGCTCGGCGTCCCGGCACTGGCGCTGCGCTCGGATGGTTGGTTCCACGCCGCGGTGACGCTGCAGATCGTGGAGCGTGGGATCGTGCCCGAAGATCCCTACTTCGCCGGGCTTCGACTCCTGTACTTCTGGGGTGAGCATGCATGGGCGGCGGGGTGGCGCGTCCTCGCGCCGGGACTGCCCATCGTGGTGCCGCTGCTCGCGTGCAACATCGCAGCAGCGTTCGCCGTCGCACTCGCGGTCGCGGCATTCGCCCGACGCCTTGGCGGTGACGCGCGCGCGGCGCGACTGGCGGTGGTGCTCATGGTGGCAGGCTATGCGCCCTTCGCTTGGGCTCAGGTGCTGGCGCGAGCCGCGTGGGGAGAGGTGAGGGGTTGGGATGAGATCGTGCGCCTCGCTGGCACCGGCCCCGACGCTGCACTCGATCTCATGGGGCGCGGACTGCTGCATGCCTCGCTCGTGTTCTTCGCGGACAAGTATCTGGTCGTGACGCCCTTCGCCATGGGCCTCGCACTGTTGCTGCTCACCGTGCTCGCGCTGCTCGACGCCTCCGACCAGCCGGATCCGCGTCGTTGCGCGGTCCTTGGGCTGACGCTCTCGGCGGTCCTGTTCCTGCACACGGTCGTGGGATACAGCGCGGTGGTCTTGTGCGCAGTGTGGTGGGCATGGAGCGCGTGCAGGGCATGGCGTGGCGATTCCGTGGCTCGCGCCCGGCTCGCGCCGCTGGCTGTGACCTTGGTGCTTGTACTCGCCGTGGCCTCGCCGTACCTGCTTGCGACGGCAGCAGGGAAGCAGGGACAAGTGCGGTTCGGACTCACCGCCGGGGGACTGCGCTCCGCATTCCTGGCCGGCGCGGCGATCGTCCCTGCTGCGCTGCTCTGGCTCTGGCTGCGCGCACGCAAGCAGGCCGCGGGCCAGTTCCTGCTGGTGAGCGCCTCTGTCCTGTTACTGGTCGCGCTGTCGGTGCGCCTGCCGGAGAGTAATCAGAGCAAGTTCTACAACCTGCTGTGGCTGCTGCTGGCCGCGCCTGCGGCGCTGGCGTGGAGGGATCTGGCCAATCGTGCCGGGGCGAGCCGAAGGCGTGGCCTCATCGCGCTGGGCGTCGTCGCATTGCTCCCCACGGTCTTGTTCGGTCTGTGGGCATTCGCGCTCGAGCGCGGCCAGAGCATCAGCACGGTACGCGTGCCGACGCCAGCAGAGGGTGAGGCGCTGGGTTGGCTCGCCGCGCACACGCCGCCCGAACTGGTGCTATGCGATCTGGGAGGAGCGCGAGACCTGCTGACCGTGACGGGCCGCAGCGTGCTGTGGGGAGGTCCTGGCGGCGAGCGCGATTGGGGCTATCCGCCACAGGAGCTCGCCATGCGGCGGGAAGCCGTGCGCGCGCTCTGTCTGGGTGAGGACCCCTCGCCCCGTGCGGCCGCGTGGCTCGCAGCGCTTGCGCGGCCGCTTCTCGTGGTGGCACGGGCGAACGCGGCGGACTCGCTCTCGGGTTGGCGGCCGCTGGCATTGCGCCCGGATCGATTCGTGCCCGTGTTCCAGAACTCCGCGATGGCGTTCTACCGCTGGGAGGGGGGGCGATGAGCCGAACTCGCGCCCTGATGTTCGCCGTGCTGACGCTGGCTGCCGCGTTCCTGTTGGATTCGGGAATGCTCGCCGGCTGGCCGCAAGGCGTGCGGCTGGCACTCGCATTGGCAGCGCTCGTGCTGCTCCCGGGGCACGCGCTGCTCGCAACGCTCGGCGCGTTACCGCCGGGCGGAGCGTGGCTGGCTTCGGGTTGGGCGCTGGGGCTCGGGATCGCCTGGCTGGGTCTGCTCATCCTTCTCACCCGGATCTTCCACCTGCCTTTCACCTTGCTCGCCCCATGGGGGGCGTTGCCGTCGGCCGCACTCTGGTTGCTTGCGGCCCGCCGCGAATCCCAGGGCGAAGCGGCGGTCGAGCCCATCGAACTCCATCCACTCGCAGTGGTCGCTGTGATCGTCGCCGCGGCCCTGGCGGCGGTGCACTGCGCACGGCTCGGCACCCCGGTGTCGTTCTACTCGGACTCTCCCGACCACATCGGCACCATCCGGCGCATGCTCAGCAGTGGCGATGCCTTCCCCAGGGACGCGTTCTTCCTGGATGCGGGCGCTCAGGGTGCAGACCCGCGCAAGGGACTGTGGCATCCGTGCGTGGCCCTGCTGGCCGGACTCGCGAACGTCGACCCGTTGCCGGCGTGGCGCTTGCTCGCGGCATTGTTGGCACCGCTGTTCGTGCTCAACGCCGCTGCATTCGCGGCCTTGCTCGGCGGCAGCACCGCAGCCGCCGTCGGCGCGTGGGCGTTGCTGCTCACCTACGGCGGCTCACTCGGTACGCAGTATCTGCGCGAGGCGGTGTTCGCCACCAAACTGGCCGACCAACTCGCGCTGGCGACCGCTGCCGCTGTGCTCTACGACCTTCGCCAACGCACGCCACAGACCCGCGCGGCTGCGGTCGGGCTCGCGCTTGGCGCGGTCTCTGCGCACGTCTTCACGGCGATCCAGTTCGGACTCTGCTTCGGTGCGCTCGGGCTGGGGATGCTCGTGCGTGACCGCGGCGTGCGTCAGGAAGCGCGGCGCTTGATCGGAACCGCCGCAGCGCTCGCAATCATCTGCCTGCCGTATCTGCTATGGCGCGCCAAGGGTGCGTATGCGCCGAGCAATATCATCCACACCGAACCGCAAGGGCTGCTGCAACTGAGTGATTCCATGCGGATCATCTCGTTCGGCGTCCTGTGGGATTGGATGGGCCAGCTCTGGCTGCTCTTCCCGCTGTCCTGGTGGGCTTACGCACGATCGGCCAACCGCACGCCAGTGCTCTACCTGCTCACCACTTCGGTGGCCGTGGCCCTGCTTCTCTTCACGCCGTGGAGCGTTGCGTTCCTCTCCCCGAAGCTGGGCTATCTGCTCATGCGATTCGTGTGGTTGCTGCCGGTCTCGGCAGCAGTGGCATTCGTGGTATCGGAGGGAGTGAGCGCGTGGCGGGCGGGGGGATGGCTCCGACGTACGGTCGTGGTGGTGGCATCGGGAGCGCTCGCTGTGCTCCTAAGGCATCCGATCCTCGACGCGGGAATCGTGTTCCGTTTCCCCGAGATGGTTCGTCGTGCGGACGCAACGGTCAGTGTCGAGCGCTGGGGCGATGCGCTGGCCTGGATGGATCGCGGGCTCCCTGCGCGCAGTGTCATCCTTTCGGATCCCGCGACGTCCTACTCGGTTCCCATGATGACGCGCCACTATGTCTCGACGTTGGTCGATCAACACAGTTCACCGAACGACTCGCTCGCGCTCACACGCATCCTCGACGCGCGAGATGCGCTCGATCCCTACTCGCCCTACGCCCTCACCAAGGCGGTGGTGGCCCATTACGGCATCACGACGGTGGTCTTGAACAATCGGTTCCTCGAGCCGCCGAGGCTGGACTACTGGGCACCGAATCCGCTGTGGTACCGGGCGGCGCGCGCGCGACTGGACCGGGCCCCGGCGGCGTTCCGCAAGGTGTTCGATACGGGCGACTTCGTGGTGTATCAGGTCGAGCGCGCTGTTCTCGACACCCTCTCGGGTGGGGGGCAGCTGCGTCAGCAGGTGCGACCCTACGACCCCACGCGTGACCCCGCACCACGCTCCATGGGAGCGGGGCTGCCCGCGCTCGTCACGGCAGTGCTCACGGATTCCGTGGCGTCGCCCGGTGATTCGCTGGTGCTTCATTTGGGATGGCGTGCGGCAGAAGCGCTGCCTGCTGGCTCGTACCGCGTGGCCATCCGATTCGACCAATCGCTGCCTGCCGGCCTCTCACCCCCGGCGTGGCTCGCGAAGCCAGCGCGCAAGTTGCTCGAGCGACGCGCGGGAGTACGCTATCGATTCCGCGAGGACCACCTTCCCGGCGATGGGGACTTCGGCGTCGATCTGTGGCGGCCCGAGCAAGTCGTCCTCGATTCCGTGGAGATTCGTGTGCCGGCCAATGTGGCGCCGGGCGACTACGAGGTCCAGGTCCGCATGCTGCGCCAGCCGCACTATCCGAACTATCGGTTGCAGGACTACTTCTTCGACCACGACTACTACACAGGATTGCCCGTCGGCACCTTGCACGTGACGGCGCGCGCGCCCGGGCACTGACGAGGATCACGCGCATGTGTGGGATCAACGGTGTGTTCCACTACCGCGAGGGAGTCGCCGACCCGGGCCTGGTGCGGCGCATGGCGCTCGCACAGCGCCATCGCGGGCCGGACGACCGCGATGTCTGGTGCGAGGGCCCGGCGGCACTCGCGCAGCGTCGACTCTCGATCGTGGATCTCTCGCCCGGCGGGCATCAGCCGATGCCGAACGAGGACGGAAGCGTCTGGGTCACGTTCAACGGCGAACTGTACAACTGGCCCGAGATCAAGCCGCAGCTGGCGGCGCGTGGCCACCGCTTCCGCGGGAACAGCGACACCGAGATGTTGCTGCACCTGTGGGAGGAGAAGGGCCCGGCGCTGCTCGAGGACCTTCGCGGGATGTTCGCGTTCGCGCTCTTCGACCGTAACAAGCGCCAGATGATGATTGCGCGGGATCGCCTGGGGAAGAAGCCGTTGTTCTATCACGATGACGGTCGGCGACTGGTGTTTGCATCGGAGCTCAAGAGCCTGATGCTCGATCCTTCGGTGCCGCGTGAGGTCGACCCACAGTCGATCGCGGACTTCCTCACCTTTCAGTACGTGCCTTCGCCGCAGAGTATCTGGAAAGACGTGCGGAAGATCCCGCCGGGCCACCGCCTGCTGTGCGATGCGAATGGTGTGCGGGTCGAGCGCTATTGGTCGTTGCCGACCGAGTGCGATCCCACGACGACGCCGCAGGAAGCGGTCCAGAGGCTCCGCGAACTGCTTGCCGAGTCCGTGCGGATCCGATTGATGTCCGACGTGCCGCTCGGGGCCTTCCTCTCGGGCGGCATCGACTCCAGTGTCGTCGTCGCGCTCATGGCCCAGGCCAGCAGCGCGCCGGTCAAGACCTTCAGCATCGGATTCGAGGAGGATGATTTCAGCGAACTCGCCCACGCGCGCAAGGTCGCACAGCATCTGGGTACCGATCATCACGAACTCGTGGTCAAGCCGCGCGCACTGGAGCTGCTCCCCACATTGGTCTGGGGAATGGATGAGCCGTTCTCCGACGCATCCATGATCCCGACCTTCCACGTTTCGGAGATGGCCCGCCGTCAGGTCACCGTGGCATTGTCCGGCGATGGCGGAGATGAAGCCTACGCGGGCTACACAACCTATGCGTGGGCGCGCCAGTACGCGCGCACGGATATTGTCCCCGCCCGGCTGAGGCGATTACTGGGAATTCCCGCGAGTCTGTTGCCCTCCGATCACGCGCTCGGGCGCAAGCTGCATCGCATCGCGATCGACGCAGTGGACCGGCATCTCGAGGTCATGTCGCACTTCCCGCCGCGCGATCTGGCCGCTGTACTCTCGCCTGCGCTGCGAGCGAGCACGCGGCGGCATGATCCCTATGCACAGATGCGTGCGGTCCATGCGCGGGCCGCCAAAGTCGTGGGCGACGTGCCGGCTCTGCTGTATCTCGATGCCATGACCTACTTGACCGACGACGTGCTCGTGAAAGTAGATCGCACGGCGATGCTGAACTCGCTCGAGGTGCGCGCTCCCTTGCTCGATCATCGCGTGTTGGAGTATGTGGCCCGGCTGCCATTCGAATACAAGCTGCGAGGTGACGTCACCAAGTGGGTGCTCAAGGAATGCGCCCGGACGATGTTGCCGAACGACATCATGCAGCGGCCCAAGCAGGGATTCGGCGTGCCGCTCGAACGCTGGTTCGGTGCGGACTTCGGACGACTGGCCCGAGAGGTGCTGCTCGACCGGCGTGTCCGCGAGCGGGGCTGGTTCGATCCGGCTGGCGTCGAGGTCATCCTCAGCGGAGTCGGCTCGCGCGATGACCGTCGTGCTCGGCAGGTTTTCACACTCGTCTGCCTGGAACTCTGGGCCCAGACCTGGGTGGATCGGCCGCGCGAAGCGCTGGCCGCGCCCACGACCGGGCCCTATGCGCTGCATCCTGCTGTCGCAGCGACTGCTCGGGACTGACTCGAATGCACATCGCGATCCTCATCGGACACTTCCCGCCCGGTAGCTTTGGAGGCGCCGAGATCCAGGCCGAAGGCTGGGCGCGTCGGCTCGTGGATCGCCATCGGGTCACCGTGATCACGCGGCACGACCCCGTCACGACGGCGCGCGATGAGGAGCGGGAAGGTTTCCGGGTGATGCGTCTGCCGCTCTCGCGGGTGCCGGGCTGGCGAAGTGTCGCCGATGTGCTCGCGATCGAACGCGCCGTGAGATCGCTCGATCCACCCCCCGATCTGCTGTTGTGCTTCCAGACATTCCTCTCGGGGCTCGCGGGCGTTCGCGTGCAGCAACTCACCGGGATTCCCGCCGTGGTGTGGATTCGGGGCGAGGCCGAGTATCGCTTCGACCAGTCCCGCCTGCATCGATGGGTGAGTCCGCGCGTCTGGGATGGCGCGGCGGCGGTGCTCGTGCAGAGCGAGGAGAATCGTGTCGAGTTGCTCAAGGCGCTCGATCGCCACGCGGCGGACTTGGCCTCGGTGGTGCGCGCCAAACTCAGTGTGGTTCCCAACGGGCTCGAGTTGCCCGTGGGTCCATTCGCCTCTGGCACGGGCATCCTGAGTGTCGGACGGCTGATCCGAGACAAGGGCATGGACACTGTGATCGAAGCATCCATCGGCCTGGAGTCGCCGGTGACGATCGCGGGTGATGGTCCAGAACGTGCGGCGCTTGAGACTCTGGCGAAGGGTCACAAGCCCGGGGTGCATCTCGAGGGGTTCGTGTCTCGCGATCGGCTTGACGCGTTGTATCGGGAGGCCGCCTGCGTAGTGCTCGCCGCGCGGCGCGGGGAAGGACTGCCGAATGTGCTGCTCGAGGCGATGGCCCACGCCCGCCCGGTGGTCGCCACTCCGTGCGCGGGGACTCGCGACCTGCTGGTGGATGGCGTCAATGGTCTGCTGGTCCCACCGGATGATCCGGCGGCGCTGCGCGCAGCGCTCGTGCGTCTGCAGCGCGATGCCGACCTACGGCACCGCCTCGGGCAGGAGGCACGGCGCACCGCGGAACGCTTCAGCTGGGAGCAGGTTCGGCCTTTGCTCGATCAGGTCCTCGCAAGAATAGGGAGGGGATGATGCGTCACCGTGCGGACGGCGTGGGATCGCGCGATGAGGAGGGACGAATGGCTCGGCAGGTGGGTGAGCCGCGCGGAGTGGGCCGATGGCGTTGAAGCGCGGACGCGTGTGCATGTACGTCCCTTACCTCTACCCCGTGCTCAGTGGCGGCAAGGTGCCATTCGCCGGTGGTATCGAGGTGCAGTTGGCGCTGTTGGCCAAGGGGCTGGTGCAGCGGGATTTCGCAGTGGATGTCGTGACCTGCGACTTCGGGCAGCCAGACGGACTCTTGGTCGAGGGCGTGCGCCTGCTGCGCGCATGGCGGCCCGAGGCCGGGTTGCCGGTCGCGCGCTTCTTTCATCCGCGGCTCAGCCTCACCACCGCCGCGCTGTGGCGGTCGGATGCCGACGTCTACCTGTACCAAGGTGCGGCCATGGGGGCGGGGCTCGTGCACGACGTGGCCCGCATCATGCGGCGGCGCTATCTGTTCCTAGTCGGGCACGATCACGATGTGCTCGCCGCGCTGCCGGATGTTTTCGGCGCGCGCGATCGCTGGTGGTATCGCCGCGCGCTGCTCGGCGCGGATCAAGTGGTCTCGCAGACGCAGAAGCAACGGCGCCAGCTCCGCGAGTCGTTCGGCAGGGATAGCGTCGTGATCATGAATCCGGTCGATATCCCGTCCCAGATCGCCGATCCTGCATCGAACTTCACCGTGGTCTGGCTGGCGACGTACAAGGCGGCCAAGCGCCCCGAGTGGTTCACGCGATTCGCCGAACGGAACCGGGAGGTCCATTGCGTCATGGCGGGAGTCATCCCGGTGCCGCCGCTGTCGGACGAGGATTATCGCGCGGCGCAGGCGGTCGCGGCGCGCTGCCAGAACCTCGAAGTGCTGGGCACGATCCCGCATGAGCAGATCGGGGGATTCCTCATGCAGGCGTCAGTCTTCACCCATACCTCGCCAGCGGAAGGGTTCCCGAACGCGTTCCTCGAGGCGTGGTCCTACGGCCTGCCCTCGGTGACCTGCTTCGATCCGGATGGTCTTATCGTCCGCGAGCGGCTCGGGGAGTGCCACGACTCCTATGAGGCCTGGGAAGCCGCCGTGTTGCGCCACGTTCACGATGCTGGGCTGCGTCGTGAATCGGGAGCCCGTGCGCGGGCGTATGCGTCCGCCCATCACGGCTCGGGGGCGATCCACGATCTCATGGCGAGCACGATTGACGCGCTGGTAGGGAAGCGCCGCGCGGCCGACCGCGCCTGATCAGCGCGGCGCAGGAGGCACGACGGGAGCGCCGGCGCGGGGCGCGATCCAACCTTCGTGCTCGAGGATGTCGCGCATCGTCGTCCAGTGGTAGCGCTCCAGCAGGCGCTCGAGCTTGCTCACCACCGTGTGCAGGTTCACGTAGTTGATGAAGCCGTCGACAGGGTCCATCGGTACTCGGACCTGTTCGGGTGTCACCTCGCGCGGGTGGAGATAGAGCGCGAAGGGGCGTCGGCGCAGGATGTGATCGAGGCCCGCTCGGAAGAACATCAGGGGCAGGGCGCGCAGGTAGAATCCGCCGCCAAGCGGAAAGCGGAAGCCATTCCATTCCGCGATCGCCACCGGGAACTCGACCAGATCGCCTTCTGGTGCGTGCCGCGCGAGGTCGGCGCGGTCGGGCCGGTAGATCCCTGCTGGTGCACCGGGCGTGCCGTACATCTTGACGCGCATCGGGAAGATGCTGGAGTCGTACTGGTAGCCCAGATCACGCAGCACATCGAGCGCCCACGGGTTGGACCGATCGATGCTGAAAGTCGGGGCGCGGAATCCCACCACCGGGAAATCTCCGAGCACGTCGGTGACCACGTCGCGGAACTCGAGGAGTTCGGCGCGGAAGCTGGCGGGATTCGCCTTCCACACCGGCCGGTGTGACATGCCGTGACAGGCCAGTTCGTGGCCCTCCGCCACCATGCGTCGGATCAATCCAGGGTGCTCGCGGATCACGTCGCCGAGCACGAAGAACGTGGAGCGCCAACCATGCTGCAGTAGTAGATCGAGGATCGCGTGCGTGCCCTGCTCGACGATGCTCTCGGAGCGCCGCAGTGCATCGTCCACGCGGTTCACTTCGCTGTGGTGCCAGTCCTCGATATCGAAGGAGAAGCACGCCCGGTGCGGGAACTCGGGTCGAGTCGTCATGGCATCAGCCGGTAGATGCGGAACCCATCCCGCTGATAGCGCAGCCGCGCGCGGTCGCCGGCGCGGTGCTCGAGTCGGTCCCACGGGCGGTCGCCCGGATCGTAATCGTTGGCGCGATACAACAGCAGGATGTCCGACACGCCGTGCAACCGGCGGGCGCGGGTCCGGATACTGTCGAGCGCTTCCAGATCGCCGTTCACATCGGCGACAGGCCCGAACAGATCGGCGCTGATTGCCCGGCGACGCGCCAGATCCGCGGCCGGGAAGGCGGCGCGCTCGGAGCCGAACGGAGTGCCGGCAAGCAGGCGGCGTGGTCCTTTGATGTTCACGACATAGCGGGAGCGATGGTCGATGACGACGACATCGGTTCTCGTGCTGTCGCGCAGCCACGTGTACATCGCCTCTTCCCCGGGAAGCATCCCCAGGAGTTCGCTGCTGCTACCGCCGGGATCGAGGACGAAGCCGCGCAGCGCCAGCGCGGGGGGCACGAGGAAGACGACTGCGAACAGCAGGGTGAACACGAGGGCTCCGGTCCGCCGGCGCACCGCCTCGAGCGCCGGCCAGAATGCCGCGCCCCCAAGCACCGCGAGGGCGGCGAAGATCGACCAGATGAATTTGTGTTCGTTGCCCTCGGGCAGATGCACGACGAGCGCGAAGACCGTCATCCCCAGAAGCCACGCGGCGAACCATGCCGCGAGCGGACGCCGTTCCCGCAGCGCACGCCGCACCGCCACGCCTGCCAGCGCGAACGCCAACCCACACGCGGTCAGCAGGGTCCAGGGCATGACCGTCGTGAAGTGGAAGAAGGAGTGACGGACTCCGGACTCCTCGGGGGACCAACCCCGCGAGATCGCCTGTGTGTAGGGCAGACAGGCGAGGAAGCCGGCGAGGACTGCGGCCCCGAAGGCCAGGAGTCGACCCCGCGAGGGCAGCCACGGGGCGCGACCGGCGAGCAGGCACGTCAGGACGATGGCACCGAGCGTGACGGGGACCACGCTCATCCCCACCACGCCGTGGAATAGTTGCATGCCGGCGGTGGCCAGTGCGCTCACGACAAGCCAGCGAGCGTCGCGCGATTCCAGCCAGCGCGCGAGCCCGAGGAAGTGCAGCATCATCATCAGCCACGCGTATCCAATCGGCGTGCCGAGCAGGAACTTCTCGTAGAACTGCACCATGTGCGAGAACGGAGCCTGGAGTACATAGAGGACATTGCTGTTGTCGAGTTGCACCGCACCAGCGATGCGTTTGACCTCGTTCCATCCCTGCACGTCGCCGTGGAAGGCCCGGACCGTCTGCAGCGGCCAGAGCAGATACGCGCCTGCATTCTGCCCCAAGAGCAGCAGCAGGACTGCACCCTGCGCGGCGCGGCGTTCCCGCCAGATCGACCACGCCAACTGCCATACCACCCAGACGATCAGGCACAGGTCCACGACGTTCATGATCGCCATGAACGAGAACATGTCCTGCCCGCGCAGGCTGGTGAGTTGTGCGAGGAAGAAGTTGTAGAACCAGACGTAGTTCAGTTGCATGCCGATAAACCGCGGATCCATCGGCGGGACGCCGTGGAGCAGGATCTCCCAGGTGAATCCAGCGTGATTCAACCCGTCGGAATGCACTCGCATCCACTCATTGATGAGCGGTGGGATCGCGACGAAGGCCCCAGAGGCCAGGCATAGGCTCCAGATCCAGCGATCTGCCGGGGGCAGATCCTCGCCGGCATCACCCGCGACCGCCCGTGCCTCGCCGCCAGCGAAGAGCAACCAGCCGGCGATGCCGATGATCCGCGCGCCGATCTGCAGATCGACTCCGTTCATCAGCAGGCCCGCGCCGATGAGCGTGCTCACCAGCGGGGCCAGTGCCAGCCCCACTGTCCAGCGGGTCATGAGGCCAGCGCGCGGGAGCAGCAGTCGGATGATCGCCATGCCCGGGAACACACCGAGCCAGACATAGGTGCCCAGCAGGCCGAGGAGTCCGGGGGCGAAGAGTCCGGCCGTGGCCAGCAGCAGCAGGCCCGCGAGCCGCCACACCCGCGCCGGAAGCCTCATCGGCCGCCCGCCTTGAGCACACGGGCGGGAACACCGCCCACGACTTTGCCCGCAGGGACATCACGCGTCACCACGGCGCCGGCGGCGACAATCGCCCCCTCGCCGATCGTGACGCCTGGCAACAGCAGGCAGCCCGCGCCGAGATAACATCCGCGCTTGAGGACGACTGGTGCCACCGTGCCATCGCCGGCTCCAGCCTCGGTGCGATCCATGCGCTTGGCGTCGTCGTGGACGATCACCGTGACCCGGAACGAGATGGTGACATCGTCTTCGATGACGATCAGCTCGGGGAACTGGTCGTCGAGCCAGGTGTCGAGCCCCACGAAGCAATGCTTGCCGATGGAGATGCCCATCCAACGATAGAGCATGAGCCGCAACTGCGGCGGGATGCAGGTGCGCGCCTGCTGGTGCAGCAACTTCTGCCACAGCACGCGCAGCAGTGAGCGCGGGTGGATGCGGGACTCGTATTCGGCGCGAGCCACTCGCGCGGTGATGGGGGCGGCGGCCATCAGAGCACCTCCGGGAACATGCGCTTGGCCGGTTCTCCGAGCAGCTTGACCACCGGCAACGGGAGTTTCTGCCACAGCTTCACCACTGCGTCGAGTGAACCCTTCTGGCTTGCCAATGTGGGCGCGGATGTCGCCGTGCCGAGCACGTACTGGTAGTGCAGCGGCACGGGCTCGGCGCCCCACTGCTCCTTGAACTTGAACGTGTTCGAACCCCACTGGCTGCGACCGAAGTCGAATCGTCGCAGCCCCAGGCGGATCGCGGTCTGAAGTGCAGTCCAGTACAGCACCTGATTGGGACATTCGCGCAGATAGCGCCGGATCGACGAGGCCCATGGGTCCATGAGGGTGTCGCGGTGCGCCACGGCGAACATCGCGCTGACCGGTTGCGACTCGCGCTCCAGCACGAGAACCTGCGCCGCGGGCCCCAACTTCTCCAGTGCTCGCCGGAAGTAAGAAGCCGCGCGCAGCGGTGTGCCGAGATCTCGCATGTTCTCGAGCATCACCCGGTGGAAGCTCTCGATGGGCTCGTGCCCGGTGCGCAGGGTGAAGCCGGCCTTCTCCCCTTTGCGGATCTGGTTGCGCAGCTTGGCGTCGAACGCCTTCCACTGCGCGTCCGGGTCCGCCGCCAGGTCCAACACCATGGTGAGATGCTCGTCCACGGTCTCGAGGCCGGGCCACGCCCGTTTCTGGTCGCGAAGTTCCGCGTAGGCAAGGCGCTCGCGCGCGACGATCTCCCGCACGGGCTGTAGGAGCGCCGTAGCAGTCGCTTCGTCATCGGCGAGCAGGCCGCCCGGAGCTGAGAACAGCAACGGGTGCCGGCCTTTCTTACGGAACAACGGCAGGACGCCGCAGATCGTGCCTGCGGTTTCCGCCAGCCAGTGCTCCCCCGCCACGCCGTAAGTCTCGGTGGTGAGTTCGAGCCACGCCGAGCACTGCCCGAAATGCGAATCGCTGTGTCCGCGGACATAGGTATCCCAGCGCGTGCGATCCTCGAAGGTGCAACGGCGGACGGTCAGCATCATCCGCTAGACGCGCCGTTCGAGTTGGCGGCGGATCGCACCGAAGGTCTCTTCGCCGTGACGCATGTTCGAGACGCCGACCACCACCGACTCCACATTGGGGAGGGAGTAGAGGTACTCGTACGCCTCATCCGGCTTGAGGTAACCCGCTGCGAGCGAACTCATGGCGAGCAGTCGGAGCTTCTCCGTGCGCAAGCATTGTTCACACTCCGCGAGTGTGGGGTTCACCCAGAAACCCTTCTTGTTGATCGCCGCCATGATGAATGGGTTCTCCACGCCAGCGCGCTTGAGCATCGCCACCATGCGCGGCAGGTTCTTCGTGCCGTAGCCGGGGATCGCGCCGTAGCGCTCGCGGACGTGCCGGTCGAACGTGGCGAATACTTCGGGCATATCGAGTCCAAGGGCCAGATCGGCGAGCACGTCGTGCAGCACGATGCTCTTCAAGTTCAGGTCGCGAAATGGGCCGACCTCGAAATCGATGAGCGTGGTGAGGACCTTGGTGGCGTCGCCGGTCAGGGCACCGATCCCCCCGGACAAGAGCGTGGCGAGCTTTTCGGTCATCGATGTGCTTCCAAGCGAGTCCGTGATGGCGTTGACCAGCCCTTTCTCGTTCGCCTGTCTGATGTACTTGGCGACATCAGGAATGAGCAGGTAGACGCCGAACTCTTTCTGCAGCGCACCATCCTTGCGGAACTCATCGGCCACGAGCAGCGCGCGTTCGTGCGTGGACATCATCATCCCGCGGACGCCCAGTTCGCGCGCACCGCGGATCACTTCGAGGATGCGCTGGGTATCGCTGAAGTAGATGGCCTTCTGGTTTCCAGCGCCCGCTTCAAGATGGTTCACGCCGAAAAATTGGTTGTGGCCCAGCAGGATCGGATCGATGGTCATCTGGTCGGCGCTCATGGTTTCACCGGCTCTCCGCGACGTTCCGCGGACTTGTAGAGGGCATCCACCGTCTTCTGGACCCGCCAGGCGCTGACGATGTCCGTGTCGAGTGTCCCCCCGAGCATGACCGCGCGAGCGAAGGCCTCATCCTGCCTGGTGTATTGAGGTCCGCCGATGTCGATTGTGACCCCGTGGAAGAGGTCCGGCTTGCTCCAATGGGTCCATCCGGCGCCATGGCCGAACGCCGCGTCATCCAGATACAGCTTCACGGAGTCGTCATCGACCGAAAGAGTGCCATTCTCGCCCTGCACTTCGATCCCGATCTCGAGCAGACGGTGGTGGCGCCGGCTCCAGGAGCAATCGATCCAGCCGCGCACGCCATTGTCGAACTCCAACTGGGCATGCGCCGCGTCCTCGACTTCCTCGGAGTACAAGTACTGGCAAGTCGCGGTGACGCGAGTCGGTTCCCCGAAGTACCAGTGCAGCAGGTCGAGGAGGTGCGTGGCCTGACTGATCACCACGCCGCCGCCCGAGTCCTTGCGGTTGGAGCGCCAGCCCTTGCCACCCTGGAACAACTGGGCCACATAGCTTGTGCCCTCGAATCCCTGGATGCGACCGAGCGCGCCACTGGAGAGGACCTCCTTGGCCTTCTGGAAGGTTTCGGTGTAGCGCAACACGTAACCGACCATCGTCACCAGTTTCTTGTCCGCGACTTCCTGCAGCACCTTCTCGGCCTCATGGGCATTGAGCGAGAGCGGCTTCTCCACGAGGAAGTGGATCCCGCGCTTGGCGCATTCGCGCATCATCGCGACGTGCAGTTTCACGGGAGTTGCGATCACCGCCGCGTCCGGCTTCTCGCCCTCGAGCATTTTGACGTAGTCGTCGAAAACCGGAACCGACTTGTGATTCTTGATCATGCCGAGCAGGTGATTCGACTTGTCGGCCATGGCGCACAACTCGACACCCTCGAGTGCGTTGAGGATGCCTGCATGCAGGAGTCCCATCGTCCCGATGCCAATGACCGCCACTCTCATGGTGTGTGTTTCTTCTTTTCGGGGAACAGGCGAGTGACTCCCAATGCCGCGAGCAGACAGATCTGTGGCTCCACGGGGATGCGATAGCGTGTCTGGGAGAAGAACAGGGAATAGAAGGCGGCCGTGGCCACCACCACCAGTGCGAACAGCACCCGGTGGCGCCCCGCGGTACGACCGCACAGCGCCCCGAAGAGGGCGAGCAGAAGCAGCGGTGCGGTGTAGGCTGCGCCCAACCACAGGACTGGCCCACGGTTGAAGCGGTTCTTCGTCTGCACCCGGTCCGGCATCGGGGCGAAGAAGTGCAGGAACTCGAACGCCACGTCATGCATGTACGCCAGCGGCTGTGTGCGGAGCAACGCACTTTCCTGTTCAACGAATTCACTCGCGCCGAGCGGGCGGAAGACTTGGTTCGGCGGTAGTTGGACTTGGCGCGTGCTCGCCATGAGCGAGTCGATCCGGCTCCAGTGCAGGACGTACTGGGCCTTCTGCATGAAAACTGCTTTCCCTCCGTAGGCCTCCTGCTGCCATCGCAGGTAGGGCACCGCGAGCGCCGCCGCGACCGCGAAGGCCAGCACGATCGCGCGCGCCAGCGGCGCGCCCGCTCGTCGCACATTCCAGCCGAGCCAGAGCAGGACCGCGAACACCGGTGCGACGAACACCTGATCGGTGAGCCAGCCGAGCGTGATTCCCGCACCGAGCAGGGCCCCGTCCACCATGGAAGGTCGGTGGACCAGTCGCCACGCCGTGAGGGTGACGCTCATCAACAGGAGCGAGTACAGCACGGTGGGGTAGAGCATACCGGTAGTGAAGACGAGCGTGGGCGATACGGCCATCGCCACCATGGTCAACCGCTGGACATCGGGGCCGGCCGTGCGCTTGGCGAGCACGCCGGTGAGATGGATCAGCAGCAGCGAGAGGAGCAACTGGATGATCCGAACCGCCTGATAGTTGGCGACGCCGCCCAGCTTGTAGGCCAGCGCCATCAGGAGCGGATAAAGCGGTGCGCGCGGTGTACCGCCCTCGGGTCCCTGTCCGAGCAGGAACTGCATGGCCGTCTTCTCATACTCCAGCGTGTCTGCCCAGTACGTGCGATTGCCGAGCACGATCAGGAACGCCAATCGCAGCACGGCGGCGATCGCGAGGATCGCGAGTGGAGACGTGAGCCGATCGCCGAGCGACGGTCGCATTGGCGCGGTCACGGACGCGGTTCCGGCGCGAGCGTCTGAGCATCGAGCTTCGCCCACGGAGTGGGAGAGAGCAGGAGTCCCACAAGCCCGGGGGCGAGAGTCGCGGTGGCGAACCACAGCAGCGAGAACACCGGTCCCACGCCAACGCCCAGACCCAACTGGCCGAACACGGTTGCGCTGACGTTCTCGCGCAGGCCGAGCCCACCAAAAGCGATCGGGAGGTTTCCGAGCAAAGGGATGATCGGCAGGCTCAGGTAGAGCAGCGGCGTGGCACCGGGCGCAAGATCCTGCACCAGCAGCCACGCTGCGGCATAGCTGAAGAGATAGAAGAAC